>Ga0114994_10002256_pt1 | contig 14049 bp, 16 predicted proteins | sample ArcticOcean_MG_C_9_FD_87043 | JGI IMG/M metagenome (GOLD analysis project Ga0114994, IMG submission 87043) | Marine microbial communities from western Arctic Ocean - ArcticOcean_MG_CB2_152 | ecosystem: Environmental > Aquatic > Marine > Oceanic | place: Arctic Ocean: Canada Basin | collected... | reverse complement strand
GGCAAGAACATGTGTGTGTGTCTGAGCTTTCGCTGCCATCCAATGATGTGGCAGTCGTCCATGCTCATCTCTCTCCTTGTACTTTCTCCTGAGCAAATCAAAGTCCTTATCTGGGTGACACATGACATCTTGTACCGCGGGCCAATGACGATTCATGAGCCACTCGTGATGCTCATTGGAAGGCATAAGGAAATGACGACGTGGAAAAATCGTAACAAGAAAGGAGAGTGAGGGGGCTAATAATGTTTTGATGGTGCCCCCTTCAAATTTTAAGAAAAATTTAGACGCGATAAAATGGCTTCCCCATCTGATCAAGTGTACACTCAGTACATTAACTCGATAATGTCAACTGTCACTTTTTCTGAGGTGCTTGACCTACTCTCCAATCTAACCACCGCTTCTCGGTCCCGACTTGCTGAGCTAGAGCTGACAGTGGGTGGCCGACACCAGGAGCTCATCAATGCCGCCTCAATAATGAAGGAAGTTGGAGCAATGGTTGACACAACTGTGAAAGAGAATTTGTCCGAAGTTGTGAATTGGCGTTCTCTTTCCACTTCCAATTCCACTTCCACTTCCAATTCCACTTCCACTTCCACTTCCACTTCCACCACCACTTCAATATCCCCTCAGCAACTCTCCACAATAAAAACTTTCCGCCTTCTCCGTTCAATTTCCACCTCAATCCACTCCCTCTCCTTCCCTTCGGCCTGGCGTGGTTTCGGCGAGTACTGCTACCGAACTTCTCCTGGCTCCCCCTGGCTGGACTGCTTCTTGGGAGGGAGGAACTATGTCGAATTCAGAAAGTTTATCGAGGGTGAGGAGGATGACAAGGGTAGATTTGGGGAGGTTGTTAGGGCGAGGGAAGAGGGGCGCACAGCCGCTGTTGTTTCCGCTACCTCTGCCAACGACGACGACCACGAGTTCGCCCCTTTGTGGCCCTATGCTCAGCTCATCCCAATGCGGATCCAAAACTCGATTTTCACATTCTTGACCTCGTACCCCCTTGATCTTGCTTCCACCACCTCTTCCACAACCGTTAGGGGTGCTCTCGAAGTGTTTGAAGAAATCTCCCGCTCGTCGGACAAGACTCTCAAGCTTGGGGTTGAGGGTGGGGAAGGGGGGTGGGTCGAGAGGGTTCGGGGGGGGTATTACAGCAGCACCAGCAATAGTTACAATAATGGCCTCAATAGCAACAACAACACCAACAACACCAGCAACACCAGCAACACCAACAACCTGAACCTAAATTTGATGAGCATGCTCTTGGAATTTCGAATGACGAATCTCAAATCGATTATTTCAACTGAAACAGTTGACACAGCAACAGCTATAGCTTTCCTCGCGCTTGTAAAGTCAATTACCCGATCAATTTCCCTCACAAGCAACCATTTCAACGAAATATTCAACAAGAACCACCCCATAACACCCAACGTCACCAGTCGCAAACTAAACTCTTGGATGGCAGAAGCGAGCAAGGAGGTGACTTCCAAATTATTGAATTTGGTTGTGGGCCAAAGCGAAGGAATAACCCATTTAAGGTCGGAGGTCGTTGCGATTTGTGCAGCCGAATCCTCATCCGAATCGAATAGTCTATATAAAACACTATTCGAAGATTTCTTCAACGATATCTTGGTGGAGGCCGTCACGGACGAGATTGAAAGAGTTGGAGGGCAGATGAGAGTGATGGTGGGGAGGGTGAGGGATAGTGGAGAGGAGGCTTCGGCGGGGGGTATATATGCAATGCAGATAACGAATTATTTCGAAGAGAGCGTAACTAAGGTGATTGTCAGCCTGCAGGAGCAAAGTTCAACTAACACTTTGAACCTCGTGTGGGACAGAGTGTGCAGAATTTTGAGGTGAGCGAGCGAATCCGGCGAAATATACTACAGACGGCTATATCCACTATAAAAACTAACTAAACCACTAATTCAATTGGCTCGCTTGGCTATCTTGCTTCATTAAAAATGCGCCTCGTTTTTATTTCGCACGGCGCAGTTTGCTGCTCGAGTGTCTTCGCTCATCATCAAGTACAAATACAAACACAGAAACTGGCGGCCTATTTCTGTGTCGGTGAGTGAGCGAGCGAAAATGAAATGAAATGGCTACAATCACCCACACCCACTACTAAACTAACATTATTCCACTCCGCTCGGCGCAGGCTCGCAGTCTCAATTTCAAGGTCGATCAGCAACATTAAAAGCCTCCTATCCTCCAAATTGAATTCCGCGGCTGGAGTGCTCGATCCAAGAAATAAGAAATGCTCGATCCAAGAAATCACAGCCGCCTTCACCCTGACAACCTCCCTCTCGTCCTCAACAGCCTCCCTTCCGGCAATAAAATCCTGCATCTTGTCCCTGGGAATTGAATTTGGAAACGATGTGGTGAGTAAGCCACAGGCTAATACTGGACCGTCCCTGAACAATCGGTCTGCGAAAAAAAGATGCGCCAACCCCAACCCGCCGCCGTGTTCAAATCTGGGCGTCTTAAACCCTCCAAACGTTGGAGTTACGGTCGATCCAGTGAGTCATCCTTTTTTTGAAGTTTTTTTCGGCTTCGCCTCGGTTCGCCTCGGTTCACTTATCCACTACTAACATTATCCCTTGCAGGACGAAATCTCCAATCTCCCCCCCTCCCTGACCCTAACCCTCAATGAGTTCATCTTGTTCTCTGCCCCGTACATCCACGACAACGAAAGTTTGAATCTTCTCGAGGAGCAAGCCAAGAATGGGCTAGAAAATGTTGGCGCGAATGGAGTCAAGGAGTGGATTGTTGGGACGTTGGTCGACACCGCAATTGACATTTCAGGTGAGCGAGCGAGCCAATGAGGAAAACGAGCATACTACCCACAACTAAACTAACATTTTCGCTCGGCGCCCGACGCAGAGTTTGTTAGTGCGTTGGTTGGGCCTGATGGGGAGAAGGCCAGGTGCCTGATGGGTGTGTGTGGTTCTGATAAAACACCTGTCGGAGTCAGTGCAGTCTGGAAGCGGCTTGTGACAATTGTGGGGTGGAAGTTCAACGAAGTTATTGAACTACAACTCGACACGACAGAAGTGGTCAAAATGATTCGGAGCGTTATTAAAAGAGTTGTGTCCGACTTAGTGGTGAAGGAGGGGGGGAGAATCTGCGACTCAAACACGAACAATGAATTGGTGCTGCTGCAGAGCTTGGTTGACGTGAGTTTGTTTGTGAGGCTGCTGGGCGATGAGCACAACGGGGAGGCTAAGAGATTGCAGGAACGGTTGAGGAAGATGATCGACCCGATTGTGCTGGAGGACTGGGGGGGAGAAGGGGAGGAGATAGTAGGGAGGATGATGAGCAATTGGAGTTTGGTGCTTGGGAATGTTTTCGGAAAACATTCCCAAGCAGCAGCAGCAAATACGATTGAAACAACGAGCTTGGGGAGAATGACGCCCATGCAGAGCTCGGCTAGGTTCGAGCTGCTGCCGTTGCAAGAGGAAGAGGACGAGGGGAATGGGAATCGTTTCGATGGTTCGCCCGTTCACCAGGGCAAGATGAACAGTGGAGGTGGGGGGTTGTGGAGAGTTCTTGGCTATTGAACGAAAAATTTAAGAAGAAAACATATTTTTCTCATCGGTAGCCCCCCCCCTCCTTCTCCAACTGAACCTTTAATAAGTATCGCTATTTTTTTATGGTATGGCAACTTTCCTAGACAGTAAGCGCGCGCGTATCATGATCAGAGCATCGCAAAGAGCATATTAAATTCCAAATTTTAAACGCTATTTATGGTTTGCGCCGAATAATCCCTAGAAAAGTTTCTCTCCAAACTTGGCGAGCTTTTGTTGCTCAGCCGCCTTTGTAGCTTGTTGTTGCCCATCACCTCTGTGATCCAGTCGTGCCTCAACAGTTCCCAAACGCTCGGCCTCTCGACCCCATCCACGTCGCTCAGCAACTCCTGCAAGAAACCGCTCAGTTTTTCCGGCAGCGTGAGTTCTGCGCAGGGCGCAGGGGGGAGCGAGTGAGCAAAACGAATGTAATTATATATATGGTCGAAAGTGGAATAAATCGCTCACCTTTCAGCTCGTTAACTGCATCGCTAATTTCATTTCTGAAATCTGTTTTGTCCTTCATGTACTCGCTGTCGTATGCTGTCATCCAGCACTCCCCGAAGGTGTCGTGGCCGACTAGCAACTCTAATAATATGCATCCGATGCTCCAGACGTCCGCCTGGAACCCGTCGTAGCTTCCATTGACGAACATTTCTGGCGCAAAGAATCCCGGGCTGGCGAAAAAATGGGTTAGATATTTTTTCGTCTTCTACAACCCCCCCTCCCGCGCTCCGCTCGCTCACCTGCCGCAAAAGTCCGTCAGCATTTCTCCCGGCTGCACCCTCGCGCACAGACCAAAGTCGCACAGCACCACATCGTAGAGGCACTCGTCCTCCCCAATTTCTATTCTTCGCAATAAAATGTTCTCCGGTTTCAAGTCCCGGTGCGCAATCCCCTTTTTGTGGCAAAATTCCACCCCCCGCATAATCCCAGTGATTATGAGCCTCCCTAATTCCTCGGTTACGCCATTTGGATGGTCGTCGTAAAAGTCGAACAAATCCATATCCAATTTCTCGGTCACCATGTAGAGAAACTTCTTCCCGTGGTGAACTTCCAGCAGCTTCAGTATCCCCGGGTGGCAACCAGAAACATCCTGCAGAACGTCTATTTCGTTATCTATTCTCTTGAGACTGTCAAAGGTCTTGACCTTCCTTTTCTCTATTATTTTGACTGCCAAATCCGTCTGGGTGGTGGTACAATAGCACGCCCTTACCTCCGCAAACTGCGCCGAGCGAAGAAGGTGCGAAGTGAATTGAGTGGGTTAGTTCAGTAGTGGAGTGTAAGCGTCTGTAACCATGACCCATTTCGCGGGATTCATCGCTAGAGTCTTCATAAAGGCTCGCTCACCTGCCCCTCCCCCAAAATTTCCTGTAGCTCCAAGTCCCCAACCTTTTTCTCGCTCTCATCCAACCCCTGCTCACGAGGTTTCAGCGCCATGAAATTGTAACCAAACTCGGGAGAGAATATGTCTTCCCACAAAAACTTCTTCGTTGATTCGAGTAAGTCGGCATGATCGTGCTTCAAGTCAGTGTACTTGTGGAAAAGCTTCTTCTGCTGCTGCTGGAACTCCTTGACGGAGCCCAATACCTCTGTCATTTTGTTCTCGAGCTTTTTGTTCTTTACAAAAAGCTGCTCAATAAGGGCGTTTTTATCATCTATGGACATTTCTTGAATGGAGTCGAGGAAGTCATCATCAGAGTTTTCAGAGGAGGAGGAGTGGTTTGAGTGATTGTTGGTATCAAGTGATGATTCCTTTGATTGTGGGGGGGGAGAGTGGGAGTATTCACTTTTAGCTTCCATCTTGTTCACAATGAGGGGAGTTGCTTAGTTGGTGAAATTAAAGGTTTTCCCTTGGGTAAGTGGGGGTGGTGAAGGAGACACCTTGCTATTAATTATAGTTTAAGTAGAGGGATCAAGTTGTTGAGAAGTTGATATTTTTTTTATAATTTTCACAGCTTCATATATCAACTTCAACCGGGCTTTACGGAACATTGTAAATGATTAAGACCCACTGCATCCTCAGGGAGCAATCCAATGACTCTGCATCTTCTGTGGACGATTATGCTTCTCCTAACTCTTTTGGCATTGCCACTATTGGAGAAGACCGCAAGTCAATCTACTACCCCACTTCAGACCTGACGTCTATTTTGACGTTTCCCTTCGACTCAATACATGCAGTTCGCGGCCACACCAACGACAACTGCCTCGCTTCGCTCGACGAATCTATCAGCAAACTTGTTGATGAGAAGAAGAACGCAACTGTGCTGATTGTCGGGGACAATACGGGGAAGAGGCTTATGATGGAGGGAAGCAATGCCAGCGGCTACTCCAGCATGCTGTCGGGATGTACCGATGTTCTGCTTGAAAAGTTGGCTGCCGAGACGAATGGAGAAAATAACAACAATTCCTCGAAATTGTATAGAGTCAGGTGAGCGAGTGAAGCGAGCGAGCCTTTTGGAAGACGAGCATACTCGCGGTGAAGTGCGCGAAATGGCTACATAAATAATTGCTATATCCACTACTAAGCTAACCCACCCAATTCGTTTGGCTCGCTTGGTTCGTTTCGCTCGTCCTTCATTATAAATGCGCCTCGCCTCGCTTCGCTCGGCGCAGCGTAAGCTGGTTTGGGATTCACACTTTGAAGGCTGAGGGAATTGTGGACATGCTGAAGACAGCTGGTGGTGGGGGGCTGGGACTGGGACTGGGACTGGGACTGGGAGGGGAGGGGATTGATCCGAGGGCAGTTTTGAGGGACGAGGGGTACGGTGATGGGACGAGCATAAATGGGTTGTGGGAGGTGAGTTGAGTTGTGCGAGCCGCGAGCGAAGCGAACTAGTCACAACAAACGTCTTCTAGCATTGCGCTCCGCTTCGGATCAAAAAAAATCAGCCTTTTTGTTTTGTTGTTACGACAATATTAAACCATAATTATTTATATAGATTGAAGTGAACACTGGCGCCGACGTTTCTGACATAATTCGGAGGATCCGAGAAAGCGCGCTGTCGATCAACCCGTTGCTCCACAACGTCTTCAAGTTCACCGTTGAGCGGCTCTCTCCCCCCGAAATAATTCACTTGAGCAAACACCCTAGCCAAAACTACGAGCAGAGCTTGCTGTCGTTCGAAAGTAAAACTCCCCACCACTTGAACTTTGTCACGTTGGCGAGTACGAATGGGAGTGATAAATCGATCAATGAGTTTATCCGGGACAAAAAGAGCTTGAGCAGCACGCGCATAGGCATGGTTTTGCGGGATCTACTCTGCGGCTACTCGTTTGGAGTGGGGTTTTGTGTCATTGACCCTAGTTTAGAGGAGGCAGCTAGTAGTTTGGAGGCGCTCGAATTCGTCACTAGGTGAGCGAGCGAAGCGAGCGAGCCTTGATGAAGACGAGAAACTCGTGATGAATCCCTCGCATCATCCAATACTAAAATAAAGAACATTCTTTCCACTCGATTCTTTTGACTCCGCTCGGCGCAGTCTGAGCAACTTGACTAGCACGCTGGACAGTGCTTACGAAAACGAAAATGGAAATGGAAATGGAAATGGCGGTGCCGACAATGAGAATGTGTTGATCAACGTGGAACAGGAAGATTTTTTCTTCGAGGAAGACGACAACAACATCGGCAATAGACTCGATATTGAACAATTGCAGTCCCCACCGTCTTCGAATAAAAATATATCACCCAAAATGCTACAGCAGCTGCGGCTGAGGCAGCAGGTGAGCGAAGCGAAGCGAAGCGAGCTAGTCACAACTAGTGTACGTGTACAGAGCCACTACTAACCCCTCCGCACCTTCTTCGCTCGGCGCAGCGCCTACAGCTCCAGATCGACAACAACAAAAAGCAACACGAACACCAAAAACAGCAGCAGCTGCTCATCCAACAGCAACACGAACACCAGCTGGAAGAAGCTCTGCGGGCCAGCAAGACCGAAAGCAAGCAAGCCGAAAACAGAATAAGGGGCCTGGAGGCCACCCTGGGCAACTTGAAGTTCGAAAACGACGAACTGAAGAACCAGCTGAGCGGAGAGGCGGGGGCGACGCTGCGGAGGGGCGACAAGGAGAAGTTGAGGAAGGCGCTGTGCGACGTTAAGGACTACGAGACGTACAAGGACGTTATGGAGCAAACGTTCCACAGAATGAAGGGAGATATTGAGCAAATTCAGGTTGAGCGAGACGAGTATTGTGCAAAGTGGGAGAAGGGGGTGAACGGCTTGCGAGTGGGTGGGAGCAGGGAAGTCAAGTTGAAAAAAGAGGCAAGGGCGTTGAAAATGGAGAATGATATAGAAAAGGCAGAGAAGGTGAGTTGGCGTGAGCGAGTAAAAAAAAATCAAAAAAATCCTTCCCTCACATTTCATTGAATTCATTGCATTGCTTGCCTTCAGCTGAGCAATCTGAACGACATTGCGGATCTGCAAACAAAATATCAAGAGTGCGTGAAGAAAAATAAGGCGGCGGCGAAGGAGATTGCAAAGATGAGAATGGTCATTCGGGAGCAGAACGAGGAGAAGGAGCTGATGAGAAGTAAATTGGCGGTGAGTGCGGCGGAGAACCATAGCCACGTCCATAGCCATGGCCATGCTCGAGGAGAGGATTCGCTCAGCACAATTACACGGAATTCAACAACCGCCAGCATTAAAAAAAAATTGCTCAAGGCGGACCAAAATTTGAACGAGGCGAGAAAGATCATGTTCAATAAATAGTCAAAGGTTTCAATTTTCTCCATTTATTATCTTAGGGTGGGCCTCTTAAGGTCATACAATTAATTATTTCTTTATATGTGCACGTGATGTGTTATTGTCACTTGTCACCTTGTTTCGCACTTTCGAAAAAAATTGATTGAATCTAAACACGCTAAAGTAGTAGCAAGGAGAGGAACCATCAACCCTTTTGTCTTATAGCATACTCCAATATCCATATCTCACAAAAATGCTCCAACTCACATTTCGTCGACTGCTGATTAAAAGTAAAACCCCATCGATGAGAAACTTCTCAGCCCTCACCGACAGATTATCCGGCGAACTTGACGCGATTCGTGCCGATGGTCTTTGGAAAAACGAGCGTGTCATAACATCAAGCCAAAACGCCAAGGTAACAGTTGACTCGGTGGAGGGAGAAGTTCTAAACTTTTGCGCCAACAACTACTTGGGCCTTTCGAACGATCCTCGTCTCCTCAAGGCTGCCCACGAAGCACTGGATACACGAGGATTTGGTTTGGCCTCTGTCCGTTTCATTTGCGGAACTCAGGACATTCACAAGGAGTTGGAAGAAGCAATCAGCAAGTTCCACGGCACTGAAGATTCCATCCTCTACCCCTCCTGCTTCGATGCCAATGCCGGTATCTTCGAGCAGATTCTCGGCCCTGAGGATGCGGTGATTTCGGACAGGTGAGTGCGAGTGTTTTACACGTCCACACGCTCCCTCCCAATGCTAATCTTTTTATTAAAAATTAATAAAATAATAAATTATATTTTAATCGCAGCCTTAACCACGCCTCCATAATCGACGGCATCCGCCTGTCTAAGGCGCAACGCCACCGCTACGATCACATAAACATGGCCGACCTCGAGCAGAAGCTCATCGACACGAAAGATTGTCGCCACCGGCTGATAGTCACCGACGGCGTGTTTTCGATGGACGGCGACGTCGCCCCCCTCCTGGAGATCGTCGCCCTCGCCGAAAAGTACGATGCTCAGATTTTCATGGACGAGTGCCACTCGACGGGTTTTTTGGGCAAGACCGGCAGGGGGACCGACGAGCACTGCGGGGTGCAGGGAAAGATAGATATCATCAACTCGACCCTTGGGAAGGCTCTGGGTGGGGCCACCGGAGGGTACACAACAGGTCCGAAAGCGGTGATCGATTTGCTTCGGCAGAGGTCAAGGCCGTACCTGTTCTCGAACACGTTGACCCCGAGCGTCGTCGGCGCGAGCCTCGAAGTGTTCAAAATTCTATCGGCCAGCAGCGAAAAGGTCGAGAAGCTCGCGGCCAACGTGACCCAGTTTCGGTCGCAGATGACCGCGGCGGGATTCACAATTAGCGGGGACGACAAGTGCCCGATCGCGCCAGTCATGCTAGGGGACGCTAGACTTGCGAGCGAGATGAGTGACGAACTTTTGGCGAGGGGGATATATGTCGTTGGGTTTAGCTTTCCGGTTGTGCCCAAGGGGGCGGCGAGGATTAGGGTGCAGCTTTCTGCTGCGCACAGTGAGGAGCAGGTGCAAAGGGTGGTTGACCAGTTCATCGAGGTGGGGAAGGACTTGAAGATAATTTAAATAAAAACTCTTGATTTAAAACGGAAGGTTTCAATAATGGTTGGAGAGTTAATCATCCACCCCAAACACACTCCTGAGAATATACCGCAGGCCCATGACTTCTTGGACGGCGGCTTTCATGGCGATGAACTCGCTTTCATGTGTGGAGGCGGTGATATTCATCTGCCTCTTGGAGAAGGCTTTTATCATTGTGCTCCCCAGGTAGATGAGAACGCCCGTCACGCTGCTCCTGCCCGAGACTTCGCTTGCATGGTTTGCGTCAAATTAAAATGTCTATGTCGTGCTCCACCCGCACCCGATCCACCGCCTCCTTTAAAACCCTGTGCGCGTCCGTCCTCTCTAATACAACGTTCTCCTCCTCTCCCCCCGCCAGCTTTTTCTGCCAACTGCACGGGTTCACACCTTCTTCAATTTTAATTTCGCTCAGTTTCATGTGCAGCATATGTGTGTCCTCCTTCACCCCCTTCCCCTTCCCATTCCCATTTCCTTTCCCATTTCCCTTCCCCCCTTTTTTCTCCTCACCTCCCTTCACATCACCCGCCGCCTCCAACTCCAACTCCAACTCCAACTCCAACTCTCTCGCCTTCTTTTCCTCCTCCTCCTTCACCTGCTCTTTTAAAATTTCGACGAAAAACCTCATGGGAATGGGGGTGTTGTCCGCTGCCCTTCCCTTCTTCTTCGCCTTCTTCTTCTTCGGTTTGCGCTTCTTCGGTTTCCCTCCTTGAGCAAGAATCCTGGCGTCTTCCTCCTCGATCAGGCGAATTTCCTCCGCTTCGTCAAATAGAGCTTTCCGCCGAGCCGCCTCGACAACAAGGTCCGGGCCGACGCCGGCGAAGTTCCTGTGCAGGAAAGAGCGTGTTTCAGGCTGAATAACCTTTTCGTCGAGCCGGGTCTCGCACAAGGAATTTTCTAGGTTGAGGGTGTGTAATTTGTTGGCGCCGTTACGGAGGGCGGTAACAATTGCCAAGCTTCCGGCAAGCGTAAAGAAATTGGAACTCAAATCAAGCTCCTCCAGCCCATTTCCATTTCCTTTTCCATTTTCGCCCCCCTCTGCAAATGCAGCCGCAATCTTCAACGCGGAATTCTTTTGCATTTTGTTCTGAGACGCCTTGATCGACTTCAACGCATTCTGCGTTTTCAAAAGTGAGCTGATCGCATCCCCCAGCACGTCCCCCAGCCCGACGAACCCCAAGTCTAAGTCTACCAGCTTCGACAGCCCCAAAATTTCTCCTAAGAACCCAACATCGTTGAACTTGACGGTTTCCCGGCGGCTTTCTAGCGTCGAGCTACCGTTCACCTGCACCGAGCGAGGCGAGGCGAGGCGAGGCGAACCGAGGCGAGGCGAGGAGCATTTTTAATGAAGCAGAGCAAAACGAGAGAGCAAAAAAATAGAGTGGGTTAGTTTAGTTAGTTTAGTTAGTATAGTTTAGTTTAGTTTAGTTTAGTTTAGCTGTGGATGTAGCCATTATGTCTGTAGCAATTTCGCATGATTCATCGCTCGAGTCTTCCTTAAAACTCGCTCGCTCACCTTGCCCAAGTTGTTCCCGTGGAGGGATAATGTTGAAAGAATGTCATTTTTCTCCAGCGCATTCAAGAGACTATAGGCACCCGAGGGGCCAATGTTGTTGCTGGAAAGGTTCAAATTTGAAACTCGCCGATTTTCGCTGCCCAGAATGTCGCCCAACGGCGTTGCGACGCTATCATTGAAGTCGTTTCTGGAGAAGTCGAGCTTTGTGAGCGTGCCTGCGCCGAGCGAAGAAGGTGCGAAAACGAATTGAGTGGAGTTTTAGTAGTGGCTCGAATATATTTCTCGTCTTCGTCAAGGCAAGCGGAGACTGAGTGAGACTCACCGTTCACATTCAAGCACGACGCCAGTTCCAACCCGCTCCTGGTTGACAAATTGTTTCCGGCCATGTTGAGATATGTGGTCGTGAAATTTTCTCCCATGGCGTTTATAAATGATGAACCAAACTCGTCTCCAATCTTGTTGTCGGACAAATTGACGCACACAATGTATTTGTTTATTCTGAAGGAGGTGGACATGGCCTTAACCTGAGGCCCGGAAAGACCATAGAATGAGAGGTCGAGGTGCGTCCGTCTAATATTGTCGAGGAACGATGTGTTGGGCTGAATGTTGAACTGTCCGCACGCGTCAAGGTAACGTTGGCGCCCAATTTTGTGATCGTCTGTCATCGCTGAGCTCACCCTCTGGCTGAACAAATCAATCCTTGCCTCATTCCCGCATTCCTCCATGCTATCCATGTACGTTCTTTCCCTCTCCTCGTTTGTGAATGCTCCCGTTTCTTTGCAAAAATCCAAATCGGGAGAATTGTGCAGGTGGTCGGGCGAGTTTGCCCTAGCTTCAGAATATATTTGGTCCAGTGACGACCTTCTGTTCAAGGGGCTGGGGGAACGTGATGGATATGGGGAAAAGGCTGGTGATGTGCCTTGACGTATTAACGCCATTTGTATGTTTCCCCCACTTTGGAGCTCCTTGTTGGTGTTATTGCTATTGCTATTGTTGATATTATTGCTATTGCTATTGATATTGCTATTGCTATTGCTATTGCTATTGTCAGGGACGTGATTCTCGGGACCGAGATTAGGTCCTTCATCACCATCTATAATGTCCACGTTGGGATCTAGATCGTGGAAGTAAGTCGTCTTGTCCTCAAAGGTCTTCAAAGTACGATGCTTTCCATACCGGTCCGGAGGAAAGAGAGCGTTGTATCGATCCAACGAGTTTTCTATATGACCAGTCTTCTTCGCATTCAACCGGGTTTGCTCAGCGTTCGGGAAGGCTTGCCTGCAATGCTGGAAACCAATGGCTTGCTGGGTAGGCGAAGTTGAAAGCATCGCGTAAATTGCAACCTGCTCGGAAGTTGAAAAGGTGTTTTTGTTCAGTTCAAGGCGGGCTAGTTTGGACTGCACCTGGGAGTACTCTGGGAGAGGTTCACCATATTGGTCTACTGAATGATGGATTACTGAATGATGGATGGCTGTCAATTCTGAGTCGTTGTCGTCATCGTGAGATGTTCCCATCATCATATGAATAGTTTGGAGTGCAGATGGATAGCTCAACACGAAAATCAAAATCTCAACTTTTTCACGATTAATTCATTAAACCCACCAATTGAACAACATCCACCTCCTTTCCTGATCCCTCTCAAAATCCCCTACGCAAACTCCAACCTCCCTAAAAAATACAATTCCTCTTCCTTCCTCAAGCCAGTCAACCAACACAATCAAATAGTGCAATTAAACAAACACATAATACCAACAACGGCAGCCAATTCCAACAACAACAACAACAACAACAGCCAATAACAGTCCAGCCAACCCCAATTCAAACCCAAACCCCAACCCAAACCCCAATTAAAATGAGCGTCGTTTGCCTGACTGGCAAGCTCTCCAAGAATGCCAAAGGTACCTTCCAGTACACTGGCTCCTGGTCGTTCGTGAACGGCGTGGGTCGTCCCGAGGAGCTTGCGCCGAAGGCGTTTTCATACAGTGAGTACATAGTTGTTTTTTCTCTATTGTTGTCTTCAAATTCCTACCCCCCCCCCCCCCTCTTCTTCCCTTCTCTCTGCCTCAGATTTTTCCTCCGTCCAGAACGCAGCTCTAACTCCAACTCCATCGATGTCGTTCGTGACCCTCCCAGAATGTTCCTCCTCTGCAGACGAACCTTCCTCCACCTCCAAGCCCCCCTCCTTCACAATATCCCCAACCGACCCCCCAACCACCAATGCAAGCAACAACGAACAAATAACAGCAACAACAACAGCAACAACAACAACAACAACAACAACAACAGCAACAGCAGCAGCAACCGCAACAGCAACAGCAAACAAGGACTCCTCCTCCCCCCCTTCACCCTCGCCTTCACAACCTCCCGTAAAGTCCCAACAACAACAACAACAACAGCAACAACAACAACCCTTCAAAGTCGAAGTCGTCAGCTCAACCGAGTCCTCCCCCTCCTCCTCCCCGGGCCGCTCGTCCCCAAAGTCTGTTGGTGGCGTTGGCGTTGGCGTTGGCGTTGGCGTCGGCGTGCTTGGCTTGTCGGGCTCTTCCGCCTCCTCCGCCTTGTCCCGCTTGCCGGGCGACGACGCCGGCCTCAACCGGCCGTCCCACCACCTCGTCTCGAGCAACTCCAGCGTCGACTCTTCTGAAGGAGGTGGTGGAGGTGGTGGTGGTGGTGGTGGGGG
>Ga0114994_10002253_pt1 | contig 14050 bp, 7 predicted proteins | sample ArcticOcean_MG_C_9_FD_87043 | JGI IMG/M metagenome (GOLD analysis project Ga0114994, IMG submission 87043) | Marine microbial communities from western Arctic Ocean - ArcticOcean_MG_CB2_152 | ecosystem: Environmental > Aquatic > Marine > Oceanic | place: Arctic Ocean: Canada Basin | collected... | reverse complement strand
GCCCACCGCGACGCCAGCACCTACGGTTATACCCCTGGTCGCGGATGACAGCACGATCAGAACGGCCGTCGCGGCGTGGCTGGCGGACCGCGCCGCGGCCGAGGCGACGTACAAAGACGGGTAAATAAGTAGGACCTGCGAGTATCAGCGACTCCACTACCAAGGGGGGGCGTGCCGCCGTTGTTCTATTCACAATCGACCGACTTGTCCTTTCTCCGCGGACGACGGTACGTAGGCGGACCTCCAAAAAGGCCCCAGACCCGTGTTTAATAAAATAAATTTGCGTTTGAGGTGTTTCGGTCATGGGACGGTCCATCCGAACCGCCCGAACGACTCGTACATAGAATTTATGGAACCGTATGATCCGCCCGGCTCGGCGACTCCGCGACCCCTCGATCTCCTTAATTCGGGCACAAGACCTGGACCTGGGACTACCAGGGCCGGTACCATCACCATGGACCTTGGCGCGATCGTTTGTTTCATGACCGACCGACTTGCACGCCCAGGGCCGCGGCCACCTTTGCCATGTACTCGGCGCTGCCGGCGCGCGGGCGCACCGGCGGCGTCGGGAGCTCGGTCAGCGCGCTGTCGCCCGAGCCCGAGCGGTCGTACCGCACGGGCTGAATGAAAGGCTCGCACGTGGTCTTGTGGGCGAGCCAGCGGTCGGCCGCGTGGGGGCTGGCGTGCGCGGCGGGAGGCGGCGTGGGGGCGTCCTCTGGCGGCGCGCGGCTCTGCGCCGGGGGCGACGGCGCGGGCGAGGGCGATGCCGAGTCGTCGTCGAGGGCCATGCGCGACGACATGCTTGCGGTCCGCGCGGGCAGAGTTATGTTGCGCGCGGCAGAGTACGTCGCGTTGGCCTGTCTGGGCCAAGTTCCCGCGGCCTCCCGATATCGCTCGCTTATCGGACCGTCTACGCGCGGCGGAGATTGAGAAAGCGCTTGAAAGATTACCCGAGTTCTCGCGGAGCCAATCACTCATTTTAAGCGTTCCTGGGCTCGATTTGCGGTGGCACAAGGCGAAGATTTGGCCAATTTGGCTAACGAAAAACCCGTCATAAATCGTAATCTAATCGAAATCGAGGACGCAAGGACGCAGGTCGCGGTCCACGTCTCGCCGCGGTCGCCCCGCGCCCCCAGGCTCCCCAAGGACGACACTCTAGCTAGGACATGGATCTACGGTAAACGTTAAACAGCCCGCCGCCGATGAACTGGCGACGCGCGGTGTCACCCCCACGGGGCTCCGCCCACTAGTCTAGCCACGCTATCGGAAAGACGTCCCGGGTCCCTTAGTCGATAGCTCGGACGCATATTGAAAGTTTTTAGAGGAGGTGGCGCAGCAGCTAGAAAAGCGCGCGCGGCGTGAATTGCAGGACCCGAAAAAACTCAGGGCAGCTGGAAGAGGTGGAAGGACTGGTCCTTGTCCAGGCACGTGAAGGGCTGCTTGCCCTTGCCCTTCATCTTGTCCGACACGCCGACGAGCGTGCGCGGCGCATCGTCGTCGGCGCCGCCGTCGTCGACCCACTCGATGCCCTCGATGTTGCAGTACTGCACGGCGCACGTGTCCGCGCGCGGGAAGTCGTAGACCTTGCCCTGGGAGAACTCCGCGGTCTGCGGCTCGAATTCCCCGTCCGACCCCGTGCTGAGCTCCCCGACCCAGACCTGGGAGTTCTCCTGGGACGTGATGGCCACGGACTTGGTGTGGTGGTGGAGCGCCAACGCGCTATAGTCCACGAAGCCCTTCATGGGCAGGTCGATTTCGCGCACCGTCTTCCAGTAGCACCCGCCCGTCGGGCCGCCGCTCGCCTCGCGCGCCATGACCACTACTTTCCCATTTCCGACGTCCTTGCCCGTCTTCGAGGAGCAGTGGTTGCCCTCGCACAGGCCCAACACGTATAAAACGCCGTCCTTGCCTCGGAGCGACCGCGCCCCCTCGAAACCCTTGGAATCGCCGTCAAACAGCTTCTCCGAGGGGCAGCTGTCGAGCACGGAGTAGTCGCCCTCCTCCTCGACGGCGGGCAGCTTCAACTGCATGACGATGGCGTGGTACGCCGGGTGGTCAGTCTGCGCGGGCAGGCCCAATCTACGGTGTTCATCGTTCACGTCGCCGGAGATGTCCACCGCCTCGCGCACCACGTACATCGAATCGCTCGTCTTGTCGTGGAAGATGCCCTCGAAGCCCGACTCACCCTCCGTAAACCCTTTCTGCGGGTCCCCGATGTGCGCGTTGAGTGACGACCGCATCGGCAGGGACTCGTGCACCCGCAGCACGGCCCAGGAAGAGTCGCAGATGGAGTAGAAGTGCTCGCCGACGCGCACCACGTCCGAGGCCTCGAACTTGGCCTCGCCCTTCAAACTCGCGTACTCGAAGAGGGACGCGACCGGCGAGTCGTGCACCGCCTTCATGGTCTCCTTTCGGTAGAGCTGGTTCGTGGCGCAGTACTGGTACTGTTCTTCCAAATCGGGCGCCCACATCTTGCCCTCCTTATTCTTCTTGAAGTTTTCCAGGGGCGACGCCGTGCCGGTGAGGGCGACGGCGCCGACGAACACGACGGCCGCGGCGGCCAGCGCTACCATGATACGCTTGCGCCGCGGCGGCATGCCGCCGTCGACGGGCTCGTAGGGCTGGGCCATGGTGGTCTGCGCGCGTCGGCTGGCGTCAGGCGAGGCGCGTTGTGTGTGTCGATGGGTCGCGGGCGGATGCGGCAGCGTTTGCTTGCAACAGGCTGGAAAATGGCAGTGCTTGGTTTTTGGGTGCGAGAGCTGTGTGTTGGGCGCGTGCGTTGCAGGACGGCAACCGGGCAGGCATAGAGGCAGCTTAACTTGTATACGGGCACAGGAATCGGCGGTCACGGCACCGCTGGGCACGCGCTCTGTCTTACTTTTTCAAGCGTGGTCCACGGGCGAGGACCCGTACGATTTTCGCCATGACGTCGAGAGTACTCGTGCGGCGTCCAACCTGGTCTTTTCGACTGGTCTCGCAGGGATCGGCTTTAGGCACGGGTTTTGTCCATGAATAAAGCCGACACAAAAGTGGGAGCGCTCTTCTCTCGCGCGAGCAGGGAACGTCGTCACCGATCAATTCTGGTACATTCGGCGGCCTCACAAAGCACGCCAATTTTAAACGCCGGTCGCGAGCCGACACAAGCCTGTACAGATTGGCCAAGGCCAAAGCGCGCACGCATACTAGACGAGCGACCGCAGAGACGATGCGCCGCCTCCTCCTCCTCGCCGCGGCCGCCGCCGCGCAGCACGAGATCGCGCGCCAGGGCGCCTTTGAGGACTTGTTGAGCTGGTTCCGCGAACGCTGCGTGGGCGCGGGCGGGTTTGACGTGGGTTCCTTGTCGACCGACGCCACGTCGCTCCGCCCCTCGTGACGTTCCACGAGCGGAGCGACGAGCCGTTCGCCCTCTACGACTGGAACGGACTAACGGCCAACACTTGGCGGCCGGCTCACAGTCGACACTTCACGGGTCACGCCTGTAGGCGAGAGGCCCCTGCGCGAGGCCAGCTGACCACCCCGCCTCGAGGGCGTACGGGGCCGCCGGGCAGCCTGGCGGCGAGCTCATCCTCGCAGTCGACCTGAGGCTCTTCACGGATGCGTCCTGACTCGCGGTGTGCTGAGGCGCCCGATACCCCCCTCCCACCACCACCGCGACGCTCGCACCGACGGCGCATGAACCACCACCACGCCACCGCCGCGGCGCGCGTAATCGCGCGGCGCCTAATAGGCTATAGAACCTACTTACCCTCGGCCATCTTCTTCCGCACCATGTCCTTGATGGCCTCGACGTCCGAGGCGTCGGGGACCTTCTGGATCATCGTCCAGGGCGCCGGCTGGCGGCCGAAGCACTTCGTCTCGAGCGAGGCCAGGCAGGCCATGTCCCGCCCGTCCGTCGAGTCCACCAGGTTGATGGCGACGCCGCGCGCGCCGGCCCGGCCCGTGCGGCCCACCCGGTGGATGTACGTGTCGCTGTCGGGCTCCGGCGGGGGCCCGGGCCCCCGCGGTTGGCTGTAATCGATGATCACCGGCAGGTCGTAGTTGATGACGATGTTCACGCCCGGGACGTCGATGCCGCGCGCGATGACGTTCGTGGTGATCAGGACCTTGACCTTGCCGTCCCGGAAGGCGGCCATGACCCGGTCGCGTTGCGAAGCGTCCATCTTGCCGCCGGTCAGATCCTCCACAGAAAAGCTTTTGGCCTTCAAAACGGCCGCGATGGCCGAGACGTCCTTCCGCGTGTTCACAAAAATAATGCTTTGCTGGGCACTTAGGAGATCATAGATGTCCTCCACGATGCCGTTCTTCCCGTTGGGGTGCTCATTACAATCGCACCAGACGTGGGCGATCTCTCGCACCATCAGAGCGCTCCGGTCGTCGTCCGTCGCGGCAATCAAAACTTTGGACGACGGGTGCCGCATGAAGACCGACGTCTCGATGTCCCGGACCACTTCGTCCGTATACGTCGCGGAAAAGCACATGACCTGGCAGGCGTCCGGCAGGGCCTTTCTTAAACTCCGCGTGTCGTCCCGGTGGCCCCGCGCGTCCATCTCGTCGGCCTCGTCCAAAACGAGCATCGTCACGCCTCGTGTGTCCAGGGCTCGCGCTTTGATGAGTTGCAACGTGCGGCCCGGCGTGCCCACGACGATGTGGCCTCTAATAGGTTCCTGTCTCGCACCCCTCCCGCGCCCGCGCCCGCCGCGACCCCCTCGCGAGGCCCCCTCACTTAGAGCTAACGCGACCACCAAGCCCTTCTCTTCGCAAAGCGTCTTGCCGATGAGTCGCACCACCGCGGCGTTCTGCGTCGCGAGCTCTCGTGTCGGGCACACGCAGAGCCCCTGCACGTGCGGCTTCGACAAGTCCACGTTTTGGAGCATGCCCAGCGCAAACGCCGCCGTCTTCCCGGAGCCGGACTTGGCTTGCGCGAGCAAGTTCTCCCGATGGGGCGCCTTCTTGAAGCCGTCCAAAATGAGGGGTAAGGCAGCCTCCTGGATTTTGAACGGCTTTGCGAAGTTGGCCAGGTAGACGCCCTTCAACAGAGCGGGGTCCAGGTCGAGTTCCTCCCAGGTCCGCGCCGCGACCAGTGCCGAAGCGCCGTCCGCGCGGTGCACCTGGATCGTGTCGCCCTCGGCGGTTTTCACCGTCTCGACGACCGAGACCGCTTGCTTCGATAACGTTGCGGCGAGGCCGTCCACGCTCCCACCGGTCGATGCGGGCTTCGGCGCCGCGAAGGCGAACGTCGCGGGCGCGGGCGCCGGCGCGCCGAAGGAAAACGACGGCGCCGCCGCGCTCAGCGCCGGTGTCGCCGCGGCCTTGTCGTCGTCGTTGGCCGCCTTCATCATGCGGTCCGCCTTGGCCACCGGATCTTCGTCGTCGTCGCCCCAGCCCGCCTTCCCCTCCTTCGTGTCGAAGAGCGACATGGCGTGCGCCGCGCGTGGGCGAGCTGCTGCTCCTCTATGTGATGTATTTGCTGCTGCTGCTCTGTGTAAAGCGAGGAGCTCACGAAGCGATGCCTTCCGGCAGCTCTGTACGTATGTAGTGTGCACAACAACGCAGTAAGGCGCGCGTTTTGCGAGCAGCGGCGGCACACCAGAAAACCCGAATTGACTATAGTTATTCTTCATTCTCTTCCGAAAGGGAGGTGTCCCTTTCGGAGGAGCTCTTTGGGAGCATTGCTTTTCTTATTGGAGCCATTCGGCAACCCGACCTCCGCTCGACCTCGATGCAATTCACTGAGCACGAAACGGAGCGCCTACAAGCGACGCCCGCGCAAACGCAGCAGCGATACCAACGCATTCATACGAATAGAGCTGCGCGCGGCCGTCGTGCAAGCGCAACGCATGCCCATGCGGCTGCCCCGAAGCCTCCTGGGCCTCGCGGCGCTCGCGGCGCTGGCGCAGGGCGGGTGCATCCGGGCCTCCTACGAGTACCTGCGCATCGACGTAAACCGCAACGCGCCGCTGGAGCCGCAGATCGAGGCGCGGTGCAACGGGTCGAGCTGCGGCTTCCGCCAGGTCCTCGTGGAGGAGTGGTCCATGCTCCGCGTGAGCCACCGCCACCCGCGCATGGTGCAGACGAACGCCACGGCGCCGATTTGGCCCGTCTTGATGGCGCCGGAGTTACCTTCTTCATTAGCGGCGGCCGATCTGTGCGAGCGAAGGAACCTGAGTGGTTTTGAATGTCGCTCCCTCAAGCAGATCGCGCGGGAGAACCGGCCCACGGAATGGTGCAGCCACGACACGTCACAAACAGAGAGCATGCCGAGTCGCGCGCGACTCCTCAAGAGCGTGGACTTTGACGAGCACGCGAATGACGTCGAGAGGACGCCGTCCTTGTGCATCGATGATGGGCCATCGGACTCTGCCTACTGCGGCGGGTACCTCTACCTGGATTCTCCGCGAGATGGCGCTGTTTTAGCGCCGACGCTGCAACGAGGTACGTTCTCGCCCTCGCTACGTATTCAGGACGCGGACGGTACGAGTAGGGACTTCGTCAATGTGCTGCGAAACGAGCTCTCATTGAATGCCACGATAGCCACGAGCGTGGACCTCTACACGTGGTCCATATCGCGCTACCCGCGGGACGCCGACTCGCTACCGGTCTTTGGGTATTTGCGGATGGCCGTCGGGACTCATTCTTTGTATGTCGTGGTCCTAGATGGGAGTGGCCGCCCGCTGGCGGAGCCCGTCCGAAGTACTTTCACGGTGGAGTTAGAAGGCGCCGAGGCCGAAGCCGCGCAGGCCGCTTTTCCTTCTACTGTGGATGGGACGGCCGCCCGGAACTGGTACCTACAGCGGCCCTGGCAACTAAGTGGCCGGGCCGAGGTCTTGCGACGAAGCGGTCATATGGAGGAGGCGACGGCGTCCGAGAAACTGTTCCTGGCGCTATCGGAATGGACCGGGGTCGACGAGCTCCAGCCCGTCCGGGACTTTGAAGGGAGCGCACCGGTAACGGGGTGCGTGAGCTTCCGGAGCCCGCCGAACGGCCTGTCGAACCAGAGAAGAGACCTCGCGACGATGGTGTTGATCGCGAATGCTTTACGGAGAACATTTGTCCTGCCCTTTCTATTCACTTATGGCGAAGACGGCTCGAAGATGCAGTTCCTGGACTTTGGCGAAATTTACGACGAAGGGTACTTCATCGACACGCTCTCAAAACTAGGTGTAAGTGCCGAGTCCGAGCTTTCTACGCGAAACGAGTCGATCGCGGCCCACAAGGCAGGCGAGATCGCGGAAAGGGACTGCAGTCCGGACCCCGACGCCTCGGAGGACTTCTACAAGGAGCGGATGGACGTATCAAATGAGTTTTTACATGTGGTGTGGCCCGCGGGCACCTACTCCCAGACGACCATGTTGAATCTCTTTGACGAGCCGATCAGACTCCCCAAAATTAGGAGCGCGTTCCGCTGGGCGCCGAAGATTGCGAGGAGGGCCTCGGAGCTGGCTTCCGCGGCGCGACATAAGTACGGGCCCAAACTCGGGTGCTTACATTTACGAGTGGAGAAAGACTGGAAGTCGCACGCTGTCAGTCTGGGCAAGGCGACGCGCGTGCCCCACGAAGGCTTGTACTGGGTGGCCGGGGACGAGGCCGTGCGGCGCGTGGCCGCGCACCCGGCCTTCCGGGACGTCGACGTCGTCTACCTGGCGGTCGGGAACGACACCGAAACAGCGCCGCCCTTGACTTTGAACGGCGCGCCCCTCGTGGACCGGCGGCACCTCACGCACGAAGCGACGCTCAGCGACGACTGGGACCCCGAGGCGGACAACTTGTTGTTGCGGGCGGCTCTAGACATGGCCGTGTGCGAGCACGCGGACGCCGTCGCCGGGAATACCTGGTCCTCCTTCTTCCAGGAGCTCTCCGCGTACTACGCGGAGCGGGGCAAGCCGGCCGTGGCGTACAACGCGCCGGGGGGGCGCGCGGCAACCGTGACGGACGGCGGCGTGCTGGGGTCGCCCCTCGACGCCACGCGACGACCTCTGGCGGCGCGGGCGGACCCGGCCCTCTTCCACGTGCCTGTGGACCTCTGTTCGTCGGAGCGGTGCGGGCGCTGGACGATGAGCGTCTTCGGGGCGCAGGCCGCGGGCGAGAGCGTGGCCACGTTCCTCGCGGGGGTCGACGACGACGTGCGCGATGCGGTGGACGACGCGTCCAAGGCGCAGCTCGTGGCCCACGTCGAGCGGGAGCGCGCCCGGCGCCAGGCCCGGCTCGAGGCGCACGCGGCGTGGGCCTCCTCGCAGCCCGAGGACGCGCTCGACGCGCTGCGCCGCGCCGTCGACGGGGTGGCGGACGTCGCGCAGCGAGCCGCGCTAGATACGGCGTTCGAGGATGTACAAAACGCTTTGACCGCGGCGCGGCGCCGGGCCGCGGGCGTGGGGGACGCCGCCACGCGCGCGGCGGCCGCGGCGTACGACGCGGAGCGCGCGGACCTGCCCGCGGCGCGCCGCGACGCGTGCTTCGACCAGGCCGTACTCCAGCAGCACCACGGCGGGCCGGCGTCCAATTTGGCGGTCGCGCAGCACTCGCCGGACCCCACGGCCAGGGCGACGCCGTTACTTCGGATTATCCAGCATCGGCACGAGCTGCCGGGTTTACTACGAGACCTCGGCCTGGATCGCGAGGGGGCAGAGCTAGGCGTCTGGAAGGTGACACGCGGCGTCCCCGCACTTCACCGTGTGTCTGCTTGACGGCGTGGGGGGAGGCGCGCGACTCACCGTAGAATCACACAGGGGTCCTATTCTCGACGATTATTAAGTGAGCTTCCTGACCTCGTTCTACACCTGGTGGATTCCTGGGAACCCGTGGACATCTACCAGTCGACGGACAAGCAAGACGAAGCGTATGCTGAAGCTTTACGAGCGGTCGAACCGTATAAAGAGAGAACGCGCGTCCACCGGAACTGGACGTCGGACGCGGCGCACGCGTTCGAGGATCTCAGTTTGGACTTTGTGTACGTGGACGCGAGCCACGACTACCGGAACTGCCGCGCCGATTTGATCGACTGGTGGAAGAAGGTCAAGGTCGGCGGCCTCTTCGCGGGCAACGACTACTTCACGGGCCACGTCCCGGCGGCCGGCGTCACCTTTGGGGTGAAGGACGCGGTCGACGAGTTCGCCGCCGCGCGCAATTTGAGAGTGTACGTCACGGCGGGGAACGACCCGGACGGGTGCTGCCCCGACTGGTACGTGCTAAAGTGCGGGGTTTGACGCGTGGCTAATATATTGTTCTTGTGTAAAAGGGGCACCGCGTAATAACACAACACACAACTACAACACGGTAGCCTTCGGGAACAGGTCCTCCACCTTCCGCCGCCAGCACGGCTCCCACGTCTTCAGATCGCGCACGCGCAACTCCAGCAGGGTCATCCGGCAGAGCACCAGGGGAAAGAAGGCGCGCGTCGACGTGATCGGGCAGTGTGCCACGTCCAGGACCCGCAGAAACGCCAGCTGCTCGAGGTTTGCGCAACTCTTGAGTCGATTTTCCGAAAGCGCCAACCGTACAAGGCCCGCGGGCAGTTGCGGCGGCGCGGCCCGCAGGCGGTTCCGACTGAGGTCCAGGCACCGCAGCTTCGTTAGCGCGTGCAGCGTCGCGCCCAGAGCCTTCTCGTCGCCGAGACCGAGGCCCACGAGACTCACGCAGCGCAGAGAAACCCGCCAGGGCAGGCGCGGCCCGGCGTCTAAACCGCGTAACAACGCGGCCACGCCCGCCGCGTTGGGCGCGTCCGCGGTCGACACGCAGGACAACGCCACCAGCGGCCGCGAGTCGTCCAGAGACGTGGCGTCCTTGGCGGCTCGGCCGGCCGCGTCGGCCCACCCGGTCCGGACCGGCGTATCCACCAGGGCCGCCTCCGGGGCAGGAACGCGCACGTCCACGGCGTCGCCCTCCTGGTAGGCCGGCGTCACGACGCGCAGCGTGCGCCAACGGGCCCGCCAGGCCCCGTCGTCGCAGTCGCCCTCGCCCACAATCTCCCAGGTCCGCGGAACGATGTCCTCCACAAAGGCCGCCTCCCGCTTCTTCCGCCGCCAGGGCCAGAAGTAGTCCGCGTAGGCCTCGGCGGCCGCGTCGAGTCCGGGGTCGCCCTTCTTCCTAGGGGACGGCCGCTTGCGCGGCGCGCCGTGGATGGGCGTCCGCGGCGCGCGCCCGCGGGCCGCGTGGGCTCGGGACCGCTCGACGGTCGGCGGCTCGACCCACGCGGCCCGGCCGGCCGTGCGGCCCGCGCCGGCTCGCAGCATGCCGCCAACGCCGCCGCCGCGCCAGACCGGCGGCTTCTGCGTCGGCGGCGACCGGTCCCGGGACTCCGCGGACTCGCGCTTCTCTGCAGCCGCAGCGGCCGCGTGCGCGACGACGCCGGCCGCGACGGCCACGTCGTCCGCCGCGAGGGCCGCGAGCGCGGCGGCGGCCGAATTGACGGTTTTCGCGTTTGGCGACCCGTCGTCCGCTTGAGCGAAGCGCGCGGGCGCGCGCCGCAGTGACGCGGCCGCGGCGGAGACGACGTCGCTCGTGGGCGTGGACAGGGCCGGGGTCGTCTCGGGGAACGCGGCTGGCGACATGGACTCGGGCCGCGCCTTGACCGGCGTCGCCGGGTCGCCCGCTCGCGCCGGCGTCGACGCCGTGCTCGAGGCCGGCGACGCGTCTTGCGAGGACCGCACTAGAGAAGCGATGCGCGCCTCGCGCCGCGCGCAGGCCGTGGGCGAACCGGCGCTGCGGCGCGGCGGCGGCGGCGGCGGCGGCGAGTCGGGCGACGCTCGTGCCTCCATGCGCCTGAGCCGGCTCGTCGTGGTGGGCGCGAGTGTGGCGAAGACGTTCTTCAGGGGAACCGTGTGATTCCCTGCGACGTCGTCGAGTTCCAGCTTGATCTGTCTGGCGGCGTCGCGCTTGCGGCGCCATTTGTCGGCCGACGGCGGTGCTGCGGTCCTGCTGTTAAGTGTTGTGCCGTTCATTGTCGGTACAGAGGGTGCTGCTACTGTGTGAGTGCGACCGCTGACACGAGCGAGTGTGCCACCAGCTGAAACAATGAACCGCTGCGTGCTGTCTCGCAGCTGTCACCTAGCAGTCTGCCGGCAGCCAAGTCTTTTATCTGTTGCGAAAACCCGTATGTACGGGTTTAGCTTTTTTAGAGAGACCGGACATGTAAGCACGGAGGCTTGCGCGGTGGAAGACCTCGTATCACTCCTCATAGGAAAGCTTCATCCTTGTGCTTAATTTGCTAAATTTGCTAAATTTGTGGCCGTCGCGCAGTCGGAGATTGTGCTCCAGCCACGCTCTTGCAAGAGTGACAGCCGAACGTCGGACGTGACAGCGCTGTCAGCATCGCTTGCATCTTTGCTCTCGCGCTGCAGTGACGCGGAGTCAAAGCCTGAAACCAAGGGATTGCCACGCGGCGGGAGCGCAGCGGTGCGCGAAGGAACACAACAACACATAACCCACGATGACGGTCCTCAAGACCGTGGAGGACGTGGGCGCCACGCTGGCCTGGTACCTCGGGGCCGTGAGCATGGTCGCCCTCGGCACGACCGAAACGTCTGGCGGCTTCGACTCGAGCGGCGCCCGTTTAGAGTTGCACGCCCTGGACCTCACGGACCAACTAGGCACTTCCAAACCGGCCGCCGTGGCGAAGACGGCTTCAAGATTCGTGTCCTTGTCGTGGTCCGCGCTGCCCGGAAAAGCCACTGCGGACTCCCTCTCCCTCGGCCTCGTGGCGGGCGGCATGGCCGACGGCAGCGTGGACGTGTGGGACGCGGCCAAGATGGTCGCGGGCCACCCCCAGGCCCACGTGTCTCGCGTGCAAAGACATCAAGGCCCGGTCAACGGGTTGCGGTTCAATCCGCACAGCGCCTCGAGTCACTTATTAGCGTCCGGCGGCGCGGACTGCGAGGTGTTCGTGGCGTCCTTGGAGAGACCGGAGGCCCCGACGGTCTTCGTGCCGGCGCCCCCTCCCAACCAATCGAAGCATACTGCAGAGGTCACGCAAGTCGCCTGGAACTCGCAGGTGTCGCACATCCTGGCCACGGCGTCCCAGTCCGGCGCTACGATCGTGTGGGACCTGCGGCAGAAGAAGCCCTGGTGCGAGTTGCGGGACGCCGCTTCGAGGAGTCCGGTCTCGGACGTGGCCTGGAACCCGTTGGAGGGCCTGCACTTAGCGACAGCTTCCGGCGACGACAGCAACCCCGTGGTCAGACTGTGGGATCTAAGGTCGTCGACGACGATGCCCCTGGGCACGCTGCGGGGCCACACCCAGGGCATCCTTGGGCTGTCCTGGTGCCCGGACGACACGTCTTTACTTTGTTCGTGCGGCCGGGACAACAAGACGCTCTTGTGGGACCTCACGACGCAAAACGTCGTGTACGAACTCCCGGGGGGCGGCGACGAGCCCGAGTCGCCGACGAACTTCGGCGCGTCGAGCGGTGGAGGCGCGACGGACTTATTTGGCGGTTCGGCGCCCTCGGGTGGCTTCGGCAAGGCCGCCCGGGGGCGCCGCTATCAAGTCGCGTGGTCCCCTTCCCAACCAGCAGTGTTAGCGACCTGCGCTTTTGATAGGAGTGTGCAAGTGCACTCCTTAGTCGGGTTCTCCTCAGTAACCCAAAGGGCGCCGAAGTGGCTGCGGCGGCCCAGCGGTGTGGCCTTCGGGTTCGGGGGGAGACTGGCCTCCTTCTCCGCCTCAAACACGGTGAAGCTGGGGCGGCACGTCGAGGACGAGACGCTCGTGACGAAGTCGCGCGCCTTTGAAGCCGCTCTGGCGTCGCAGGACTACGCGGCTTTTTGTGACGCTAAGGTCCAAAGTGCCAAGAATGTCGCGGACAAGCGCACCTGGACCTTCATGGCCCTCATCTTCGAGCCCAACGCGCGGGAAAAGTTGTTGGAGTGTTTGGGCTATGATGCGCAAAAGATCGCCGCGCAGGTGGCCCCGCCGCCGCCTTCCTCAGTTCCGAGTTCGCCCCAAGTGGATGAACAGAACGCCGAGGACGTCTTCGCCACACGCACGCAGTCGTTGTCGATTGACTCCGGGCCGGCGGTCGAGGAGAAGTCGCCCTTGACACCGAGTGCGGAGGCCGACGTGAAGCGGGCTTTATTGGTGGGGAACTTCGACGCCGCGGTCGAGGGCTGCTTCCGGCACGGCGCTCTAGCGGATGCTTTACTACTTGCGTCGTGCGGGGGCGCCGAGCTCTGGGAGAAGACAAGAGCTAGATATTTTGAGCGGGCGGCGAAGAAGCGGCCGTTTCTGGGTGTGGTGCGCGCGATCATCACGAACGAGCTCGACCAATTGGTGCAGACGGCCGATTTGGGGAAGTGGGAGGAAACGCTGGCCATCCTGTCGACGTATGGCAAGTCCGAGGAGTTCCCGCAGCTGTGCGAGGCGCTGGGCCAAAGACTGGAGAACGTAAACAACAAGGCGGCCGCGTCCTTATGCTACATGTGCGCTGTTAATGTAGCGAAAACGGTGAGCTTCTGGATCGCGGATTATAAGAAGAAGGAGGACACATCCAGTCTCCAGGATTTAGTGGAAAAAGTCACGGTCTTCGCCCGGGACGACAGCCGGCCGGAGCAGGACCCGACCCAGGCGTTGGGCGCTTTGGGTCCGGAGGTCGTCGACCTCTTCACGTCGTACGCCGAGCGCCTCGCGGCCGAGGGCGAAATAAGTGCAGCGACCAAGTACTGCGGCTCGCAGGACGACGCGTCGCGCCTGCTCTTAGATCGGCTCCACCGGGCGGCGTCGAACGCGTACGACCACGTCCAGCCCTCGTTCGCCGTGGCGGACGTCCGAGCCTCGTCGGCCATCACGGGCGTCGCGCCGGTCGCGCCCGCCACGGGCGCCCTGCCGCACCCCTGGCAGACCGTCGCCGACCCCGCCTCAGGCCGGACCTACTACGCCAACGGCGACACGGGCGAGACGCGCTGGGAGCCGCCCGCGGCGCCGGCGGTTCAAGCCCGGGCGCCGGCGCCCTTCGCGCAGCCGGCGCAGGCCTTCGCGCCGGTCGCGCCGGACCCCTACGCGCAAGCGCAGCCGTTCGCGCAGCAGCCCTCGCAGAGCTTCGCGCAGGCGCCGTCGCAGAGCTTC
>Ga0114994_10002247_pt1 | contig 14065 bp, 5 predicted proteins | sample ArcticOcean_MG_C_9_FD_87043 | JGI IMG/M metagenome (GOLD analysis project Ga0114994, IMG submission 87043) | Marine microbial communities from western Arctic Ocean - ArcticOcean_MG_CB2_152 | ecosystem: Environmental > Aquatic > Marine > Oceanic | place: Arctic Ocean: Canada Basin | collected... | reverse complement strand
GGCGGGCGCGGTGGCGGCTTCGCCTTCGGTTTGCGCCGCGTCGGGGCGGGCTTCTTCGGCTTCGGCGCCCCCCCCCGCGCTTGGAGCGCGGCGCAGCGCTTCCTCAGCGCATCACATTCTGTGACGGCCGCGTCCCGCTCCTCCCGGAGCGTCTTGGCCCGGGCTCGCAGCTTCGGGATCTTCTCCAGGGCCATCTTCACGAGCTCCTGCGCGTCGTCGCGGCCGCAGACGGCGCACTTTTCGCCATCCTCCGGCGGCGCGGCGGCCTGCCGGAGGCGCGCGTTCTCCACCCGGAGGCGGGCGAGCTCGCCGTCCTCGCTGATAAGCGGCGACGCGGGTTTCGGCGACGGCGGCGCGAAGTAGTCCGGTGTCGCGGGCGGCGGCGCCGGCGGCGCGAAGTAGTCTTGGTCCCGTGCCCCGTAGCCGCCGAGCGGGCCGAACGCTCCCGGCGGCGGCGGCCGGAAGCCGGGCGGCGGCGGCGGGATGTGCTCCGTATGCGCGGGCGGCGGCGTCTCCTCCATGTTTTAGCTGCTGCTTCGCGTGGTCATGGGTTTGGCTGCGGCGTCTGCGAGGTGTGAGAGCCGAGTGGTGATACGAGCTTATGGTGGCTCAAGCGGTTATGGCTATGACTGGCAGCTTAGGGTTTAGAGACAGCAGTCTTATTGGTCGCTCAAAGTGGTCCGTGGCCCGTCAGCGAGTCGCTGCAGCCTGGATGGTGTCAAACTCGCAGGAGTGAAAACCCGTGTGAGAAACCCGCACACTAGCGTGATTTGGGCAGCTTTCTGGGCTGCTGATTGGGCTGGGCAACTATATAGCTTACGAGAAACCTCTCTGAAATTGATTAATTACTACCACGTTTGCCACTGCGCCAGTTGTTCTGCCGCTCTGACACATGATGACGCCCACAGCAGTGGTGCTGGTCTTAGCACTGGAGACCGCAGCGCTCGTCGCGCCGCCACGGCGTGCAGCACCGATCACGCGCCGGAGAGCCGGCGAAGGCGGCCAGTTCGGCGGCCGCAAGGGCTGCTGCTGGAAGGCTGACTCGTACCTCGACTCGATGCCGCCTGCAGCCGCCGCCGCGCCAACGGACGCCACCGACGCGCCCGTTGTTTCGCCAACGGAGTCGACGGCGCGCCGCCTAACCGCGGGCGGCCCGCCGGCGGCGTCGAACCTCTGGCACCACGAGTGGCTGCGGCTCCTCGACACGTCGCTGCGCAAGTGCTCCGGCACCGCGATCCTGGCGGCCCCGGACGCGTCGCCTGCGCAGTGCTCCACCGTCGCGTCTTCGGACGACCTCGTGGTCGTGTCGCACGACGGGTCGGACGATCCAGTATTCAACTACGCCTCCAAGGCGGCGTTGGAGCTGTGGGAGATGGACTGGGAGACCTTCACCTCGACGCCGTCGCGCTTCTCAGCGGAGCCGGACGAGCGCGAGGCCCGCGCCGAATTGTTGCGGCGGGTCACACAAGACGGGTACGTGGACGACTACTGCGGCGTGCGGGTCTCGTCGTCGGGCAAGCGCTTTGAGGTGCGGGACGTCTACGTCTGGAACGTGTATGACGGCGATCTCCGTGTGGGCCAGGCCGCGCTGTTCCGGAGGAGTGCTTGTAAATTTCTGTAATTACTTATGGGTTCTCCTCCGCCAGCGGTTCGTGGGCGCGGAGCGCTGCTCGCGACCTTCGCAAATCCTCCCCAATCCCCGCTGCGGCCGGGTGCACCTCGTGATACGGTACGCCATTCTTTTCTAGATATCCAAGGATGGTGCCCCCACACGTCTTGCCCACCTGCGTTGGAATCGTGACGCCATCGACGCCACGTGACGCCATCGACGAAGTAAGGACGCCGCTTTGCTCACGTGCACAAATGAGACTTCGCTGGCGCGTGTCGCGGCACACAGGCGTGTCGCGGCGCACAGCAGGAAAACGGCGAACCTCGTCATTGGCGCGTGCGCGGACCGGCGGCGCGGTACGCGGCAGGCAAACTTATTTGCGATGAATTCACAAGGCGTCAACATGCGAGAGCGAACGTTGATGCAGGAACTCGGTTCGGGCTCGCACGCAGCGGCTAGACTCGGGCTATCGATTTTCGAAAGGACTTGTCACTGCGGCTTCGCTATGTCCTGGCGGCGTTGCGTGAGCTCACTTACGACCCCAGCCGTAGAGAACTTGCCTTTGGTCCTCGCTATATGGCCTACGCCGCCTACCTCATCGACACGCGTGCTGGAACATGTTGGGATTAAAAATACCCGCGCGTAATTTTACTTAGTCGCGCTGTTCTCAAATAGGTTACATGCCGCTACCGCGACACATCATCGCCGCTTCAGCGCCCGCTTCAGCCACTTGGCGCGCTCGACGGAGCCGACGACGACGGCGCCGGCGCCGTAGATGCCCAGGATCCAGACCACCGGAATAGTAGACGGGAGCAACCCCGCCTCCAAGCGCCGCGCCGGGCCCCGGAACGCGACGGCCGTGGCGGCGCCGAACGCGCCGCCGACGAGGACCTGGGGCGCCGTGTGATAGCGGTTCGTCACGCGCCAGGCCAGACTGACCAGGGCGTAGAGGGCGCCCAAACCGAGCTGCCAGGGCGTTGGCGCGTAGCGCAGCGCGGCGCCGACCCCCAGGTGGCAGACGGAGCACGCATGCGACGAGGGCATGCCCCCGTCGTCGTCGCCCTCGGGCCGGGCCTGGTTGATAAGTCGCTTCAGCACCTTGTTGCAGACCGCGGCTAAAATAGCGCCGGCGACCCAGGTCAGCGTCGCCGCGTCGCGCTTCACGAACAAGGTCGCCGCGACCGCGCCGCTCACGGCGAAGCGCGTCGACTCGCCCACGGCCTTGTAGAGCATGGGCGCTGATGCCGCGGTGGGCGAGACGGCCCGGTGGAGAGTGAGCGCCGGCGGCGTGAGGCGCGGCGCGAAGGCGGTGCTGTGCACGAGCAGTGCCAGGAGCGCTCCGCAGCGCATCGATGCCCGGCGCGTTCTGGGCGATCTCTTGGATCCGTGCGGACGATAGACCCACCCTTGGCACTACAGAGAAGCTCAGGACGCTAAGCGCGCAGCTGTGCTAGAGCGTGCGGGTTTTACGCGCAAAACGGGTGTCTCATCACGATCACTTTTACGCACGCGAGTGACTGCACTACTCATCGGTCACGAATTTGCGCATCGGTGCAAGCTCAGTACGAGGAGCCCAGCGCAAAGATGTCGGAGCTCGCCTCGGCGGCGGCGGCTGACGCCGAGGCCGCCATGACCTCCTCACGCGCCGTGGCACTGCGGTGCACCCTCACGGCCTTCTACCAGGCACATGCGCCGGAGGAAACCGCGTCCGACCCAGCAAAGGTGGAGCACTTAGTGGCGCGCGTCGTCGGCGGGCCGCGTTGCGAGATTGGCGGCATGGTCGTCGGCGGCGTGCTGTGGTCCGAGGCTGAGCTTTTTGTAAAATTGGAGGCGAAGTACGGCGCTAAGGTGGTTGAGGTCGACGCCGCTGCTGCTGCCGCGGCCATCGATGGCACCGCTCCGCGCCGTTGGGAAGCATTCGGCCCGCACCTGTCCCACGACTTCGCCGACGGGGAGCGCGTATTCGTTATGAAGTCGCGAGGGAAAAATCGTGGCTGTCGGCCGTTCGCCGCAGCCGTCGTCGTCGGCGAGGAAACCAAGGGCCGCCGCACGGTCCGGTACAAGGACGGTAGCACCTATGCCGCGCGCCCAAGGTTATTGGTGCCCGTCTGGGGTGGGCCGCTGACGCTGTTCACGGCGACGACGCGGGCCTATCGTCACGCGGCGGCCACACAAGACGTCGGAGCAAAAGTGCTCGAGATCGGGTGCGACCAAGGGGAAACTACGAAACGCCTCGCGGCCCGCGGCTGCGCCGTGCTGGCGGTGGACAAGGCCGACGACCGCCTGGGGTCGGCGCGCGCTGCCGTGCCGGGATCAGCCTTCATGCTGTGCGACGTGCTGCGCGAGCCCGACCGGATTCAGGGCGCGTTCGATGCGATATTTATCGACATCAACGGCTCGCGCGCCTACGACACGGTCGTCGAATGCGTGCGCTGGGCGGAACGGAGGTGGCCGTCGGCCCTGGTCGTCGTCAAGAGTTCCGAGGCGATGCGGCGGCACTTCCCCGGGGCGATCGAGGCGGACGCGCCGGTGAGGCAGCGGGCGTAGTTGTAGTCCGTGTGTTGTAATTTTGTTGTTAGGTTCTTCTTCTCCTCACTTTACGGGTTTTACGCCTCCCCCCCCAGCCCACCTCGACATCGAGCGACGCATTTGCAAAATTTAATCGGGTTCGTGCGGGTTTCAGTCTTATATGTGTGTTTGCGGTCAAAGGGCCACGGTGCGTGCCCAGGCAACAGCGGATACGATTTGAGGTTCGATTTACGGCGGAGCGCCCGCAGCAATCGTATTGCAGGCGTAGTGCCCGCAAGAGTGGCCAGCAACACTGCACACCAGCAGCCAGCCACAGCACCAATGCTCAAGCTCCTGCTCCTCGCAGCAACTGCAGCCGCGGTGGACGACGCCGCCACGCAAGAAGGCCGCAAATTCGCCATTCTACTCGCGGCCCAGGTCCCGGACCAGAACCCCGGCAAGATCGCGCTGGCGCGGGACGGGCGCGGCGTGCGGGGCCTGATCGCGGCGCAGCCCTTCGCGGCGGGCGACGTGCTCATTAGCGTGCCTTTATCCAGATGCCTGGTGGAGTTACGGGACATGCCGGCCATGTTCGCGAACGCCCCTCCAAGTTTCACATGGGACGTGCGGCTAGCTCTCCGGCTGCACGACGCCATCCTGACGCCCGGGACCGAGGACGGGGACCCCTTCTGGCTCGAGTACGGCCAGTTGCTGCCGCGCGTCGGGGACATGGGGCTGCCTCTGCTGAAGAGGGGCGCGGAGCTCGAGGCGCTGGGGCCGGCACTGGCCGAGCCGGCGCGTGCCCAACAGAAGCGCCTCCGGGAGTACATGGTCGAGCTTCCCTCGTCCGTGCTGCCTGCTCTAGACGCACCTGAAGACGAGTGGCCCGGCACTTTATCGTGGACGTGGGCCCTCGTGCGGTCGCGCGTGTTTAGTGGCACGAAAGCCCAGGTGCGGTTCAACGACGGCACGGAGGGCGCCACGGACCGCTTCGCCTTTGTGCCCTTTGTGGACATGGCGAACCACGACGGCGACGGCAGCGCGGTCGTCGACTCCACAGACGAGGTCGTGCGGCTGCGCGCGACGCGCGACCTGCGCGCCGGCGACGCGATCACGATCTCCTACGGCGATATTGATAAGCGGCAGCACTACGCGCTCTACGGGTACTGGAAGCCGGATTCGGGCAAGTCGGGCAGGGGACTCGATTATAGTGCTTCGGGCACTGTGCCGGCCGGGCGCTACGACCTGTGAGCTCTAACTAACTAGTGTGATTTGACATGGTGTTTCCCCTGTTCGGTAGCGTCAAGGAATTCGTCGAGGTTTTGCACATAAATCATCTTAGGACATTCAGTGTGTGTGTGACTACTTATTGCGACTAGCCCCACTAGTACGGACCCCGAGCGCACTCCATTGTGTCTATTTGGATTGGGTGGGATTCAGCGCGGTGAAACCCGTACGTTTTCTTTTTAATCGAGATATGCATGTACCCTTCCCTTCTCGTCTCTGCCCGTACGCCTCAAGACCCATGCCCCGCGGAGAGACAAACCCCTAAAAAAGAAATAGCTCATTTCCTGGCTGGCCGGAGGCGGTCAACGGAGGCCAGCCTCGTCCATAAACACGGGCGAGCTGCCCGCGTCGAAGGGCAGCCGCAGCCCCCCACCACAGCTCGAGCGACGGCGAGCAGTGGCGGTATCTCTTCGCCGGCAGGGGCTGCCCTAAATCAGAGAGAGCCCCCGGCGGCGCCCGGGCTGCGAGGCCGCCGACCGAGATAGCTCGTCGCAGCCGTGCGCACCAGGTAGTATGGTGCTCGCCACGCGCGGCCGCAAGTCCCGCATCCGCCGGTTGGCCGATTCCCAGGAACTCGACACCGGCATTCTCCTCGTGATCATGTTCAACTGCGTGATCATGGCCTTCCCGCCGAACAAGTTGAAGAACGCCACGTCGCCGACGGACTTCTTTTGCTTGGCGGACTTCATTCTGAACTTTATCTTCTTTTGCGAGTTCGCCATCAAGTTCTACGCGTACGGCTTCAACTACTTCAAGGACACGTGGAACCAGCTGGACTTTGTCGTGGTCATGCAGGGTACGTTGTCCATGGCGACGGACTGTCCCTACGTCTTTGGGCGCAGTTCGGGTTCCGGGTTTGCGGACATCTCCGCGTTGCGGATGATGCGCGTCCTAAGGCCGCTGAAATCGTTACGGAAGTTCCCGGAGATGCGGCTCTTGGTGGGCTCCTTGTTCGGCTCCTTCCACTTGCTCCTGGCGATTCTGGTGTTGATAGCGATGGCGGTCTTTTGTTTCGCGGTAGTGGCCACCTTATATTTCGGCGATGCGTTGGACTATAGGTGCGTCCCGGACCCGTACTACGACCCCGGCCGGGGCACGTTCCACGCCTTCGTGCCCTACTCCAATTTGAACGAAGCGAACACGAGCCGGTGGCCGGACGCGGACCTGTCCAACGGCCAGTACTGGGACTCGGCGCCCAATTTTAGGGCGTACCAGCAGTTATTGGAAGAAAGGGATGATGATAGGAAGGCGCGGAACCGTTTTTTAGTGGCGTCGTACTGGCGGTCCCTCACGGGCGTCTACCGGGACTACCGGAAGGACTTGGTGCCGCACTACACGGAGTTCCCCTACTTCTCGAGCTTCTGCGGCGCGTGCGACACGTGCCATAAGTGCCCGGGGTGCTATTCCGACGATCCAAAGGACGGCTGCGACAAGACGATTCGCGGGGACTTCTTCAGGAGGTACGGCGACCCGGCGCTCCTCAACGGAACCTTCCTGGGCGCGCGGACGGACGCGGGGCCCATGCCCGGTAGGCCCATAGAGTACGTCCACCCGAAGACGCCGCAGCCGTCCTTCCTGCCGTCCATGGGTACACCGAGTCCGACGGGCGTGGGCAGCGCCCGGCCGACCACGTCCGCACCGTCCATGGCCCCCGTGGTGGCGCCGACGTCCATGCCTTCCGCGTATCGGTTCGTGCCGAATCGACCCGGCGGCGCCGTCACGCGCATCACCGAGGTCTGCGTGGACCTGAAACTGTCGTCGAGCGAATTCGTCGGGAGCGACGGGCTCCTCGTGCAGCCCAAGGTCTCGCTGGGCGGCTTCTTCACGCAGATTATCAACGCTAAGCTGAACCTGGGCTTCAAGAACATCGAGGAGAACAAGGCCCCCAAGCCCATGCCGCCCGAGAACTACGCCATCAAGCTGAAACGGGACGTGGCCAATTGTGAAGCGGACCTGGACACGGCCAACAAGGTCTTCGAGCCCTACTGGTCCATTCAAGACCATACGTACCGGGAAGCGAACTGCTCCCGCGCTTTCAAGGGTACCGTATACCCGGAGAGCTTCTACGAACTGTGCGCCGGGACGTACAAGGAGGGCTGGGCCGACTTTTACGCACGGGACGTAGTTATTTTAGACCGCATCTCCGAACACAAGTGCAAGGCCAAGGACGGGTTATCTTCAAAGACCGGGTCGTCAAGGCACGGCTTCATGGGCCAGAAATACCCGCGACATAAACAGCTCGTGTGGTACATGCGCTTTGACGGGACGCTGTGGTCCCTGCTCACCATTTTTGACGTGATGAACATGGAGAACTGGAACGACGCCATGTGGGCCGTGCAGAAGGCCGTGGGCAAGTACACGTGGCCCTTCTTCTACGCTGTCGTCGGCTTTGTCAACATCTGTTTGTTGAATTTGTTCCCGGCGGTCATGTCCTTCAATTTGCGGAAGGCCATTCGGGAAGAGGAGAACCGAATTGCCTATGCCGCCAAAGCGGCGTTCCTGGGGGACGAGGTTTTAAGTATGACCCAGTTCGAGGAGCACATGATCGACATCCTGGCGGCGGAGGAGGAAGATGTGGTCGCGGTCCGGAACTATGTCGATGGACATGGCTCGGCCACGTTGAACCTAGTCCAGGCCGACACGAGCGATCCGCTAGAGAGTCTCCCAGGAGTGCCGCAGGGCCAGTTCTTTGATATTTTGAGGCAGATCGTAAGACCAGAAATGGGCAAGTTCAGCGTCTTCATCTACGGGTGCATCCTGGGGAATCTGCTGTGCATGGCCGTCACGCCGCTCCACGCGGAATCGACCAATGGACGGATCAAGCCGGCCCACGTCGTGAAGACGCTGTACGCCGCGAACATGTTCTTCACGTGGGTCTTTATTTTGGAATGTATCATCAAAGTCACGGCGCTGGGTCTGGCGGGCTACTTCTACGACGGCTACAACTGCTTCGACTTTGTCTTGGTCTTGTTCTCGTGTCTGGACGTGATGGCGGAGTTGGCCTTGAGCGCCGGTGCCAGTGGTTCCGTGATCTTCAGTGGCGGCTTCTTCAACATGTTACGGATCGTGCGCATGTGCCGCTTATTGCGGGTCCTCCGTTTACTCTCCATCTCCAAAATCCACCGGAAGAAGTCCATGGCCGCGAGCCAACTGGACTTCACGCGGCTGATGGGCATCATGGCTTCGGCAAGTATCTGGGTTGCGAATGTGCTCGGACTCCTTTTTTTAGTGGTGTACATGGGCGCGATCGTCTCCATGCAGTTCTTCGGGGGGGAGGTGTACGCCCTGAACGACTTTAGTGGACGGTGGTCAAAAAGAGGGAGACTAAACTTCGACACGTTCGGCATGTCCTTCATCACGAACTTCGTCGTGATCACGGGTGACGGCTGGAACGAGGTCATGTACTCCACCATGCACGCGTGCGGCGGCATTTCCGCGGTTTATTTTGTCCTTATCTTAGTCATAGCGCGCTACGCTATCTTGTCCATGTTGATCGCTATTATATTCGACCAAGTGGAACGAGATTCCATTTTAGTCATAAAGCAGGCCGCCCAGACGGCCATGGTGGCCGTCTTCAAATTCGAGCGGGGCATGCTCCACGGCCTTCTACGCTTCTTCTTCGTGAAGTGGTTCGCGGCTTCTCGCAGCGCCTTCGACGACGCCGTGGCCGAAGAGGCGAAAGGTGGCATTTCCCTAGCGGCGCAGCCGGAACCGCCCCTCACGCGGTGGCAGCGCTTCATGCTGAATGAAAAAACGTACATGCTCTTCCCCCCGGACCAACAACCTAGACGATTCATCAGCTGGCTCTCTACCTCGCAACTTTTTGAGAACGTCATGTTCCTGACCATCATGGTCTCGGTGTTTGTATTGGCGTTGTACTACCAGTACCGGAACACGCACATGCACTCGAGTGATCCCGATAGGAACGTGATGGAATTTATTGTCGGTTGTAGCGGGTTCACCGGTCAACCTAGTTTCTGCGGTCCTCATTTAGAGTTGTTATATTACATCCAGCGCGTCTGCATGTGGGTGTTTGTGTCGGAATTCCTCATCCTAACAATAGCACACGGTCTCTTTGAATACCTCTCGAGCTGGATGAACTGTCTAGATGCCGTCGTAACCTCTCTATCGGTACTTAGCGGCGTGTTCGGCGTGTCCGCTGTCTTACCTTTCATGATCTTCCGCATGACACGAATAATAAGACCCCTGAAGAAGTTCGTGCAGTCCAGCCCGGCCATCATGTCCATCCTCACCGCTCTAGAAAATTCGAGTAGGGGCCTGTTCGCCGTGATTACCTTCGGCTTTTTTGTGTGGACGACCATCGCGGTGGTGGGCATGCAGCTGTACCAGGGCAAATTGAATTACTGCACGGCCGCGGCCTACCCCAAGGGCATGCTTTTGAAGGTGTTTGGACCAGACAAAATAAACCACATGGGTAATGCCCTGGACAGCTGGCCCTACAAGCAACTAGACTACCCCGTGGTCGCTAATACTTCCTACGACGACGGCCTGCCCTACCACGGCTGGCCCCTCGGGCGGACGATCTGGGGCGACAACGCCACGAACTCCCTGGGCTGCAAGGTCAAGTATCCCGTCACCCACCCCCGGTACAACCGCTTCGGCGAGGTCGTGAACACGCTAGACTCCTTCAAGATCGAGAAGGCCTTTTACAACTTCGACAACTTCTGGCAGGCCATTGGAAGCGCGTTCGCCATGTTCACGTTCGACGACTGGCACCGGCTCGTGCTCCAGTGCGTCAACGCCAAGACGGTGGGCCAATTTAGGAACCACGAGGCCCAGGCCAGCGTTACGATGCCGCTGTTCTTCTTCGTGTTCGCCGGGTGCTCGTCGTTCTTGATTACTTTTTTATTTGTTGGAGTGATCTATGGGACGTTCACGTACCTCCAATTGACGCGGGGACGACGAAAAATAGCGTCGCTCAAGCAGGCCCAGTGGTCCGTCTACGAGTCCAAGCTCGCGTGCATCCAGCCGTCGAAGGAGCCCCAGGAGCCGCGCAGCACGCTCACAATCACGAAGCTGCTCTTCCGACTGTTTCGGCACCCGAAGTACCGCGTGGCCTACGCCACGGTCCTGTTCATCGACGTGTGGCTCTTCTGGATCCTGTTCGGGTCCCAAATACCCTTGGCCACGCACGACCAGCAGCACGCCGCCCTAGATTCGAGGCAAGGGGACGTGGCCCAATATCTACGTCGGTTACGGGCTTTGGATCTCGTGATCTCCTTCTTTCTCATCACGGAGTGGTTCCTCAAGATGGCCTGCCACGGCTGGTTCGTTACTATTACAAGAAGTGAGGAGCGGCTGCGCCTGGTGCTCTTGGTGCCGGTCGCGTTGTATTTCTTTCTAGAAAGCTCCGAGGGCTGGGAGAAGATCCCGTTGTTTGACATGACGCTGGTGCAGCGGGGTCTGGTCGCGTTGCGGAGCACGCAGGTTTTTTTGGTCGTGCCGCTCTTCCCCGAACTGACGCAGGTGTACCACGCCCTGACGTGTGCGCTGGGGACCGTGTTCCCCATGGTCGGGCTCATGTCCATCGTGACCTTTGCCTTCGCGGTGATCGGCATGGTGTTATTTGGGAACTCGCAGATTAGGAAGCGGGACCGGGAGAGTGGACTCCCCTTACCCCGAGTCTTCGGGAGCTACTGGCCCGTCACCCGGGTCAAGTTCTCCACCATCCCCAAGTCCATGAACATCTTGTTCATCGCCGCCACCAGTAACAACTGGGTCGCGACGCGGGACGCGATGCGCAGCGACCTGCCGCCAGAACTCTACTTCGCCAATCGATTGTTCTGGATGGCCTATATCCTGTTAGTGCGCTTCTTATTCCTCAACGTGTGCACCCTCATCTACATTTACAAGTACGAGAGCACCTCACCGGTGCAGCCGTGGATCGCCATGCAGCAGGTCGAGGAGTTCCTGGTGGCCTGGCAGCACTTCGACCAGTACGGCGTCGGGCGCATCCGGACGAAATTGTTGTCGCGGTTATTAAGGTTGCTGAGTCCACCTCTCGGGCTAAGTAGAGATGCTCCTCAAGCTCTAGCAGATAGGCACGCTCGCAGAATCTTGATGGCCATGCCCCTCCTCCTAGATGAGGAGCACAAGAGCAACGAAGCGGACCTGGTAAGTAGGTGGGAGGAAGTCAGAAAGCCCTTCACGTCGTCGCAGCATTCCGAAGGGGGCAAATTACCGCGCTACTTGGAGTTCCACGATGTGTTAAAAACAGTCCATCGCGTGGTCATGTTCCCCGAGCTCCAGGCCTTGCCCGATGACCGAGCACTCCAACTCAGGAGGGAGTACGCCCAGGCCAAGCTGGACATCCTACGCCTGAGCGTGAACCGCTTCTGCGAGCCGGCGGGCCGCGCCGTGGACGTGCACGGTGATAGAGTTCCCGCTTGTGTCGCGGACATGTCCCTGGTGCAACGCGCCCGACCGGACGTCTTCCGCTACCGCTTGCGGCAAGCTCTTACGTTAGAAGTGTATCGATGGCAGAAGCAAATCGAGTTTGGGCGCTTTGATGAAGAGTCCTTCCACGAATGTGCTTTATTGCTCAAAGCCATTAAAGAGGAGCGCCTGAGTGGGTTGATGCAGCTGGAAGTGTTAAATCGACTCCATGGCAAGGGCATGCTCATGTCTTTACAGGAACGGCGGCCCAAGTTACAGAGGCACTTGGGCTTTCTGGACGGTTTATTAAGTAGGGTCGAGAAGGAGCGGTCGAACCACGTGCGCAAGGCCTGGCTGCCGTCCTCCATGGCCCACGAGGGCACCTTACCGTGCGCGCCGAAGAGTGCGGTCCTACCGAAGGAGCGACTCGTCTCCAGTATCGCGGTGGGCGGGCGCCAGGGCAACTTGATCGTGACGTGCCACGGCGGGAAGCACGTGACCGTGTGGAAGAAAAGGAAGCCGCCCAAGAAGTCGGAAGACGACTGGTTGAAGAGTGAGGCCCAAAAAGCGAAAGAAAAGGATTTGGAGGAGGCGCGGGATCCTTGGATGTATGCGCCCTACTTCAAGACGCAGCAGCTCCAGGAGGACCTCGGCTCAGCGCTGTGCGTGGCCATGACACCGGACGGGAAGCGCTTCTTTTCGAGCGCCGGCTTCGCCATCCGGGGCTGGGTCCAGGCCAAGAAGGTCAAGGGCGTCAAGGGGTCCCAATTTAGATGTGAGTCTATGATGCAGGGCCACGCCAAGGACGTCACCTGTTTGAAAATAGCGCACCGGCAATTATTTAGTACGGCCGAGGACGGCACGATACGAATTTGGCGGCTCCGGGGCACCGACGCGCTGCAGAGCGCGACTCTGAGTTACCAGGAGGCGGGCACGTCCTTATGTTTACTGGATACGGCGAGCGATCCTCGAGACACGAGTGGTTTGCACGCGGTGGCCGGGCTGCGGGACGGCTCGTTGTGCGTATTACCGTACTCTTTGAAGTCGCAGTGGCTCCAGGGCGCCGTGTGGGTCTCAAAACTGACCATCAAGTGCTCGGACGCCCCGGTGACGGCGTTAGATTTTAGACACAGATTACTGTACGCCGGTACCGCGTCAGGAAAGATCCACGCTTTTAGACCGGTGTCGGGCGCCGAGGACATGGACACTCTCCAAAGCGTCGCGAGTGAGATGGAGCGGCTAGGGTACGGGCGCTCTGCGGAGGAGTTCGCCCGCTCTGGCTTGGGCGACCGGACCGCGGGGAGTCCGCTCAGAGAAGTCGTGCGTTTAGATAGAGCGTTCGTCTTAGATTGCCACGCCGCGGCCGTGACGTCACTATGCTTGGGAGGCGGCATCTTCTTTTCGTGCGGCGCGGACATGGCCGTGGTGAGCTGGTCCACACCGAAGGATGACCGGACGGCGCAGTTCCGAGCCATTCCCCAGGCGGGCCAGAGCGCACCGCCGCGCTTGAGCCAAGCCTATAGCCACGCCAAGGTCGTGCACCGGGCGCCCATTACGTGTATGAGCGTGGCCGGGGACTTTTTACTCACCGCGGATGCCGACGGGAACGTGTGTTTGGCGCGGGCGCAGAAGTTTAGGGAGATCGTGGACACGCCCTCTTCGACGGAAGCGACGGGCGAGGCCTTCCTGGAGGAGGAGGTCCTGGAGAAGCCCAAGTTCTTCCACCAGCGCGAGCTGAAAGAGTTGAGCGCGCGGCACTTCCTGGCCCATCTCCTGGCGCACTACTACCCGATGCGTCCCCTGTCCCACGCGGCCAAGGGCCACGCGATCGAAGTGGTCCAGGAGTCGTCGGACGAGGAATTTTTAGATGATGAATTCGTGTCGGGCGGGTTTATGGGCGAGGAGGACGGCGAGACGGGCCGCGTGCCGTCGGGCGACGAGCTCGAGGACGACGCCGAGAGCGCGGAGACGTACAGCTCCGCCTCGGAGGCGTCCGAGGGCGGTCTCGCGGACGGCTTCGTGCTCGAGGCGCCGTCGGAGGAGGAGTCCTCGGACTCGGAGCTGTCCTCCGTGTCGGGGTCCGAGTCTGATGAGGAGGGGGTGTATGAGGCCTAGGCGCATAAGGCGGTTGGGTTTTTGTAATAATGCGACTCTCGAGTCCACGGGCATGCCCGGGTCACGGACTAGGAAGGCTTACTTAGCAGCCTGCGAAAAACCCGTTTTGTCCTAAAAATAACTCAAGACCTAAGACCTACGGAGTCAATT
>Ga0114994_10002245_pt1 | contig 14072 bp, 13 predicted proteins | sample ArcticOcean_MG_C_9_FD_87043 | JGI IMG/M metagenome (GOLD analysis project Ga0114994, IMG submission 87043) | Marine microbial communities from western Arctic Ocean - ArcticOcean_MG_CB2_152 | ecosystem: Environmental > Aquatic > Marine > Oceanic | place: Arctic Ocean: Canada Basin | collected... | reverse complement strand
GTTGCTAAAGCAATGGTAATGGCAGCGGGCGGTAATTCTACCCAGCATTAGTTTTATAAAATTATGGTCGCCGGACTGCACATATTGCATTCTTTTTTTATCTGGCCCATCCCCAAGGCCTTTTTTTGAGGTCATGAGGAAGTTGTAATTTAAATTTTCATTATGATTAGGTGATCTTGTCTTAAAATGGAGTTTAGCAACGCTACACTTGGATCATCCTATTTGCTCCCTGAGTCTTGTATTAGAATTATCTCTTGAGTACACTTTAAGCCTTTAGAAATCAGAGGAGTGAACGCGTGGCAGTTAATAATCTTCCCGCTTTATCTGATGAGGGTGAAGAAGAAATCCGCGACCGTGCTGCGCGAAACATGCGCGAGAATATAGTCGAACAAGATTGGTCAATCCAGCTCAAAATAGCATTGGCTTGCCGTAAATTAGCCAGCGAAGAGCATGCTCAAACATTGGCTGGACAGGTAACTGTGCGGGGTGAAAATAATACTTTTTGGGTTAATCAACTGATTGGCGGGTTTGCAAACCAGAACCAAAGCTCAGTTCTTCGCGTTAATGAAAAGATGGAGGTTGTTGAAGGTAGTGGTATTCCCAACCCAGGCACGCGGTTTCATTTATGGGTGTATGACGCCCGGTCTGATGTGAATGCTATTGTTCATACCCATCCACCATATTCGTCAGCACTTGCGATGACGGGCAGGGAACTGGCAGTGGCCCACATGGATGCTGCTATGTTTTACGATGACTGTGCATACCTCCCTGAATGGCCAGGGGTGCCATTGGCCAATGAGGAAGGGCGTCTTATCTCTGAAGCGCTTTCTAATAAACACTCTATTTTACTTGCAAGCCATGGCCTTCTGACGACGGGTAGAAACCTCGAACAAGCGACTTTTCTTGCTATGCAATTTGAGCGGGCGGCGCGAATTCAATTGTTGGCTCTTGGTGTTGGCGAGATAAAGCCTATACGCGATGAACTTGCCAAGGATGCCCACGATTTTTTGATGAGTGACAGTGTGTGTGTTGGAACTTTTAATGGCTGGGTAGAGGAAATTTTGCGCAAAGAGCCTGATGCTGCCGATTAGGGCGCCATGCTTTTGAAAAACTGGCGCTCTAGGAGCCATGAGGTAGTCAGGCCGAAAACCAATCCCCAAAATGGCGCGCCAATATTAAAAATCGTCTGGTCTGCAATTGTCACCAAAAATGTAACCAACGCACCTAGGCTGAAATTCCCCCCAAAGGAAACCACAAACGATGTTTGTAAAACTCTGAGCAAGGCGAGCCCAGCCAGGGTAGAAATAAAGGCCGGGGGGGTGGCCAGCATAATTTTTGTGACGAGCGGAGCATAACAACCAAATATAATTGCCAGCAGGCAGATCACAAACGCCGCAATATAATGTTGTTTATTTTCGCCGCTACTAGAAAGGATGGCATTGACTGGCCCTGTTAAACATGTCGAGACCGCTCCAAACGTAGCTGTGATAATTGAACCTGCACCGCAGATGGTGGTGATAGTATTGACTGGCGGTGTGTGCCCTCTCTCTGTTAGGACAGCTATGCCCTGAGCATTTTGTGCAGCGAGAACTGTGACAGCCAAAGGGATAACCAACTCAAACATTGCGCCCCAAGAAAACACAGGTGTATAGACAGTGGGCGCTATGATTGCGAAGCTAAGGTCGCTAACCGGTTTAAAGGTCTCAGTAAGAGTGACGGAAATTACGCCAATGACCAAAACACCAATCATTGGAGGCAGACGTCTCGCCAGGGAGTGATTGAAGGATAACATGACAAAACCTAATGTCATTGGAATTGCAATCCATGGCGCTTGTCCCATAGCTTTGATCCAGTCGAGGCCGAAATTTAAAAAAACTCCTGCGACCATTGCCATAATAATTGGCATAGGCAGCCGGACCATAATTTTTCCCACCCAACCGCTTAAGCCAAGAAAGAAAAGTAAAAATCCTGTGCCATAAAACGCACCAATAACCTCCTGGAAACTTAGATGCTCTAAAGCTGGGCCAACTAGTACTGTTCCAGATATAGTCCAAAAGAAGACCAGCGGTTGGCGATAAATTAGTGAAATAATTATTCCAAAAATACCATTGAGGACGAAAGCAGCAAATATCCAGGATGCGATATGGGTTTCGTTCAGGCCGCCTTTGGTAGCAACTCCCAAGATAATTGCCACAGGTGCAGTGGCAGCAAATAAGAATGCAATCACGGCATTACTTACATGTACAAACGAAATATCGTTAAGGAACTCTTTAATCGTCGGAAACGGTCGGTTGAGCGGTTCTAGTTGCACATTAACCCCATGAAATATTTTATTCAGCTAAAGGTAATAATTTTAGAGATATTCGCAACCCTTCTATAGATCTTATCTAATCTGAAAGTGCCGAAACCCAACGATCAAAGTGCTTTTCGCCATTTAAACCAAATAATAGCTGTTAGAGTAATGCCAATAACTACGTACATATTAACAGTCCCTTGGAAGCCGATCATATGAATAAAATAACTGGTGCCCATCAAGCCGATGGGTACTCCGTAGATGGCGAGTATTCGAATACCAATAACCCGGCCGCGCATGTGCTTTTCGAGCTGACTAATAAGAATAACAGACATCGAAACCATACCTAAAGCATGTACAATTCCCATAAAGAAAAGTGCGATGAGCCCATTAATCTCCGTCCCCATAGCCGCAAAAACGGCAAGCATTATGTACCATAAAATTATATTTGTGAGCATAAATTTGGTTGAATGGGTGCGAGCACCTGCGACCGCAATGATGAGGGCCCCGATGAGCGCTCCTGTAGAAAATATAGCAACCATATGGCCCAGACCAATCTCGCCAATTAAATAAACCTCTTTGGCAACATAGGGTAGCAGTCCCCGAATGATTGGAAAGGCTGTTAGATTTACCAAAAATGCCAGCCACATAATCGCCAACACAGCAGGAGTACGCCAAATATAGCTGAGACCTTCCTTGAAGTCTTTCCACTGTGAACTTTTTTCTTGTGTTCCCTCGGCCCCGTGGTGAACGTTGGTAACGCCGAGGCTGAGTAAAAAGGCTAACAAGTATACGCCGGTTACTAGAATGTAGGCATAACTGATGCCTAGTAATGAAAATATTCCTGCGCCAACCAAGGCACCAAACACCCGCGCAGAATCCATGGATATGCGGGTCAGGCCGATCGCATTGGCTAAGCTATCCTTGGGAACCGTATCTCCTACCAACGCTTGCCGCATTACCATATCTGAGGGTCGTAGCATACCGTTTAGAAGCGAGATCACCAGGACATGATAAGGCGTCAATTGATCTAAGAAGGCAAAAACCATAAGGATCCCGGCTAGTGCAACAAATACGGCCCTCATTGTACATAATACGATCTTGCGTCCTAATCGATCGCCTATGAGGCCGAGCCAAGGGGCGATCAAGGTTCCCATGAATTGTAGTGACCCAAAAGCAGTTAGCCAAAATACGGATTCTGTTTCGACTAGGATGTACCAACCCAAAATGAGCGTTTCCATCTCAAATGCCCAATTTGCGAAAACATCAGCGGGCCACTGAAATCGGTAGCTTTTAATTTTAAAGGCTATGAAAGGCGCAAAATTTTGCATCGGGAAAATCCTCTAGATTGAGATTGATTTATAGAGAGTTCGCCCTAAATCACAACGCCTTAAACGCCCATATATGAAAATCTATAGATAATGAAATTAGTGTTTTGTTGGTATAGAAAGAATAGGTTATAATTACGTATAAATTCGATCTCTAATTAAATATTACCTGGAGAAATACTATGTCTCATAGAAAATCCCCCCCCTTCCGTGGTGACCATGTTGGCAGTTTGTTGCGCCCAGAGGCACTTCTGGAATCGCGCATTAAATTTAAAGCGGCTGACATAACAGCCGAGGAATTACGCAATCACGAAAATGACTGCATCAAAGAAGTGGTGAAGTTGCAAGAAAGGGCTGGTGTCCAATCAATTACTGATGGTGAGTTTCGACGGGAAAGCTTCCACGTTGATTTCATCAGCCAGATTAAAAATGTTACCTCGAGCTGGGACTTCGATCAGGCTGTTCAACTGGGCAAAGATCATAAAGCCGGCGAAGACAAACAAATGCCGTATATCCCTTATATTAACGGTAAAATGGAACGACCTGAGGGTGGTATCGAGGTCGAGAATTATAAATTCACTAGCTCACTCACTAATGAAACCGTGAAAATTACAGTGCCCTCACCTACCATGACCCACTTCAGAGGCGGACGCGATGCGATCGATAAAGATACTTATCCAGAAATGGAAGATTTTTTTGCTGATCTAGCACGCATTTACCGCGAAGAGTTAGCCGATTTGGGTGCTGCAGGTTGCACCTATGTTCAATTTGATGACACTAATCTTGCTTATCTTTGCGATGAGAAAATGCGAGAAAACGCACGTCAACTGGGCGAAGACCCGGACGAACTGCCTGCAACCTATGCTGCTTTGATCAACGAATCCATTAAGGGAAGGCCTGATGATATGGCGGTCTGTATTCATCTTTGCCGTGGCAATGCTAAAAGCCAATGGTTTGCGTCGGGTGATTATGAACCAATTGCAGACAAAATGTTTAATCTAACCAATGTAGATGGCTTTTTTTTGGAATATGATGATGAGCGCTCTGGCGGATTTGAGCCACTCAGATTTGTACCTAAGGGAAATAAAGTGATTGTACTAGGCTTGGTTACGACGAAGTTTGATGTTGTTGAGTCCAAAGATGAGCTTAAGCGGCGCGTTGAGGAAGCTTCAAAATACGTCGACATTGATCAATTAGCGCTGTCGCCACAATGTGGTTTTTCATCTAATGCGGTTGGTAATTTAATCACTGTTGATGATGAGATCGCAAAGCTTCAATTGGTTATGGAAACTGCTGAAGAAATTTGGGGCTAGTTAAAAGGAATATAGGGGAACGGAATTTACCGTTCCCTTCTCGACCTATGTTTTAACTAATTCTTCGCGGAGTGTGCCAGCACGGTAGCGGCTAATATAGTCGTCGGGGTCAATTGGAATACCGGAAATATTATTCTTATAAGCATCCGTTTCAAAATAGGCGCGGAAGTCTTCCTACTTTTCAAAAAGGGTACAGGTCATCTCAGCTTAATTCCCATCTGAGTCATTGGAGTAAAAGCTGGTCATGATTCCGTGGGTTCATTTTTGTACGGGAAGAATATTTTTTGCTTTGAGGCTGTCATATTGGTCGAACAACTTGTTAAAGTAGCTGTGGACCAATTGGAAGTGGTGAAGTCCAGATTCAGCACCCACTTTATTCATGGTGCCGTCAATTTCAAAAATGCAAAACATTTGTGCAAAGAGGTAAGTGCCTTTAAGTTTGTAAAAAGCTATTTGTTGGGAATTTGTCCAAGAGACTTCCCGAACCCGTCTCCTAACAAGAAATAGTTCCATATCTAGACCTATTGTATACCATTCTTCCATCTCATCTGAATCGGCTGGTTTTAAAATTATCTCACTAATCGCAGGTGGAAATTTTTTTTAAATTCTCTGGCATACCTTCCTCAGCATTGTTATAAATTACTCTAAGCTTATTAGGTTTATGCGCGAAGGCTAGAAAATAAATTATTATACACTCTAACTTGAGGGGTGCATAAATATAGCCATATGCCGTTTGCTAGAGGTCGCGTGAACTATATATTCACCAGTTACCTCGATCACGATCATACATGACGCCTGAGGTGTGTTGAGTTAGGCTATCGTCTCTTTGATCGCAGCCAACACTTTCTCTGCATTCTCTGGCCTGGCACCTTCACCCATAACACCAATTCTCCATAGTTTTCCAGCAAACGGCCCAAGGCCGGCACTGATCTCAATGCCATAATTATGAAGAAGTTTACCGCGTACCGCTCCATCATCAATTCCTGCAGGCAACATAATTGTGAGCAACTCCGGTAAGCGGATTGCTTCATCAACGAGCATTGAGAAGCCCATTTCTTCCATCCCAGTGACAATAATATCCGAAACCGCTTTATGTCGGGCCCAGACATCTTCAAGACCCTCCGCAACAACTCGTCGTAGCGCTTCGTGAAGACCCATCAGAGCATTAACCGGTGCTGTATGATGGTAGGTGCGGGCACCGCTTTTTACATCACCCTGCCAATAGGCAGCCACTAAAGCAAGATCGAGCAGCCAGCTTTGGACTGGTGATTTACGATCAAGAGTTTTTTTTACGGCTTGATCACTAAAAGTAACAGGAGATAATCCTGGCGGGCAGGAGAGGCACTTTTGTGTGCCTGAGTAAACTGCATCGGCACCCCAAACGTCGACATTGACGGGTATGCCGGCCAATGATGTGACGGTATCGACAATGCTCATCGCATCGTTATCCTTGGCCAAATGGCAAATAGCTGCGGCGTCAGATAGCGCGCCGGTCGACGTTTCAGCATGTACGAAGCCAACAATTTTTACATCTGGATTTGCTTTCAATGCTTCTTCTATTTTGTTGGGATCAACTGCGGTCCCCCAGTCATCTTGGGTAGTAATGACTTCTGCGCCGGCGCGACGGGTTACTTCGGCCATGCGAGTACCAAAAACACCGTTGGTGCCAATAATAACTTTATCGCCGGGCTCAACTATATTATTGACGCAAGCCTCCATGCCCAATGAACCTGGACCAGAAACTGGGAATGTCATGGCACTGTTTGTCTGAAATACATAACGTAGCATATCTTTAAGCTCATCCATCATGGCAACCATAGCTGGATCAAGGTGTCCAACAGTGTTTTGGGACATCACTTTAAGGACATTTTCATGAACACGGGAGGGGCCTGCGCCCATCAATAACCGATCTGGGGATTGAAAGGCATCTACCAAGGGGGGCTCGTTCTTAAGGGGTATATCTGTTGGCACGATTTTGTGTTCCTCTTGTCAAATAAATGCTGGCTAGTGACTATGGCTTTAAATCATCCAACACGATTTGTCACTATTTTAGTGGCTCTTGGGCACGTGCTTGATGGTGCCCGCTAATACATATTTATTTGATCGCAGGCGACTGATTAAGTCCGATCTCATGGTAATCTACAGACGGCATTTCTCGCATCAAGCGAAACGGCGGTGCCCAATAAAGCTATTATTTTCTTTGGCTATTTAGTAGCTATTATTTTAGTTGCATTGGTGATTGGCCAAAAGTTTGCGCTGCCTTTATTAAATTCTTTGCGTATCTTCTGCGGTGGGAGAATTATAACTGGTACCTGGCATTGGATTATGCAGCAGGGTGTTGGTTAGTTTTAGTTATTTTCTATGATCGTATATTAGATTTTTGTGGTATCCGTCCTGGCTCTCAACGTGGTTGCCAGAACTATTCCCATCTTGGGTGCCGTCTTGGCTGTTTATATGAACTAGATTTCCTAACTGAAAGCCCTAAGATTGATACTAGGGTCATGAATGATATTTTTCGCCTTCGGTGCGTCAAATCTTCGTTTTCTTTTATTTTTGATAAAGAAGTAAAGTACTATAATAGTAAACAGTAAATGCGCCAAAAGCTATAAAGGTGACTGGCCATATAGAAACTATTGAAGCATTGCTAGAGATCCATATAAAACTAGCATAGAAAAAGCCTTATGTAGTTTTAAATATTATATGAATAGTCCAGTAAAATTAATCTCTAAATACGGGTTAAATCAAATTTCAAAGGATGCTATAATGACAAAATATCTCTTGATCGCAAGCATGGATATTGAACTAGAAAAAGAAAATTTGTTTAACGAAGTCTATGAAACTGAACATATTCCGGGTATTTTGAACGTGCCGGGTGTTATAAGCGTTGAAAGATATAAATCTCAGCCGATGAAGATGCATTTTAGTGGTAAGCTTCAGGAAATGGATGTTTCGGCCGAACCCACTTATACGGCAATTTATGAGATTGAGGGACCGGAGGTTCTGGCAAGCGAGGAATGGGGCATTGCTGTTGAAGCTGGAAGGTGGCCGGGCGAAGTACGTCGTTTTACGTCAAATAGGCAATTTGCGCTTCGTAAGCTAATGGCTTAGCCAGGCGTCATTGGGCTCTTCTGAGTTGGCTTTGGTTAATGGCAATACTTATACTGGGCATTGGCCGGGTAGGATAGTGTTTTCTGTCACAATCCAGAGTGCCCTTCAATTTAGTGTTATTTATTTCTTTTCTTTTCGTTTAACTTCAATGACAGAGAATTAATGCAGTAGCGCAAGCCGGTCGGCTGGGGACCATCTTGAAAAACATGGCCTAAATGTGCGTCACAGGTGGCGCACAAAACTTCGGTCCTTGCCATGCCTAGGCTATTGTCGGTTATTGCCGTGATGGCATATTCGCTGATTGGTTGATAGTAACTTGGCCATCCTGATCCAGAATCAAATTTGTGATCAGATGCGAAAAGATCTGAATTACAGCAGCTACATTCAAATGTGCCCGGTGTTTTGCTGTCATTATATTCTCCGGAGAACGGCCGTTCTGTACCGTGCTGACGCGTTACGCGATATTGTTCAGGTGTTAGTAATACCTCCCATTCGTTATCGGTCTTTATTACTTTATCAATCATTATTCAAAGCCTCATTTGATCTGGTTTGGGGTATCGTACTCTGGGTTTGTTCTGGAGACAAACAGGGTTGCAAACGTGACATAAAATCTTAGTCTTCGTGTCTGTCTGAATTAGAAACATTGAATTTTATGGAAAAATTTTTTTTAAATGCGGGTCTCGGAAAACCCATGCCCCTTAATGAAGAAACCATCATAAAAGAGGTAGACAATGGCACAGACTGGAGTTCTGCCAGTGTTTTTGTACTTGGTGGTGTTCGTAAAGGTGCGGACGGAACGCCAAGGTTTCAAATCCGTCGTGTTAGCCATGTGGATGGGGATCTTGGCATTGTATTACGAAGTCACATTGGTAAATTCACAGGTTTCCGCTTCAAGTTCTTCCGCTCAACCCACAATGCCTATGATCGCGAATGCCAGATTTATCACGACTTTAAACCACGTGAGAATAAGGAACACCCTAATAGACCAAAAAATACAAAATTTACGTGTCCGGTGGCAAAATGTGATGAGGCGGGATAAATAGCTTCAAGGTTTCTTAGGGTTCCGTTTTTAGCTCGATAGGTATTTATACTTAGCCCACGGTGATCAGAAGATTGATCCCTATCTTTTAACCCATTAAGTACTTAACCTAGTGTTCAAAAATTATGAGCTAAGTTTATATTTTTGTTTAATGTTCCAATAATAAACAACCATATCCTGAAATAGGATCAGTGATATTTAAAGCGCGTAAGGCTGCCCACAAGGTGACGATGTTGCTCGTAATTACCGGTTTATTAAGCTTGTTTTCTAAATCTGAAACCACTTGAGCAGAACCAAAATTAGCACAACTTATCAAGATCGCCTCTGCTTCAGGACAATCCACAGCAAGTGCGTTGTCATAAATTTCGGCTGCAGAAATACTGCTAAATCGCCGCCCCAATGCGGTACCAGTTTCTTCAAAATTCATACCGATCATCGCTACCACATCAATCCCCTGTCTACGGAGATAAGATTTTTCATGTTCGTTCGTTGCATCAGTGTAAGGAGTTGCTAAGCTGATTTTTGAGGTGCCCAGCACCTTTAAAGCTTTAAGAATTGAGCTCGCGGTTGAAACGGCAGGACGTCCGGAGACGTCCTGTAATTTATTGGTAAGCACCTCAGTTGGGCATGCCATGGAGCCAACAGTGCAATTGTAGGCAACTGCCTCGACACCGCAGTTCTTAAGTTCATTTAATCGAATTTCCAAATCACTAAATAGGCTCTTGAAGCCATCTTCTTCAGGGTGAAAATGAATTGGCATGCGTGTGAAATGGGTCGTTACCCCTGGGGGGGTCATTATATTGAACTCAGGTTCAGTGATTGTATTCTCGGTCGGCGTGATGACGCCAATTTTTGCCCGCCAACCTAACGGTAAGGTACTAATTTCAGCTACCATTTAATTGTCCTTTTTTTTAATTACGCTTCCAGCGCTGGTTTCCGTAATCCCATTTTTTCAAGCCGTGGCAATACTTCACTCTGGAAGTAGGGTAATTCATCAAGGTAATTTACCAAACCCATTGCAATGCCAATGAAACCAGATTCACTAATTCTTTTTATTCTATTTGCAATCAAATCAGGGTTGCCAATTAACGGATAGGCGCTGTTTCCGCCAGCGATGCGTAACTTAATTGCCGCTTTGACATGGTCGGAAAGATCTGGGTTATCCCTTATGCCTCGCCCTACATACATATTTTCAACGGCTTCTTCATTGGCATTTTCAACTGCGTAATAGTGATGGAACTCGTCAGCCTCTCGAGTTGTTGGGCGGCATACACAGTAGGCATTGGTGAACACCTCGACAGTGCGACCAAGGGCCTTGGAGCGGGCTTTCACATCCTTGATTTCTGCTTTTGCTGTGCTCATTTCTTGAATTCCCCGAAACAAGTAATCGGCATTACGGACAGCAAAATCGAGACCTGGCCCGGACTGCCCGGCATTCATGATAAGGGGCCTTGGTTGACTAATAGGTTTTGGTTCTGCCCGAACATTTTTCAATTTAAAAAAGGTACCCTCAAAATCGAAGGGTTTTGTCTCGCTCCAAGTTTTATTGACTACATCCCACCACTCTTGGCCAAGCTCATAACGTTGATTATGTTCGCCCAGGTCGATGCCTAACATCCCAAACTCGTCAGCATTCCAGCCGCAAACAATATTGAGACCAAACCGCCCGGCACCAATATGATCCGCTGTCACCATTTGTTTGGCTGCAAAAACCGGGTTAATCATGGCAACATGTAGTGTTGAAAAGGCTATAATCCGTTTGGTCGCTGAAAGTAAGCCAGCGGCCCATATCAAAGTTTCATAGGAAGTTCCATTGTGGTCTGTCTCTCCGCCATACCCAGCCCATCGGGCTAGTGGTAGCATGAACTCCAATCCGGCTTCATCGGCTATCTGGGCTAATTCTAGGTTGTTTTCCCAGCTTGGCTTCCAGCGTTCTTTCACGTTCGTTGCTGCGATACCACCAGAACAATTAGAAGCAAATAGACCTATTTTAAAATTATTGCCCGGAGTTTTGGAACCTGATGATTGCATCACTTAACCCTCCATTACATAGGGGGCATTTTAGATTAAGTTGACTGGGAAGCAATCTATTCCATTCTTCAGCAGGATTGCTTCTTTGCGATCTTAATATTCAAACGCTTTTCCTAGATATCAATTATGATTGTCTTGGATTGAATATCTGTCCCGCAACGTTTTTTTCTATATATTCTTTTGCTGCTATGGATTAAACTAGTTAAATACCCCTTCGAGGCTTCTTCTTAGATTTATTCACCCTAGCGCTGCCTTGGTTTTGTACTTTTTTTATCGGCATTTTAGGTTTATCTAGTCCCGCCTGAGCAGCCGCAAGTTTAGACACACCCGGCTTGCCCAAGCCTAGCTCAACTGCCTCGAGGCGTCTAATTTCGTCGCGGATGCGTGCGGCATCCTCGAATTCCAAATTCCCGGCGGCTTTTTTCATGCGCTCATCGAGATTTTTAATATGGACCTGATAGTTAGTGCCGACAAGATCGGTGTCGCCAGAGACGCCTGTATCTACCGTGACATAATCTATCTCGTAGACGCTTTTGAGTACATCAGAAATACCTTTTTTTACCGAGGCCGGCGTGATGCCATGTTTTTTGTTGTAGGCTTGTTGTTTGGTACGGCGGCGGTTCGTCTCACCGATGGCGTATTTCAAACTTTCCGTCATTTTATCTGCATAGAGTAGAACCCGGCCATCGACGTTACGCGCAGCCCGCCCAATTGTTTGTACCAGCGAGGTTTTGGAACGCAGGAAGCCTTCTTTATCGGCATCTAATATCGCGACTAAAGCGCATTCTGGAATGTCCAAGCCTTCCCGAAGCAAGTTAATACCTATCAGTACATCAAAAGCGCCAAGGCGAAGGTCTCGGATAATTTCAATGCGCTCCAAGGTATCTATGTCGGAATGCAAATAGCGTACCCGTATGCCGGCTTCGTGCATAAATTCGGTAAGATCTTCTGACATGCGTTTTGTCAGGGTGGTCACCAATACGCGTTCTCCCTTGATTGCGCATTCCCGGCATTCGGCAAGCAGATCATCTACTTGAGTTGCAACGGGGCGGACAACGCAGGGTGGATCAATTAAACCGGTTGGGCGCACCAATTGTTCAGTAAAGATACCGCCGGTTTGATTAAGTTCCCATGGGCCCGGTGTCGCCGAGACGAACATGGTCTGGGGACGCATTGCTTCCCACTCTTCGAATTAAAGCGGTCGGTTATCGAGGCAGGAGGGTAGGCGAAAGCCAAACTCATGTAAGTTAGATTTGCGTGCAAAGTCCCCTTTATACATGGCACCTAATTGTGGCACAGTGACGTGGCTTTCGTCTAAAATGATTAAGGCGTTTTCTGGAAGGTAATCGAAAAGGGTTGGTGGTGGCTCACCCGGATTTCGGCCGGTTAAATAACGGGAATAGTTTTCAATGCCGGAGCAGTGCCCTGTCGTCTCTAACATTTCAATGTCGAATGTGGTGCGCTCTTCTATGCGTTGGGCTTCTATAAGTTTACCCGTTCTCTCAAAATCGGCAACAACTTGTTTAAGCTCTTTTTTGATTTTCGGTATAGCTTGCAGGAGCGTCGGGCGTGGCGTCACATAGTGACTTTTTGGGTAGACAGTGACTTCTTCGAGGGTTTCAATTTTTTCACCAGTGAGCGGATCAATCTCCCAAATTATTTCAATCTCGTCGCCAAACATTGATATATGCCAAGCCCTGTCTTCGAGGTGAGAGGGAAAAATCTCAACTACATCTCCTCGGACCCGAAAGGTGCCGCGGTAGAATGCCATATCGTTTCGCGTATATTGAAGCTCAATTAGACGTTTTAGCAGAGTTGTCCTATCTATTTGTTGGCCGGCTTTTAGTTTTTCGGTCATTTTTGCGTAAGTTTCGACAGCTCCGATACCATATATGCACGATACCGAAGAGACTATAATAACGTCGTTACGCTCTAGCAAAGCTCGCGTGGCTGAGTGGCGCATACGGTCAATTTGCTCGTTGATAGAGGCGTCTTTCTCAATATACGTGTCGGTGCGTGGAACGTAAGCTTCGGGCTGGTAATAGTCGTAGTAGGAGACAAAATATTCGACCGCGTTATTTGGAAAGAACTCTTTCATCTCACCATAAAGCTGGGCGGCAAGGGTTTTGTTTGGGGCTAGTATTAATGCTGGACGGTTCACTTCTGCAATTGCGTGGGCGATGGTAAAAGTTTTGCCCGAGCCGGTAACACCTAGCAGGACTTGATTCTTTTCACCAGAGCGGAGACCTTCGACAATTTCTTTGATTGCTTGCGGCTGATCGCCGGCTGGGACAAAAGGCGAGACTACTTTTAGCGGCTCTCCCGCCTCTGGCAACGGTCGTTTCTCTGGAATAAAATACATGTCATTTGGGACACGTTCGTGCATTAGTTAAATTGTCCATTAGAGGTAATCGTTCATAATTTATTCTAACGACTTCAAAAAATTATACAATCGGGATAGTAGCTAAAATATTTGAGAGTATAAAGTGGTACGATGTGTAAGCTAAGACAACCGTGGCACAGCAACCCCTGTTACCCAACAGATTATATAACCGGACAAATGATTTAAGGGATAATTATTTTTTTATTATTAGTTATGTGAGCCTTTTTAGGTGCTCATATATTCCATTTTCATGTATTGCAACGATGCCGGTTGGAGCGTAGTGTGCCGCCGAATTTGGCGTTTTTTATACAAAATCCTAGTAATTTATTACCTAAAGAATTTATTCTAGAAAATGGAAGTACCATGGCCCTTATCGCTTCAAGATTAAATCGCATTAAACCCTCCGCAACTATGGCTGTTACGGGACGTGCACAAGAACTCAAAGCAGCAGGTGTTGACGTGATAGGTCTTGGTGCTGGTGAACCTGATTTTGATACGCCGCAAAATGCTAAAGATGCTGCGATCGTAGCCATGAATTTGGGTCAGACTAAATACACCCTTGTGCCAGGAACGATTG
>Ga0114994_10002244_pt1 | contig 14073 bp, 8 predicted proteins | sample ArcticOcean_MG_C_9_FD_87043 | JGI IMG/M metagenome (GOLD analysis project Ga0114994, IMG submission 87043) | Marine microbial communities from western Arctic Ocean - ArcticOcean_MG_CB2_152 | ecosystem: Environmental > Aquatic > Marine > Oceanic | place: Arctic Ocean: Canada Basin | collected... | reverse complement strand
ATCGGAAGATGTTCGCAAATCTGGACTCCCGGTACATTGGTCGACGTCGGTTTGAATTCGCCACGGACTTCAATAGGCGCTTCAGGTTTCAGATCAAACGTATCAAGATGCGACGGTCCACCTTCCATGAAAATAAAGATGCCCGAGCGTTTTGGAGCATCCAAATCGTTTTCAGCGTGAAGTCTCAAATATTGAGACAATGTCAGTCCAGCGCCAAGGGCACCTACTTTCAGAAGTTGTCGGCGGTTATATCGGACTGGCATGGGATTATCGATTTTTGGTGTATCTAGGGGTTAATGATTAAGTAGGAATTCTTTTGTGTTCAACAAGGCCCACAACAAATCATTCAATCCTGCGGAGAATGAATCCACGGTGGTCAGATGTTTTATTGCACGGTCCATTTCGTTCGCGGTAGGTGGTCGATTGACAGTTCGCAACCAGGCTTCTCGGAGAATCGAATTTTGGTCGAAAGGCCTTTCCATATCAGTTTGTTTTTGAATTTCCTGAATCCAGTTACTATCCGCCAATCGCATCCGTACCAGTGGGTCGTTTTGCATAAAAACAGATTGTAATAGCGTTGGTTCATTCACTCTCTCGCAATCACAATTGAGTGCTCTTTCCGGTTTACCAAAGATTTTCATCGCGTGCGTGCCAGCCATCCGCATAGAAAGATGCCCCGCGGCTCGGCGCTTCAGATTCGTCCGTACTTCCTCCAACTCACTCGTTGCAGCGGTCACTTGTTTGAGAGCGTCATAGAGGACCTCAGCCGGTATCCGTCTGGGAATGGCACGGCTAAAGTTACGCTGATCGTTCCCATTTGTTTCGTTCGGTCGCCAACTTCGCTGGTATGTCTGACTGGTTGTTATCTGACGATGAAGCCAATGCATGTCAAAACCACTTTCAATGAATCCCTTGGCGAGCCAATCCAGAAGTCGCGGATTACTGGGAGGGTTAGCAGGTGTAAACTCGTCGGGTGGATCCACAATTCCAACATGGAAATATCCGGCCCAGACGCGATTGACAAACGCGCGGGCAAACCAAGGATTGTTCGGTTCTCGCATCCAGTCCATCAATGGCTGACGCGGATCGGTTCCCTCAGCAATGGCCACATCACCACTACGAAGCAAGCCCAGTGTTTGTTCTTCCTCATTGCCGATAAGCAGCTCCGGCCATCCGACCACAAGGCCACGCTGAGCGGCTGCGAATTGGGGAAAGCCGATACGACCTCGCGATTGAATACCGGCGAAGAACTGTGAGAAATCGTTGAAATCCCGCTGGGTCCATTTGTCAAAAGGATGTTTATGGCATTCAGCACATTGCAGTTGAATCCCTAAGAAACTATGCGCGAAGGAAAGGGCCTTTTCCGTATTTTCGTTGACCGTATTACGCGTCCAATAATGAGGCATTGTTTTTCGTTGAGAAAAATCCGCTGGAGATTCTCGACGCACATAGGATGACATCTCCGCAGCGTATTGAGACGACGTTTGATCCGCCGATCGACTTTGGGCCAGCACAATTCCTTCAACAAGTTGATCGTAAGGTAGATTGTTCTTTAGCCGAAGATAGATCCAGTCATACCATTGGGTCGCATAGGCATGCCCTACTTCCAAACCGGTTTGTTCTCCAAATGCCATTGGGCTGCAGCCCGTGAAATCACATAATTTGTTCGCCCACCACCCAGCGTATGCAGGACGTTTGAGAAGCTGATTGATCTTGCGCTGGCGTTTATCATCTCCGGAATCGGCGCGAAAGGCCTGGATTTCAGTCGGTGTGGGCAACGTGCCCGTCATGTCAATGCTGACTCGACGTAAGAATTCAGTATCACTGCAGGTGGTGGATGGCACGAGACCTAAATTTACGAGCTTCTCCGCGACAAATTGGTCGATTGGATTTGTGTATTGCTGTAAATCAACCGTTGTTCTCAGATCAGAATAGGGCCTCATCACCGGCACGGCTGCTACTCCATTATCATAAAAAATAACGATGTGTGTATCGCCGCGTTCTTTGGCTATCACCGTAGCATCATCACGGATCTGTACCACGGCATCATTGTTCGTGCGGAATCGGGATAGGCATGTTACATCCTCCCGCTGGCCGTCACTCCAAACCGCGGTGACCTTCAACGACACGGTCTCCTGGGCTGCGGCGAATACTATCTCGGCAGGTTCCACGTCAAGGCGAACAAGGGTCTGTGGCTTGGTAGTGTTTTGCGCACCGGTTTCGATCCAGCGAAGCAGTAAGTGGTGTTCCCATGAGTTTTTGGCGAACCGTGTGCCTCCGTCATGATCAATCTGTTCCGTTGGTTTTAACAGAATCAAACTATCTGCAGGCGCATCGATTTTAAGCCTCGAGCCCGTTTCTGAAGAGGCCTGATCCGTCAATGCGGTATGGTCTGCGGTAAAGTCAAAACCGAATAGAGATAATCGAAAGTCGCCTTGCCCTTGGAAAGAACCGTGACATTTGGCCGAGTTACAGCCGAGTTGTCCCAGTAACGGTACGACATGCTTTTGAAAATCCGGGATGGCTGCTGTATGACGTTGTTGGAACCGGGAAGCTGCCGGTTCCATAATCTCCGCTGCTGAAATGCCGGTGCCACTGAAACAGATGACGACAGCAAGGATAAACAGCAGCCCAAGGGTCGTTCGGCGTGATTGAGTAATTTCGATCACTTAGACTTATCCACTTTTTCCAGTAAATCAATAACCTCCAACGCATCAATTTCGGGAACCCGATGTGCGGCACCAACACGGATAGTGTCACCGATACTCAGGTCATCAAAGGTACTTCGAAAAGGCTCGTTAAAAAATCCTCGCATATTCATTTTTCGACCTTCGATGGAAGCGGGCTTGGATGCTTTACTCCCTGCCAGAGTCGCCTCTACTTTTTGTACTCGAAGAGTCAAATCGTATCCCTGATCCGACTTACTCTCAATGCGGCCAACGACGACTCCTTGAAATCCCCGAAATGCTTCTGGAGGGATGGGGTATGTGTTCTGATCAAAAGGATCAGCACGTTCAAGAACCGTTGCTTTGGGCGAAAGGGAAATGGTTGTACCATCAAGCGTACCACTACGTAACTTAAGGGTGTCACCCCGTTTCATAAGTAGTAGTTTATCAATCCAAGCCCCGGAAATGCCGACAACCTTAACCGTCTTACCCATGATTGTTTCTTTAAGACTGCGGTCACCATAGATAGACGTAACATAGTCAACTTCCATAGTAAACTCGCCGATTTCGATGTCCTTGGTCAGCAGACGACCTATCACTATGGAATAAAATGAGTCAGTTGGCCCGACCTTGGAACCCTTCGCTTTTCCTGCTTTGGGGACCACCATTTCTCCCTTGGTTGCCATGGCTGCTGCACGCTCATAAAGGGCGATTGCTTCTTCCTTGGTCATTTTGCCATCTGTAACAGCTGCCTTTAGCTGCGCACCGATCGTTTTCAGATCCACGGGCTGCGGGAGCACCTTTTGCTCCGCACCGGAAACTCGATTGAAATGTCGGCGAAATGTCTCGTAAGCACTTTCTTCCGAGAGTTCGCCAGTTTCTACTTTGGCCTTGAGCTCAGCGGCATGATCAAACAACTTTGCAATGCTGGCGTTGGTGGGGCCGACGGGCTCATCCAACGGTTCCCCCTTTATCGTTGTCACTGTCTTGGGGGCTTCCTGCCCATAACAAAGAGCGACTGTGTTTGTCATACCTAAGAAAACAAAACCGGAAAGCAGAAAGCAGAACATGATTGGTTTCTTCGACACTTTATATGCACTCATATGCTGAACAGATTGGTGTATTAATACTGATGTCCGAGACAGTTTCAGACCAACACAGACTCTCATTACATTAAACCTGACGAATGGAAGTTTGTTTCGGCCGATCGTTGTAAATTGAAAAAATTATTCGGATTTGATGATCAATCCAGACGGGCCACGCCCCAGTTAACGCCGCAGTATACGATATTACTTTAATCTAACAAGCACCGGCCTGAGTGTCTGTAGCAGCAGCCATCTTGAAATGCTCATCAATAACCGTGAGGTAATGCTTGGTGGCAATTTCCGGTGTGTTTCCTATCCACGTGTGGGCCACTACCACTCTAACTCGGTTTGCCGTGAAGAGCGGATATTCTAAAACGGTTTAGAGCACGCAGTAATACCTGCACGTCGGATGATCTTCTTAAACGTGGCGGCAAGGCTCTCGGAGCCCAAACTTTCCCATATAGGGAACGCCCCACAGACAGCACTCAGGTGTAATAAGTGGTATCTTTTACTGCTGGAACTGTTGCCAATTGACTAAAATCTCTCCAACAATATCTTCCAATTTCTGATTACTAAAATTATCTTTGGAGAGTATCTTTTTCATCGCGCCGTTCAAACGTTCGCGGTCTTCCATTGTGATATCTTTAGCTGTCATGACCACAATTGGCGCCCATTCCTGATAATTGTCACGCAAATATTCAACGAACTCAAAGCCATCCATTTTGGGCATCATCAAATCTAGAATAATCAAATCTGGCTGCTTCTGATTGTATTCGCTAATCGCTTGAATACCATTCTCCGCCTCACGCACCACGCACTGTAAATCCTCCAGTTCACGTCGTAAGAGTTCTCGCATGTCTGAATTATCTTCGACAACTAACACGTCGGGCTTCAGGCTCCGATCAATATACTTATCAAGAAGCAAAACCAGATCCTCTTTTTTAGCTGGTTTTTGCAAATAACCGGATACCCCCATCGCGTACCCACGTTTCTTGTCATCGACCATAGTGAGCATGATCACAGGGATACCCGACAATTCATCATGGCCATTAAGTACATTCAAGACATCCCAGCCATCCATATCCGACATAAGTACATCGAGAATGATGACAGCAGGTCTCAAACGCTCCGCCTGAAAAATCCCGTCACGACCGCTAAAAGCTGACTCAATCTTAAAACCAAGTCTCTGTAAATTGCGATGTAAGAGTTCATGAACCACTTTGTCATCATCAATAACAAGTACCAAATCTGAGCTAACCTGATTCCCGTCAACAATTTCACTACGCTTACTGGCTATCTTCCTTGGCAAACGAACCGTAAAAGTCGTTCCTACATCCGAAACACTTTCCACGGTGACCTCGCCACTCATCATATGGGAAAATTCCCAGCACAGTGCAAGCCCCAATCCAGTTCCACCATATTGACGCGTCGTCGAACTATCCGCCTGAGTAAATTTCTCAAACAGCTTGTCCAACTGGGTGGCCGTCATCCCAATCCCGGTGTCACTAACTGAAAACTCAATCCAATCCGACAGAACCCCCTTCTGACATTTCACCTCCAGAGTAATTTCACCCTGTTCTGTGAATTTGGCGGCATTACTGATGAAATTAAACAGAATCTGACGAGTCTTTGTCAAATCTGCAATCATCTTGCCAATGGTATCCGGTATTTGCAAAACGAACGCATTTGAGTTTTTAGCAATCAAACCCTCCACTGTCGCCGCAACATCATCTACCAATTCCGCAATCAGAAACTCTTCTTCATACAAATCCATTTTTCCGGCTTCAATCTTCGACAAATCAAGAACGTCACTGATTAATGCCAACAGATGCTTGCCAGCACCTTCAATCTTCTTGAGGTCCGCAACAAACATCTCTTCGCCGAGGTCCTCAGCATCCTCCAGCAGCATTTCACTGTAGCCGATAATGGCATTGAGAGGCGTTCGAAGCTCATGACTCATATTAGCCACAAACTCACCTTTAATCTTGCTAGCTTCAACTGCGTTGTCGCGTGCCTCTTCCAAAGATGCCACAAACAACTGAATGCTGTGTTCTAGTTCGCGAACTTCACGAGGCCCACTTTCACGGCTAAAGAATCTCTCTCCTTCGGCAGCAGTTGCCACACGCGCTGCCTGATTTAAGGCCTTCAAGGGCGCTGAAATTGATTTTTGGCACCATCCCCAAACGAAACCCAAAACTAGCAAGTAAAACACAGTGGCAAACGTTCGGTTTGCTATCATTTGTTGGAGCGATTTCTTAGAAACCAGCTGCGAAGAAAGTGAAACGAACTCCGTAAACACACTGATTTGATCAATGCCGGAAATGAGCATATCCGAACTATTCAAAGATTTGTCATACAATTCACCTAACTTAATCAACCGTTGATCCTGCTCTACTTTAATTGTCAATTCAACTATTCGTTTCAAATCTAACAATGCATTCTTGATTACCTCAAATTTATATCTCAGCACCTTATCTGGACCTTTAATAAGATCCATTCTTTCAATCGAACCTCCTGCTAGCAATTTCATTCTCAACTCAGATTTTTCCGCCTCTAAATTATCTAACCAGGCATCCAAATTCTCTTGTTCCTCTGTAGTCCATAGTGAGGTATTACTCAGTTGACTCAGATTGACAGTCGTCAATTTGATCATTGCATCAAATTGCTCTAGTGTAGAAGGGACAATAAAATCGTTATCATTGCCCAATATTTGATCAGAATTGAGAAGCAGAACACTGATCCCGTCATTAAGACGATCAATATCCTTTTGCATCAGTTTACCGGATGAAGCCAAACTCTCCAAAGCACTGTTTTTGTTGTGCTCTGAAAAGAAATATCCGGCCAGCGTCAGACCACCAAGCAGCGAAGTAAGTATTACAAGCGTTAAATAACTGCCAATTCGCATTGCTCATAACTCTCAATAATTACTTACTTCGATTGGCCTAATTCACGACAAATCAGTAATACTTCCAATGCGGATAACTCCACCGCTGTTTTACAATCAATTAATCCTGCAAGATTTTTACCTTCCAATATTCGAAAAGCATCACCAACCTCTTTACTGGGCCAACCATTTTCAGAACCAATACGAGTAATCGTCCCCGCGGAAACATACCATTTCACAAGTGGTTCGGGTTTTGCACCAAACCAACGGGTCTCAACTAGGAACCGATTTTTGAGGTCATTGTGCATACAATAGACCTTCACATTGGCTCTATCAATATCTTTGTTATCAGCGATTGACATGGATTGTAAAGCCTCTTTGACATCAGCTGTATATACTTCTTCCACAGGCTCCAATTCACTGTCAGCTGGAAACGTCGCGACAGTTTTTACTTCGGCTTCCCAAACAATGCTGGTTACGGCAATGGTCTTCAATGCGCAGCGAATCACAGCTGCTGCAAATTCATCGTCTAGCGAATCGACATTAACACCACCATCGCTGAGTACCTTTCCATCTAAACTAATCAACTCCAGCAACTCATCAAATGACTTCCCTCGAAGTTGCTTTTTGAAATCCTCGGCCTCGAGATTTGCACGACGACGGTTTCGGCACCGTTGGAATGTAAAATCTTTCAATCTCAAATATGGATCTAAACTCCAAGTAATCTCCATTAATCCCCAACGAGTTATTTCCGGCCGCACATGGACATAGCCAACTTTTTCCCCAGCTTTGGTAACGGTGTACAGAGTGTGAGCTCCAAGTTCGTTGAAATGCAAATTAAACGGCAGGCGATTACCAACCTCTTTGCGCGAGTCCGTAGTAACGATTCCCACGTTTGAAGTATATGAATACCCTGAGTATAACTCTCCGATTTGGCGCACTGGATCACGCAGGGCACAGTAGGCCTGTGCATTTGCGGAGTTGGCTATACTAAACACCGTAAGTAGTGTTGCCAATTGAAATAACATGATACGTTTCATTTCAGATCCTCAAACTATTCATGAAGCCAATAAATCAGATATACCATTCATTTTAGAAGCGAAAGCGAAGTTGGGCAATAAATTTTGAACCCAAAGTCTTCTCAACTCCTGCTGGATGTTTCGCTGACAGTTCCTGCACATACATAACACTCAGTGCCCAGTTATTGTTTGGCGTCCAACGCCATCCCACTGAACCGTCGATAAAATCTTCCCAACCACCCATGGAATCGTCGTACTGTTCGGACAAATAATGAAATTGTGTGAACCACATGACACTCTTGGATGGATTATAAAAATCCAATTCAAGCAGCGAATTAAAGACATCACGTTCGTAATCTTTCCCCCAGTTAAATTCAGCCAGGAAAGACATCGGTCTTTCGAAGTGATATTGGATATCAAAACCATATCGCTCTCGGTCCAGAATATTTCCTGCAATCCCTGAGGCATCTGCCAATCCAGCTTTATACCCATTTAGAGCACCTGGATTCCAAATCGATCCCTTGAAAAACGAAACGCCTAGAATCAAGTTTTCGTCCTGCTTTGTTCCCAATCGACCGGCGACAACGTAGGGATCTTCTGAGTCGAAGAATTCATTTCCCGTACCACGGCTAACTCCGATTTCGTAATCATAATCGGTCAGTGTGCCGTTAAGTGTCACGCCCCAGTCCGCCTTCACTCCCAGGTTTCGTGGCGAAGCCAAATCTCGTAATGTTCCGTTAGTGTTTAGTGGTTGCTCCAAGCCGTAGGGTACTTCAAAGTGACCAACTTTAATATTCATACGTTCATCAAACACACGTGTAAAATTCACATTCATGATTCGATTCACGAGTTCCCAGTCATTGTTCCCTTCGAAAAAGTGCGGCCCTTTGACGCTGTTGAGCTTCGTGAGATACGGCTGAGCAATCAGCGTCGCATAGTCACCCTGATCATCGGTAAACACCTTGTGGACATCCAAGCCAATATAGGCAATCGAACCGGAGCTCGAGCTACCATTTCGTGTGGGAACAATACTTCGCCCAGCTAGATCCACCGTCATTCTCAGATTATTTCGAAAGCGACTGGATTGCAAGTTGGAATCAGCAAGTCTTTCCGGATTACCATGCTCCAACCAATCATCGATTTGCTTTAGAAATCCGGTATCATTCTGCTCGTCCGGTGTTTTATTCCACGGAAATAGCGTGTCAGCTGCTGGCGCCTCTGAAGCTACAAATGTAAGTAGAACAACCACAACAATTACTAATCGACTCATGTTACCATTCCATGCTGGTTTGACTAAGATTGCGGCTATTTCGCAAATTGCGTATCGATACCTCTACAGCAGTCATCGTCGATAAAATTGCGTTCCGTCACATTCCAGTGCGATGCCCTTATAACCGGACCCATAATCCCTATAAGGGCTACAATCGAACCCAGCAGGCTCTCAACTATAAGTAAATCTATTGTCTACGCTGTATCATCAGAACGGACAAATCATCCTGAAATCCAGAATCCCCACACCAATCGCGTATTTCCTGTTCAAGTAATTCCATAATATCCGAACACGAATTCGCAGATTTCTGTTGCAGGTACTGGACAAGTCGTTCTTCACTATAGAGTTGCCCCTCCACATTCATCGCCTCGATGATTCCATCGGAATACACGACTATTCCCTGTCCAATCTCAAGTTTGATTTGATTCTCAGTAAAAGAGACCCCTGCCAGAACACCAACAGGAACATCCGAGTCCTCATCGATCAAGCTCGTGGTTTCTCCTGTTGATATTGGAGTGGAATGAGCTGCATTAACATAAGTAAAAGTGTGGGTAGAGCAGTCGTAGATCCCATAAACCATGGTAAAGAATTGATTAGACTCTTCAGTAATCTGAAATCGTTCATTCAATTCTGCCACAACTTCACTCGGAGCAACAATCCGACCACTAGATGCATCAACAACCACGTTCCCCGAATTCTCCGGATTGAGTAAGTGCAAAAGTGTTACCGCAAGTAAAGCAGCTTTCACACCATGCCCAGTTACATCCAGTTGATAAACAAGAAGTCGGCCATCTGGCAAAGTATAAATGCCGTAACTATCGCCGGCCAATTGATCGCATGGGCAATATAGCCAACCAATCTTCAAGTCTTTTACTTCCGGTGGAACATCCTGTAACAGTGACAACTGAAAACTGGCCGCCGATTCAAGACTCTGTGTCATGTAATTATTCGCTGACACGAGCTCGGCATTTCGTTCCGTCAAAGAATCCTCCAATAATCGGATTCGCTCGATAGATGCCTTGGATTGCAAATGCGTATTAATACGAGCAAGAGCCACTGGCCAATCAATAGGCTTTGTAACGTAATCACTGGCACCCATTTTAAACGCCTTGACGATATCGTCTGATGCAGATTTTGCGGTCGCCATAATGATCGGCAATTCCGTCGCATCATATATGCGTCGAACCGTTTCGAGTACTTCAAAGCCATCGACCTCCGGCATCATGATATCCAATAAAACCAGATCATACGAACCATTCAAAATAAGTTCGATCGCTTCGTGTCCACCTGCCGCAGTATCCACATCAAATTGTTTTCGCTGCAAACGACGCGACAACATATCTCGATTCATTTCGTTATCATCGACAACGAGAATACGCCCGTTCCTTTCCACAATATCACTCATAACATTACAACTTTATTTTCGGGCTCGAGCGTTCCACATAATCAAACTAGTAAACTATCAATAAGTTCCGTTAGCTCTTCAAACTTAATCGGCTTCACTGAGCACCCATCAGCTCCGGCTGCCATCGCCTTTTCTCGATCTTCTGCCATCGCATGTGCTGTAAGAACGATAATGGGAATCCCTTTGGTTTGCGTATCAGCTTTTAACTGCCTCGTCGCTTCCAAACCGTCAATTCCCGGCAAACTAACATCTATCAAAACTAAATCGGGTAATTCTTTCTTAACCATAGCAACCCCTTGCTCACCATCAACAGCACACTCTACTTCAAAATCACGTCGAACAAGCCTTCTACTGAGCATATCACGATTCAGCTCATTGTATTCGACCATCACAATCCGAGTCATACGACGCCCCTGAAATATTTCCTTACTTGTTCCACGGTCATTTTACACGAAGTTACATTATTTGTTAATCTGAGACAATTTGATTTCGACGCATTAAAAAGCTACTTGAGCAAGATCGCAAACGCACTAAGCCTGAACAGTTTAAACATATGACAATCACATTAGCAGAAGCCAGCAAAGTATTTAACGCAGCGAAACAGGCCAAGAGTATTTTTTATCATTCTTGATCAGACTCTTCAGCAAATACTGCAATCACAATCGTAAGATCTAATATATCCATAATCAAAAGTCAACTTTTATTTGAGATTCGGATCTATAGTGCATCTGTGTGATTATGCGAATCTGTTGCATTACGCTTAAGTATTATCATACACGTTTGGATAATAACCTTCGGATAACATTGTCATTGCTCACCAATTTCTAAGTTTTGACGTTATTAGGAGATTCTGCCGTTTCGATAAACACGTTGGCATGCAACTTGCAATGTTATCTCTGGTAACTAACAACGTTCAATATATTCCGGGGGCGGAATTCGAAAGGTTTCTACCAATGATTAGACGCATCTTAATTTCTACCACGTGTTTATTGGCTATCTCTGTTTGCGGCGCATTTTGTTCCACAACCCGGATACACGCACAACAACCTGATTCTGTTGACTTACATCCCGATAGTCAACTCACCGCACTCTTACTACGGAGTCCAGTCGCAGCAACTCCTAAACATCAATTTGGCGCCCAGGTAGGTCTATTTAATAGTAGCAAAAGAGATATGGGGGTTGAGGTAAACATGTTTCTCGTCACAACCAACTTACGGCGTGTAAATATTGGCAGCGCCTTAGTACGCGTCGCCTCTGACAATCGAAACATCGTCGCCGTTCGTTGTCAAATCCCTCACCGAACTCCCTTGGGTCGCTATCAACTAGTAATGGCAGCCACCACATTAAATGGGGAACAGGTACTCGATCGAAAACAAATTCTAATAGTCGATATAGAACCAGTGAATCGGGATTTGGACGCAGTCATCGAAACAATTCTAGATTCATATGGAGATACCTTGGACCAAGAATCTCTCGTGGCAATGGTCGACGCTGTAATGAATTCTGAATCTGGAGATACTGAAATTGACAAAACAGAACCTAAGCCTGTGACCTTTATCTATCACGGAACAGTCTCTTATATTAAACGCGATAAGCAAGGTAATATTAGTAAAATACGAGTCAGCGGAGACGACGGGTCCAGTAAAACATTCGAGTGCGATAGCACCACGAAATACCCCAACGGCGTTCCCAAAAAAAATGAGGCCGTCAAGGTAACACATGATTACCATAACAACGCAACTGAGGTAAACAAATAGATCGCGATACATGCCGAACCTCAACCGCCGCTGACCTTTGCTAACACTGCACTGGTAAGCGGCGGTTTTTTGCGATCTGTAGTACCAAAAAAATCGTATGCCGCAAATCGCCAGTTTATTCGGATAGGACGTCAGCAGAAACATCTGCATACCCCGAGCTATTTTTTATTGCGTTCCGGTAATCCGTATTGATCCTGAATAACAACCTGATTTTCGATCCATGCTTTGAGGATTCGATAACCGGGATCATTTGGCTGATAACGCCGACCTCCCTGATGCCCGTCTTCTTTACCCGATTGGACATTGAGGGGTTTTCTCAAAAGTTTTGATGACATGATATCGCCTGTATCCACACGGTGTTGCAAGATACGATAATTAACCAGCAGTTGTTCTACGGACAAAAAACCGACTTGATCCGGAGCAAATAATTCCATCGAGGGAACGCGTCCGGGCTCCCCGTGGCAAATCATACAAGAGCGTTCATCACCTCTAAGCACCTTGGTCATTTCCGGCATGACATAATCACGGAAAAACACGATGTCATTGAAAAAGTCCTCCGGGATATCTACCTTGTCCTTGTCCGATTTACCAAACCCATGATCCGGCTCTTTTGTAATGGCGGTTACGAGAGATTTTTGAAACTCACCCTGACTTTGCGACAAAACCTTCTTGGCATTCTCCAATACATCTTTTGCAGTTTCGAACTGGACGAGTGAGTCCAGCGCGACGAGAATTTCCGGGTTGCGTTTCATTGATGTTTTATTGGCTAAATCCACAGCCAGCTTTCTGTTTTGCGGATCGGCTGCCTCGGAGAGCTGGGCGATGTAAATGGACAAGGCTCGTGTTCGCAATTCTTCGTACGGGTCAATTGGTGGTAATTGCTTAGAGTCTGTTTGGATCTTGGGCACGGCCGTCTTATATTGCAGGATCCAAGGGATACTCTGCAGCCAGAATCTCGCATGCGTGTCATGGTTGATTGTCTCGGGAAATGCGGTTACCAAATTCTCAAAATGGAGATCCGGATTTTCCGCAACCGCTTGTCCTAGACGATCCGCGACGTACCAGTTTGCTGCCTGCTGTTGCATTGCCGTGGCTTTGGCTGCCGTGTCCTCAATCGCTTCAATCATCTTCGGATTCTGATAGGTTGTCAGATCGGGAATCAGATAGTGCAAAAGTTCGTTTTTTTGTTCCTCGCTTTCAGGAATAATCCAACCGACTTTGGCAAACATTTTTAGGATCGGCTCGGACAGTTGTGCGCGGCGGGGCGGTTCCAACGCTCCACGCCAAAGTTGGGCGATCATCGGCTCAAGCTGTTCAGGCACGGCGACTAAGGAAACCAGGCGCGGGTCGCTTATCGACTCGGATGCCAGCGGGCGAATATGTTCCGGTCCATTAATAGAATAGTCCACTAGTAACTGCTGCAAGGGTTCGTTGGGAATGTTGGCTGCGCCTTCGAGCGTCGATAGGAAACCCGTGCCGTATCGCGTGGCGAGTGGTTCCTGTTCTGTAATTGACTGCAGTTGGTCTAAAATAGCGGAACCGAACAATTCGTTGGCGAATGGCGTGGTATAGCCGAGTTGCCCCGGTCCACCATCACCACCACGCTGTTTGTGAAACGTTGCGGCAATGGCCACGAGTCGCTGAGTCAGCCTGTGGTGAATGACAGGCTCAGCGGCTTTGGCTTGGTCGCGAACTTCTCTGAGCGTGGAAAATAGTTCCGCCAGTTGCTTGTATTGATGTTGTTTTGAGCCATTGGCAACATGCCCGTTGGCAATAAACAATGCATGACTCTGGTAACGCAATGCAAGTTCTGTCAGCGAGTTTGTCTCGGGCCGGGTCAGTAGTTTAACCCAAGCTTCGTTAAGCGCAGATCGAGTGGCAGGATTCCATATCCACCATTGCCATGCGGATCTGGTTGCCCAAGCACGTACGGCCGGATGAGGGTCCTGGTTCAATGCGTGATCTAGTGTTTTGGTTAACTGGGCGT
>Ga0114994_10002239_pt1 | contig 14095 bp, 13 predicted proteins | sample ArcticOcean_MG_C_9_FD_87043 | JGI IMG/M metagenome (GOLD analysis project Ga0114994, IMG submission 87043) | Marine microbial communities from western Arctic Ocean - ArcticOcean_MG_CB2_152 | ecosystem: Environmental > Aquatic > Marine > Oceanic | place: Arctic Ocean: Canada Basin | collected... | reverse complement strand
ATCTGGGTCAGGTTCCAAGGGACTTTCTCAGGCGGTTTCCTTGTCCGGAAACCCCACCCCTAACGAATTATATTAAGATTATAAAAAAGTGAAATAAATGTCAAACCGGAAAATGTATAAAACCGGCTAATATTCTTTTTTTGACTTCGACTGAATGCATAATTAGCAAGACTAACAAGAAAGGTACAATCCTTGAAACGATGAAAGCCAGACTAACACCAAATATAAACTTAGAAAACCTCACACCATTGGAGGAAAGAGGCCTTGCGAAATTCAGCTATTATTAATCGTTTTTCAATCATTTCCGGCGCGTTATTTTTATTTGCCCTGCTCACTGCACATCCAGTATTTTCTGCAGAAAACGTAAACCGTTACCGCTCCCACTACAAAGCCGCACTTTTAGCTGACGCGGAATCCGGACGGATATTACATCATGACCGGATGCATCAAAAAATATATCCTGCATCACTCGTAAAAATGATGGTCGCGTTGATCGCACTTGAGGAAATTGAGGCAGGGCGCATCAGTTTACAAGATAGCGTCACGGTATCACGTTGGGCGAGCAAAATTGGCGGACATCAAGTTTATTTGAAACAAGGAGAAATTTTTAATTTTACAGAATTATTGAAAGCTACCGTCATCGGTTCGGCAAACGATGCTTCTGTTGCAGTTGCGGAGCATGTTCTCGGCAGTGACAAGGTTTTTATCAAAAGGATGAACGAACGCGCCCTCGAACTTGGCATGAAAAAAACTCATTTTTATTCAGTTCACGGCTTGCCTCCAGGTCGTGGGCAGCAACTCGATGTGAGCACTGCATATGATTTGTATTTGCTTGCGCTCGAACTGATCAAGCATCCGCAATTTTTACGCTGGTCTTCAACGCGGCTTGAAAGTTTCAGAAATGGAACATTTCAATTGCTAAACACAAATCATCGCCTGATTAAAAGTTACCGCGGAATGGAAGGTATGAAAACTGGCTATCACCGGCGTGCAGGTTTCAACCTTGTTTCTTCAGCAAAGCGTGACGGTCAGCGCTACATTTCTATAATATTAGGCGCCAAAAATTCCCGGATGCGTAGCAAGACCACCAGACATTTGCTCGATTACGGATTTGATAATTATCAAAAATATAAATTAAACAAAAAGGATGATACTGTCTCGTATTCTGCCAGTGTAAAAGGTGGAGAGGTGGAAAATGTTTCTTTACTGGCGACTGAAGAGGTAAGCCTTTTGTTGAGTGCCGATGAACATCAGCGTCTGGAAATTTGGCCGAAGATTCCAGCGCAGACAGATGCGCCGGTTAAAGCCGAACAAAAACTTGGAACACTCGAATACTGGCTGGATGGTAAGATGTTGAAACAAGTTGCGCTTCAAACCGAATTTGCTGTTCCTGAACAAAGTATCTTTTCCGAACTTACAAGCATGCTTACAAATTTGAGCGGCACAAATTGATTTGATCACGCAGCAATTTTGCTGCATCTCCTGCCTGTTGAGCATAATCCATGCTTGAGGAAGCATAAAGAATACTGCGGGAAGCGTTGATCAAGTATGGTATTTTTGAACCGTCCTCTGCAGCAATCAGCGTTTTTTCCAAATCACCTCCTTGAGCACCGACTCCGGGAATCAGGAACGGCATCTGCCCGCAATTCTTCCGGACTGCAGCAATGTTTTCCGGACGTGTTGCACCTACCACTAAACCAGCATTCCCCTCAACATTCCATTCCTTTACTTTTTTCGCTACCTGCAAATGCATTTCCGGAAGCTGAAAATCAGCTGCACCAGGATTTGATGTTAAGCACAGCACAAAAACACCCCGCTCATGATAAGCAAAAAACGGCCGCAGTGCATCTTCTCCCTGATATGGTGTTACTGTTACAGCCTCACATTCAAAAGTTTCAAAAACCGACTTCGCGTACATTTGTGCGGAGTGGCCAACATCACCGCGTTTTGCATCACCTATCACCGGTATTTCCGCAGGTATTTTCCGGATTAATTCCTGCAAAACCTCCATCCCGGATGCACCCAAAATTTCAAAGTAAGCAAAATTTGGTTTGAAAACCGCCGCATAAGCTTTAGTTTCTTCTACAATCTTCAGCAGGAATTCAAGCAAACCTTCAGGAGTACGCGGTAAATGCGGAGGTATTTTTTCCCAGACTGGATCTAGACCAACACAAAGATAGCTCTGTTTGGCACAAACCTGATTCTCCAGTTTTTCAAAAAAAGTCATAATTTAAGAAATATCACTGCTAAGTTTGCAAAGACACACAAAAGTTTTTGAGATATCAAAGATCACCACGCTTACTCATGACCACCTAAAACAAAGACATTTGCTGTGGTTCCTTTTTCGCCGGCAGGACATCCCAGTTCAGTTCCACAGTTTTAATTCCGCTTCTTGAATCATAATGCAGTTTGCCTTTTTCTAAAGCATAGAGATGGACATCACGAGTTACTTCAACATCAACTTTACAGTATTCGATAATTTTATCGAGCTTGCCTTCCTTATACCACTTAAGAGCCTGCAAACCGTCAGCAGATTTTCCTGTACCAAGAGTGGGTCGTGCGATTGAGTCAAGTTTGAGTCTGTGACCCAACAGCTTTTTTAATTCAAGCAGCATATCAAAATTATTCAAGCCTGCCAATTCTGTATGAAGCTGGGAGCGTTCATGTGAGCCTGGATGCCGAACTCCGGCAACAACACGATAATCAAAACCTACATGATTAAATCCAACAATTTGATCTGCACGATAAAAATGATCGACCATTTCCTGAATTTGGTGTTCAATATAAACATGGAATCTCTCATCGGTGGTGTCCCAGATCACTCCGATTGACATCCCCATGTCTTCAATATTACCCCATCCGCCCACTTCATCGGCAGAATACTTGGTTTCTAAGTCAAAATAGAGGATGCGTTCCATGGCTATTAAAACATTAGTTGTGTGTTAAAAAATGGAAAATTATTATACACTATTCGAAGTGCCTCCTGCTGCTGATATTGCTTCGATCCGCAGCGCATTTCGCAAAAAAGCAAAATCCTGTCACCCTGACTTGTTTCAGCAGCTTCCCGCAGAAGAACTCCAAAGTCGGCAAAAGGAATTTGTAAGGCTGACTCAAGCTTATGAAATTCTGGCTGATCCGGAAAAACGTCAGATTTTTGACCGCCAACTGGCTAAATGCGGAACAAAAGCTCGTCAACCACATGACCAGAAAAACAGAAGAAGTTCAAGTTTTTCTTCCGGCAGTAGCAGCTTTAAGCGAAAAAAAGAATTTTCCGCAAATGCACAGAAAACTTCAACTTCTGAACCGGAAGATTCATTAGAGGATCTACTCAGGGACGTTGAAGAAATGCTGGGACAATTTGGTTCAAATTTCAGGGATCCTTTGGAAATGCTCGTAGAGTGGGCCAGAAATATTTATCATGAAATAACTGAGACACTTAACGATCAAACTGCAGACAACAACTGTGAAGGGAAGCAAAATAAAGAAGCACCTACTGCCCATACACACAAAGAACCTCTGGATAATTTGGAAGCAGAACTTGAGCGTTTGAAACAGGAAATTAACACTGGTTCAAAAGCCGTTGATTCCGCACATCCGAATTATACTGAAAATGAAATCGAAGAGGAGTTGCGAAGTATTAAAAAAAAATATAAACTTTGAGCAAAAACATTTCTCTAAAACTTATGAACAACAGCCCGAACACAAAAATTGTAATCCTGATTCCGTGCCTCAATGAAGAAATAACGATTGGCAAAGTGATTCGGGATTTTCAGGCAGCAATTCCTGAAGCAGAAATTATTGTTTTTGATAACAACAGCACTGACCGTACAGCCACTATCGCCTTGGAGTGCGGTGCAAAAGTGATCGAAGAAACGCGTCCAGGCAAAGGATATGTAGTTTCAAGCATGTTCCGGAAAGTGGAAGCGGATTATTATGTACTGGTTGATGGAGACGACACTTATTCCGCAGAGCATGTCCGGCAACTGCTGGAACCGGTCATGGAGGACCGTGCTGACATGGCGGTGGGGGCACGCCTAGCAGAATATACTGATAAATCTTTTAGACCGCTCCATGTCTTTGGCAACAATCTGGTACGCAAACTGGTTAACTGGATTTTTGATAATAAACTGACTGACATCATGTCAGGTTACCGCGCATACAGTCGAGAGTTGGTACAGTCCATCCCGATACTTTCCACCGGTTTTGAGGTTGAAACTGAAATGACTATCCGGATCCTGGATTACGGATTCCGGATTGAAGAAGTACCGCTGCCTTACCGGGAACGTCCGGAGGGTTCTGAATCAAAACTACGTACTTTTCACGACGGATTCAGAGTACTTACAGAAATCGCTAGGATCGCAAAAGCCTACAAACCTTTTACTTTTTTTGGACTTGTCGGACTGGCTTTAATTTTAGCAGGAGGAGTTTCCGGAATCTGGGTCATCCTGGATTATCTTGAAGACGAATATGTAAACAAGGTACCGACAGCAATTTTGGCAACAGGATTGATGCTGCTTGGTTTTGGAAGTATAGGGATTGGAATTTTGCTAAATACTATCAGCTATCGTTTTCGGGAAAATATGCAACTCTTAAACAAAATTATTCGCAATCGCTGAGGGAATGAAGTTAGCGGAATGTGTATAGTCAGTTGACCAGAAACTGTTTCGTCAAAACATGATTGCTTTAACTACGCTGGAGATTTTATTTGGCGTAAGTGTTGCTAAAACTTCCAACGGTAGGCAATTTTTAACTCATCTCCGCTTTGGGCAAAAAGCCAGCCAGTGGGAGTTTGCATAAGACTGGTTGGTTCTGAGATTTCTTCCGGTCGGGGGGCGCCTGGATTCCAGACACTGCGTGTACCTAACATGACCCCGATTAAAGCTCCAAGTATTGTGCTTGTGCCGATTGTGCGGAATTGTTGACGGGTGTTGGTTTCTGTTCTAATGAACGCGAACCATGTACCCATCATCAAACCGGTGCCTGCACCATAACTAAGATTTGAGGGAGCGTCTTTTCCTTCTATTGATAATAATTCACGACGAACAATTAGATCATCCTTCAATGTTGACTCAGTTTTATCAGAAAACGCGCCTTCATCAAGGTAATTGTTATCGGAATCAAATTGAGTATCGATCGGATCCAATGGGTCTTTTCCAGACTGGTTTCCAAAACCCTGTAACCCATCTGTACCAAAATCACTGCCCTGGAAGCCATCGTCTCCTAACTGTTCAAAACCGAACTCATCACCTCCGTCTAACATGAGGGGATCATCGTCAAAGTTCTGTGCAGAGATTTCAACTACAGATAATACTACAAATAATAGTGCAGTCAGCACTATCACGATCCGTCGAACGGCGGGATAGTAAACCATAAAAAAGACGATTAATTTAATAGTATTTTAAAAATAGTAAATTGCGCTCAATAAGCAAATAAATTAACAGAAGCCTAAATGCAATTCTCATTCAATCTCAGAAAAACTGAGTTGAACTCTGTTTTTTTTGTTAATAGTATTTATAATAATACACTAATATTTGGTATTATAAAATTCGAGAAATACACATGATGGAATGCTCAGCAGTAGATAACCCTTTAAATAAAAAGCCGCTCTGTTTTTCTGAAAACATCAAAGTCCGCTGCTGGAAAACGAAATGGATTATCCCGTTTTTTTTCCTTTTGATAATCAGTGCCCCCTCACAGGCACAGGAAACAGGGCCTTTGCTGATGAAGCAGGAATTAGGCTACACTCTTGGCGGTGGTGTCTTCGGCGCAGGGGTGGGGGTTGTGGTATGGTTCATGGATCCTCTTAATCCGAATGTCACCTTGAAAAGTACAGTAACCAACGGATTTATTGCCGGCACTGCCCTGGGCGCGTTATTTGGCTTTTATATGCTACAGAATGCGATTATCGTCCCCCGGGATAACACACTGCCGGAAAACCTTGATCAACTTTTGGGACAGGATGATCTTTCACGCCCTATTCACAGATCAATTATTTATTCGGAAGAAAGTTTGTCTGCTCAAGTCATCAAACTGCCAATCTTCGGATTTAGATTTTAGTAAGTTTGAAAAATTCACTTGAAATAAAATAAATGAGACTCCGGCTCAAAAAAATATTTGTAATATTTGTATTAGTGGGATGCATAAATCTCCCCTTTGCTTCTGCGCAGGAAATGGATTTAGCACCTCTTGGAGCAAAAAAGCCTGTGATGTATTCTGTTTTCTGGAACACACTTTGGGGTTCCGCTTGGGGTGCGTCAATGGGTTTTTCTTACCATTTAGTTTCAGGAATCAAGTTACGTGAATCATTGATATCGGCGACAACGATAGGAGGAATACTCGGTTATGGTCTGGGAATTTATCTAGTGGTAAGTGGACTGAGCTTCGACAAATCGTTCCTGCTTGAACTTCCCTCACCAAAGTTTCAACCTCAGCAGCAAAATGCTGCTTTTCTTGAAGCAGAGATGATGCCGCTTTACACACGTTCAGTAAAACCTGATCCAACAAAGTGGGAGGTTCCGATTTACGCATTCCGTTTCTGAACAATTTTCTCCAACTCTCCATGGAAAATCAGGTCATTCACACCTACTCGTCCTTCTTGCGTGAAAACCGGAAAGAACTCTTGGCACTTCTACTGCTAGGTGCTCTTGCCGGAGCAGCGTATTACTTTTTCTCTTTCAGCCTGCCTGCGCAAATTAAACCTCATGAGGAAAAAGGTGTTTTGGATTTGTACCAGATTACTGTCAATGATTACCAAATGGAGCGTATAAAATGGAAGCTCAAAGGTAAGCGTGCGCTTATATCGGAAAAATCTAAGCTTATGCGTATTGAGCAGGTCATAATCTGGGTTTATGCACAAGACAACTCTACCACAAAGCCACCAGCAGATCTTTCGGAGAAAGAAATTATGCCCACCCAGAAGGTCGAGCTTGTCATCACCGCAAATCAGGGGCTGATTGAAAGACACGATAACCGTGTTACACTTTCAGGCAATGTTGTACTGCTCCGTGATGACGGATCCGAAATTTTTACCGAGACTGCGATCTATGATGCAAAAAAAGATACTCTGACAATACCGAAACCTCTGAGGATGATCCGTGAAGGACACACTATGCATGGCAGCGGTCTCATTTACCAGGTTTCCACAGGAAAATTGAATCTCAAGAACCCGTTACTGTTACGACATGCGGGAGCAGCCAAAAACGAAAATTGATTCGGCATGTAGCGGTTTTTCTCACCAATAATAATGCAGAGCTAAAGTTCCTTCCAAAGTTTCAAGTTGTGCCACTTCCAGACGAATGTCCCAGTCTTGAGCAAGACTCAGACGTTGCTTAAAACTACCACGGAAATAATCTTTTTTTGGTCCGAAGACACTTTTAAACAAGCCTCCTTCAAGTCTAATTTTCCAGAGATCCAAAGGACTCCAAGTCACTCCTAGATGAGGTGCATAACCTAATGTTACTCCTGACCGGAGATCTGTTGAGGTTTCTGCAAATAAATCTACAAAAGCGTATTCCAGATCATTTCCAGTTAATGAAATTGATGCACCAAAACCTCCGATCATCCTAAATTGACGACAGGCTAAGCAACTGTAATTTTCACGCTCCCAAGCTGCGCGGGCACGCCATGACCAGTCAAAGTCTCCTGGAATTCCACTAGGACTGAGAGTATACTTCTGAATATTAAATAATTGGAATTGCGTTACCTCAACCGAATTTTCTCGGATCTGCAGATGCAAGTCCAACGTTACAACTTCTGCATTTTGCAAGTGACCGGCTTCATTTCCAAGCAAATCGTGGTAATTTCCCCAGCTTCCAACTTCCAGCGCTGGCCCTAATGATGCGTTGAAAACTGTGCCAAGACGAAATCTCATTGGAGGATTGCCCTCCGTTGGAGCTTGAGGAATTTCGGCAGCGGCCTCATTCACCAGAATCGGCAGAGAACTCCGTAACAGAAGTAGTTTGTTAAGTTCGTTTTGCTGGTGCATAGTGAACTTCCCCTTTTTTTCATACTGCAGATAATCCAGCATAGCGTCAACAATTCGAGCCTGTGATTTTTCCGGAAAACTGAGAAATTTATCTGAATCTAAATAATCCGTTGTTCCAATCAGTGACTTCAATTGAGCTTGTTCCAGTTCACTCAATAGAGACACCCTCTGCTGCAATTTTCTTTGTCTTGATGGTATCAAGCTTGGAATTCCCAGTAAAGGTTGCTGTCTGCTTCCTTTGTTAAACTTTTGCAGTTTAAACACAACATCCACAGGAATTGCCCAAAGTGCTCCAGAAGTATTAATCCGGGCTGCATCGTCCCACGCCATTGCCAACAGTTCCGCCATTCGATAAGCACAGTTATCGAGTAAAAAATAATAATTAAAGTTAATATTTTGAAGCATTTCCCATGCATGGTAAGTCACACGCTCCCGTTCATGTATAGTAAAATTAAGCGGATATTCCCACAAATCGCGCAATTCTTTCTCTCCATAAATATGATTATAATTATAAAAACGTTCATCCGTAAAACCACCTTCATAGCCTCCGAATAATCCGCGTAAAGCATACATAAATGGATTGTCACCGGGAGTGATCTTTGCACCGTAATTCAAAGTAGGCCTGAGGAGCGAGTGACCAAAAAGACTGTTGGTTGAATTGAATTTGATGAGTAAATGTCCAAATATTGAAGCAGGATTTTTCAAATAAGCAGAGACGAAGACTATACTTATTCCGCTGGCTTCTCCTAAATTTGCCCAACGTTCAAAAAGGGGACATGTCTGTTTTGGTAGTTCTGGAAAATCGAGTTTGCTCTGGAGCCAGTTAAACCGTGCAATAAACTTGCAGCGAGCATGTTGATTGGGATCATCACCAGCAGGTGCAAGCAGCGCTCTTAAAGTCGCTTTGAGTTCTGCTTGCGGATCTGTTTTACCATTAGCGGAAAGGAAAAAACCGTTGCTTTCTACATCACTTTTAAAACTCCATTGGCCGACTGATTCTCCAAATGAATAAAAATGCAAAAGCTTCAGCCAGTATGGATGCTGAGAGAGTTGACTTTCCAGAGCTTGTTCCCAAAGCGACGATAGCAGTTGAGAATCTGGTGTCGTCTCATGTGCTGAATTATCAGTTACGGCTTGAAGAATAGTTCCTGAAGGAAGCAAGATTAAGCAGAATAACAGCCAATTACGAAGGTAAAATATTTTTAACAGATACATAGGTATTTTGTTCGATTTATTTGCGTAAAGAGCTTCCGCAGTTAACATCTATTCTTCATTAATATCTTGAATTTATATGGCAGAATTTTTTTCATGATGTACAAACGTTGACAAGCTTACAGTAAAATCGCATAGTAAGGAACCTCATTAATTTATGCAGAACTATAAAGACTCATGTCTAATTTGTTGAATTTCGGTTTCACTTTTTCTGCTTCAGCACTTTTTGTTTTATTTCAGTTTAGTTTATTTTTGTACGGGTGCGGTGGAGCAGTTGTTCAAGTTGAAAAACCTGAAACCGATTCGCACAAAGTTGCTGAGCTCCTTTCGGTTGAACCTGCAGACAATGCCAGCAGAGTAAAACGTAACGCTAAGATAATTTTATCTTTTAGTGAACCGTTAGATTCTTTGACGCTCAGTGTCAATACAGAAGACACAGAATGTTCTGGAACAATACAGCTCAGCATGAATGACTTCAAGCGATGTGTACGGATGAATCCGCTTGATTTAAAAGATGATTTAAAAATAATCGTGTTATCCCCAGCAGGAATATATGCTGCACAAAAATTTCATCAAATTCGTTTGAGCACTGAAATCAAAACCATAAAAGGAGTGTCATTAAAAAAAGAAATCACAGGCAAACCAGGATTTCGGACTTCATGGAGTCAGCAAATTGGGACTTCAGGTGATGATATCGGTTTTGCCGTAACAGTTGATTTAGAAGGCAATATTTATTTGGCAGGGCTAACAAGTGCCGGAGAAAGCGGAGATGAAAAAGATTTGTTTTTAGCAAAATTTTCACCAAACGGATTTCAGAATTGGATTAAGCAGGCTGGATTTGGAAGGTCAGTAACGGCAGCAGTTTTGCAGTTAAAAGAATCAACTCAACTACGCTTGAGTGCATATTCGCAAGAAGCAGCCAGTTCGGCTGTGATCCTTGCTACTTACAAGATGGACGGCAAAAAAATATTTTCAAAATATTTTGAACTCCCAGGAACTGCTCCTGGGAATGGCTTGACAATGGATAAAGACGGCAACATTTTTATTTCTGCCGCAACTCCATTCAATATCTTGAAAATCCTTAAAAGCGGTGAAAAAAGCTGGGGTACTGAACTAAGTCCAGTACTCAATATCCGCGCGCTTGCAGTCGATACAGAAAATGGCCTGTATATCAGCGGAAATATGAAGCAGTCGCTGGATGGTAAAAAATCAAAAGGCGGAACAGATATTTTCCTGCTTAAAATTTCTCAGCAGGGGCCAAAACGCTGGAGCAGAGCATTTGGAACAGCATTTGATGAATCAGGAACCGCTTTGGCAACTAAGGGCTCAGAAGCTGTAGCTGTTGTGGGTTACCTTCCACAAACCATGGTGGCTGCTGATGACGAGACAGAAAAGCACGATGCGTTTGTGGTGAATTACAATTCTGCCGGTAAACAACTGTGGACATACATTTTGAAAGGTGCTAACACTGAACAAAGCACAGTTGCTGCGTGGACTCCCGCAGGTGATTTGCTGGTCGGAGGTTTTACAGAAAGCAGCCTCGAAGATCAGTTTCACTCAGGTAAAGAGGATGTATTTTTAGCAAAGTTTGATTCAACAGGCGTACTGCTCTGGCTGAGGCAGTTTGGCACTCCGGAAAACGAACGCCCCTTTGCTTTAGCTATAGGCAAAGCAGGGCAAATATATGTTACAGGTTATACGGAAGGTCAAATGGATGGAGCAAAATACAACGGTGGCAGGGATATATTTTTGGTGCAGTTTAACAGAGAAGGTGAAAAGCAGTGAAGGTCTGCATTCGTTACTTCAGCAGAAAAGTTGTGTTTCATATTGTCATTTGTCATTCCAGAGGAAGATTTAAAAAAACAAAAACAATGGATATAACACCAATTAAAAAAACATTTTTAACAACAATGCTGTTGCTTAGCAGTTGTATTTTCTTACCTGCAGCCTGGAGTCAGCAGAGCGATAAATCTGTACACAAAACAAATTATGCTCCGGAAATACTACGGGCACTGATTCCAGAAAAACAGCAAATAATTATGACCGCTTTAGCGGAATATGCACACCAATACAAAGCATCACCCAATTCAGTAAAAAAATATTTTCTGAGGCAAAAACGCCAAGAATTTCTGACAGAACAATTGAACAATCTTGTTGTCTCTGAATGGATCGGCCGTATTCGGACACTGCATACAACCGAGAACGGCAAAGCATATCTAGTACTCGAACCGGCGATGCTTGCTCCGGAAAATGCAGAACAAGATCTGTCTGTTCCAGAATTCGGTGTAACAATGGGAACTTGGAACAATGCCTACACAGACTTGGATTACAACACACTCATATTACCAGGAACACCCCTGCATACATGGCTCGCAAATTTTAACGAAGGTGAATGGCTGATGTTTTCTGGCAAAAGCTTTGCTGGCAACGAGGACTATCTGAAGGAAGCAAGTCCCAGTGAAGCTGATGCCATGCTGTCACCGCAATTTATTCTCAAATTTGAGTTACTGGATAAACTTGATATTCCGGAAGAAGAATTACAAATTGCGGAAAGTAATGCAACTCCTGAGACTGCTGTTACAAAAGAAATGGCTAATTCTCAGCAATTAGCTGCAACAAAAACTAAAAGCACAAACAGCTCAAAATCAAAAAGATCTGCAAACTTTTTACGTCCTGAATTGACGATTCATTATTACCAGCAATACCGACTTAGCAATTACGATTGGGATTATCTAAAATACATCGAACGCTGGCATCAGTTAGTGCGTTACCATTGGGGGAATCATCCTGCCACGGATTATTTGAATGGCTCAAATCCGGAAGGTGGAGAGGTTTTTGTGCTTGCCACAGTAGGAAGAGACGGGCTTGTGAGCAATTATCAGGTGAGCAGTCTTGGAGAAGTTTCAGACAAGATGCGTTTAGCCGCGTTAGAAGCAACACGGCTGGTTGCATTACCACCACTGCCGGAGCAGTTCACTGACGACGTTCTAAAAGTTGAGTTCCGCTTTGCTCATTCGCGAATTCCGCATTTAATTACAGCAGAAGTAGATCAAATGCAAGCAGTGTTGATGCTTCAGGACAACAAAACTGATGCTGGAAATAGCATCGTTTCCAAGATGGGACAAAAACTCCTCAGCAAGCAACGGCTCAAACAGGCTAGAGCTTCATTTCTCGAAGAGTTGCGTCAGGAATTTTCCTCACATTTTAAACCTCATCAGCGTTTTGATCCAAGTTTAGAACTGCAGATAGAGCTCAATATCAGCCGTTCCGGAAAAGTGGTGGAACAGAATTTGACCACGCCGGGTAAATCGGTAAAATTTCAACTCGCGGTGCTGAATGGTTTAAATCAAGCACGTTTTGAATCCCTTCCGCAAGTATTGCGCTCTGAATCTCCTTTTCGTGTACGCCTGCGGGTTATTCCCTGAAAACAGTTATGATGTCTCTCTTAAAGAAACGGTTTAAACTTATTTTCCAGAAGTTCCGCATTGACCGCACCTATATGTTTATAGAAAATTGTGCCTTGCGGATCAATGAAAAAAGTCTCCGGTACTCCATAAATTCCATAATCGAGGGCTAAATTTCCTGTATCATCATCCAATCCCAGGAAATATGTCTTACCAAATAGACGCGCAAAAGCTTTGGCCTTGTCTGGTTTGTCCTGAACCGCAATCCCGATGACTTTTATTTGTTGAGTTGCAGAACCATATTTCTGGTGAAACGCTTCCAGAATATGAGCTTCCACCTTGCATTCCTGACACCATGATGCCCAATAATTCAGCAATACAGGTTTGCCTTTAAAGTCGCTCAGACGTATTTTTACATCACGGTTTAAGGCTGCAATTTCAAAGTCAGGAGCAGTTCTTCCAACAAGAGGGGATGGTACTTTTTTTGGATCAGTCGTAAAACCAAAAGCAAACAATGCAATTAGTCCGAAGATAAGTCCCCAAACTGCCCAAAATTTCCAGGATGTCCACATGAAATATTTTTTCAGGAATTCAAGGCTTGTGCCGCTAAATAACGTTCGCGCAAAATTGTCTCATGTGACACTAGACTTTTTGGTTTATAGGTCAGACTGAGACCTACACCCAAGGTAAAAACAGGTAAGGCCATCCAGGCCCATCCAATCAGTGGATTTATGAAAACCCGTAGTGTAATTGAATCTTTCTCACCGCCATTTTCGCTGGAAAAGATGAGATAGAGGTCTTCCAGAAAAGAGCGTCGAATTGCGACTTCAGTCAGCGGTTGCGGTTGCGTTGGGTAAAAACTTTTTGCCGGTTTCATCACTTCCAGCAAATCCCCCTGCTTGTCAAAGACTTTTATAATTGCCGCGCGGTGAGTCGCATTTCCGACCTGGAATTCCTCTACCTGCTGGAATTCCAAACTATATTCTCCGATTGGCTGGGCTATACCGGATTCAAGTGTCATGTTCTGTTCCACTTTGAAAAAAGTTCCTGCAAAGCCTAAAAACATCAATACTACTCCAAAGTGTATCATTAATCCACCGTATCGCCGTGGGTTTCGTGCGATCACATAAAACAACCCTGTTAAATAGTTGCTTTCTGTTTGCTTGCTTCTTACTTGTACTGCTTTTGTGATTTCTAATACGATAGTTGAAGTCACAAAAATCGCTAGCCAGAATATCGTATGAACACTCCAAAGCAAATCTCTGTCTGACAAAAACCATCCTAAAAACACAGTACCTGCTGTGGCCAGAATCAAAGGATTTTTAAAATTACGACGTAATCCTTCCCAACTGGATTTTCTCCATGCGATCAACATTCCAATACCCATTAACAACAACAGCATGTAACCCATTGGTGCAATGATGGTGTTAAAAAAAGGTGCTTGAATGGACAACTTTGTACCTCGCACTGCTTCCGCTAGCAGAGGAAATGTTGT
>Ga0114994_10002238_pt1 | contig 14101 bp, 8 predicted proteins | sample ArcticOcean_MG_C_9_FD_87043 | JGI IMG/M metagenome (GOLD analysis project Ga0114994, IMG submission 87043) | Marine microbial communities from western Arctic Ocean - ArcticOcean_MG_CB2_152 | ecosystem: Environmental > Aquatic > Marine > Oceanic | place: Arctic Ocean: Canada Basin | collected... | reverse complement strand
TGGCAAGGAGACCACCGACCAATCATCCGTCGGTTTCCATTTCTCGGACGAACCGACATCCCGTCCCTGGTCCATCATTCAAATACCACCGCGCTTCGGCGAACTTCAAGGCATCGACATCGCGGCAGGTGATAAAGAGCATCTTGAAAAGGCCACTTTTATCATTCCGGAGGATTGTGAAGCCTTCGCCGTCAACGGCCACGCCCACTACCTCGCCAAGCGCATGGAATTGACCGCCACTTTCGCGGACGGAAGCACCCGGTGCCTGCTCAGAACCACGCGGTGGGACTTCAGGTGGCAGGAGGACTACGCCTTCGAGGAGCCCGTCAAGCTTCCCGCAGGCACGCGCCTCGACGTGCTGATTTCCTATGATAACTCTGCCTCAAATCCTAATAATCCGACCATTCCCCCGGTCGGAGTGCGATGGGGTCCATCGACCACCGACGAAATGGGATCGATCACGCTGGCGGCAATGTTCGACACCCAGGACCAAAAAATGGCGACCCACGAGGCCCTGCGGATCTTCCTCGTCAACCAGTTAATCGACCGTCTCATGGAGGGCAAATTTGGCGGTCGTAACAAACAGATGGTACAAGCACGAAAATTACTGCAGGCACTGGATCTGAACCAAGATTCCCAGCTCTCGCCAAGCGAGCGCATCCCTGCCATCGACTTCATCCGGAATAGCGACTTTATGAAGAGATTCGGAGCGATCGGATTCGACTGATAGCTACGCAAACCGCATGCTTTCCGACAATGGCAGGCATCCGGAATATCCACCTCTTCATTTCACCGTTACTGGGATTTTAGAAAGACGTGCTTCCCCGTCATGAGATTCGTTTCGCTCGCCCTGCAGGACAGATATTGACCACTCCGGACCATGGGTTTAAACTGCCTTCCTATGCGTGCCGTCCTTTTGTTCCTATCGCTCTTCATCGCCAGTGAGGTAACTTGCTCCGCGATCACCATCAATGGACTCAGGGACGAGACTGTCTACGCCGATAGCGTCACCTTCGAGGTCGTCCACGAACCCGGCTTCGGACTCCAGTTTCTAATCAACGGAGACAGTGCCACAACGAGTTCCCCAATCACCATCGACGAGGCAGGATTCTACGAACTTCTTGTCAAAAAACTCGCTCCTGGGTCGTCCGAAATCGTGGAAAGTGAGACTGTGCATTTCATTGTCCGCTCAAGCGAGCGTGGCAGCTCTGAGAACGGGCTTCGACCATGGGTGCCTAGGATGAATATCCCCGCCGCTGATGCGGAGATCGACTCAGGCTCATTGGAGCTCATCGCGCCGAGGCAGTTCCCAATCAACTGGCCCATCCCGGTGGTGGCAAAGCTTGTCGACGGAGGTAATCAACCTCTGCGCGTGATGGCGGATGCGCAAATCAATGACCAGACCGTTCGACTCTACCGCGGGGTCGGAAGTTTGCATCTCTCTGCTGTTTCTGCCGATGAAACTCACAACATCACGATTGAGGCCGCGTCTCAATCCGCGACGACAGATGTGCTGACGAGTTCCCTGCCCATCATTATCGCTCCCGCGAGCATCGATCTAGACACCAACTGGACCAACCCGGGAATCGTTCAAATCAACGCAGACATGAATGTTGCCGCAGGCGCAACGCTATCGATCGGTCCTGGTGTGATCGTAGAGATCGGTAATGGCGTGGATCTCACGATTAATGGTAACTTGCTGCTCAACGGGGAGGAGAGCAACCCGACTGTCATGACAGCTGCGCCCGGTTCTATTTGGGGCGGCTGTCTCGTCAACGGCGAGGTCCACGCCACCTTCCTATTCGTCACCCGCGGCGGCGAGGACCCGAATTGGTTCAACGGCTCCGGTTTTTCTGCCCATCGTAAGGACCAGGCAACTTTCTTGTTTAATACTGACAGCTTCGGCTCCTTCGAGGATTGCTACTGGATCGAGAATCCCGGACAGGCGCTGCACGGCAATGACGCAACGCTCACGCTCGATCGATGCCTCGTGCAGCGAAGCCCCACTACCGGGCAGTTCAATGGTGGTGCGGTCGTTCTCCGCGACTGCCACCTTGTGGAATTTCCGAGAGACTCTCCTGAGTTCGCCCACAAGGTCAACGACGGCATCTACTTCAAAACCGGAAATCACGAATTGCACGATACCGTGATCGGTTGGGCCAAAGACGACGGCGTCGATGCTGGATCGGGTTCGGCAGGAACGGTTCTGGTCGACGGATGCTGGTTCGAGTCCTGCTTCCACGAAGCCATGGCATGGAGCGGCGGTGGTCGCGATGTCATCGTGCGCAACACCGTAGCTCTCAACAGCGGGCAGGGAATCGAATGCGGGTTTAGCACTAGCGGCAGTAGCCCGATCGTCACGGTGTCCGATTCAATCACTATCGGAAATTCCATCGGCTGGCGCTTCGGTGACAACTACACTTGGGACTATAAAGGCTTTCTCACCGTCACGGATTCGATATCGCTCTATAACGAGAAGGACGTCTGGGGCTATGAGTGGGATTCCTGGACCTATCGTGCCGATGCCATGGACATCCGCGATAATTGGCTCACCCGGGAAAATCCAATGCACCCGGACAACCGCATCTGGGACGGCTCCGATCTCACCCTGATCGAAGCGCTTGAGCCAACCACCGCGGTCGTGGGTGCCGGCTTCAGCAGCAGCGAGATGCAACGGCCGATGCAGCGCTACGGTGAGGAGATCGAATTCGGCTTCAGTTCATTCGGTTCGATCCCACCAGGGCTTGGCTTCACGATCTCCTCGAAAGTCGTCGGCAAGTCCGAAGAGACCACCATTTTCGGAGGTCTGAGGGCGAGTTCCGGACAAATGCTCGCCAGTTACAAGCCCACTTTCTCCCCTCGTGGCGGACTTGTCGAATACATCAGATTCACCCTGCACGACGGCAACAACGGGCAGATTACCACCCCGCGCAATCTCATCTACATCGACACACCCGACGTCGACAATCTCGAGGTCGTCGTTCCACTTGGATCAGAATGGGCTTACCTCGACAACGGCAGCGATCCTGGTCCGGGTTGGATCGAGGAGAACTTCGACGATTCCACTTGGAAGTATGGACCTGCAGAATTCGGCTACGGTGACGACGACGAGTCCACCAAAATCGACGACTCTTCTGCAAACTATCCAAGCTATTATTTCCGCCACGCGTTCGAACCGGATGATCTATTCGGCGATACACAAGCCACGATTCGCCTCAGGCGCGACGACGGGGCCATCGTTTACCTCAACGGGATCGAAGTGATGCGCAGTAACCTGCCGAACGGTCCGATCTCACAGTTAGATTTCGCCTTGGGCGTCGTCGACGACAAAGATGAATATGTTACGGTGTCGATCGATTCTTCTCTCCTTATCGATGGCGATGAGAACATTCTCGCCGTCGAAGTTCACCAGGCAAACGCGACATCGTTGAATGTGAGCTTCGATCTCGAACTTAAGCTCGAACGGCCACTGGAGCCGAAGCTATTCCTGGTTCCAAGCGCTGAATTAAAAGCTCTGATCTTCTGGACCAACACCGGCAACGAACTGTTGGAAGAATCTACCGACCTCGTGACCTGGACTCCCATTCCAGATGCGGTTAGTCCCAAGGAAATCGACTACACGAACGAAGGAGCGTGGAGATTCTATCGCCTGAGAATGGTGCCATGATCGTGAAGGTTGATTATCGATCCGGTCCGAAGATCGTCAGTGGATCAGAATGGAACTTCATAAAATCAGGAGCGCTGGGATGGCCTGCATAAGGTCCAAAATGATGCCCCTGGTTTTTATTGCGCCAGACGAGCACCCAGGCCGTTTTACGGCTCCACTCGTCGTGTTTGAGGGCTTTCAGGAGATACTGGGTCCACCAATCTGAATTGGGAACCTTGTCGACGCCCGTCTCAGTGAGGGCGGCAACTTTACCACGTTCCGCCGCCAGTCGATTGATCATCGACAAGGCTTCGCCAAATCGAGGAACTTTTTTCCAATGCCAGCCCTGATAATAATCGAGGCCAAAGATGTCGATGGAGTCATCGCCGGGATAACGGTTCAAATACTCTTTCGTCGTGGAGATATCTTGGGGTGAATAGGCATAAAGGAGGTGATGGATTTCACGGGTGTTCCGGAGGTGGTTGATGGTCATCTTCCAGAGCGCAACGAACTCTTTCCCCGTGCAGGCCTTCGTTCCCCACCACGACCAATCCTGATTGTGTTCATGAAAGGGACGCAGGACGACCGGAATCAATTTGCCATCCTTGCGTTTCAAGGTGCGCAAGAAGGTCGCGACCTGATCCAGAGTTTTGAGAAAGGCTGCGTGGTGGGTTCCGCTGGGCAGGATATTTTCAACGGCTGGCCTTTTGTCCCAAGCATTACCCCCAGTCACGGGATTGTCGAGATGCAGGGAGAGCGTGTTGATTCCGCCTCGAGCATCGGCTTCAATGATTAGGCGGGTCATCGCTTCGAAGCGGACTCCATCTAGATTGACACTCTTGTGAATATCGCCGAGGTCCCATCCGTAGACCGCAGGCCAATCGCCGCAGACGTCCTTGATGTCGCTCCGGTTTTTGTCGCCGCGCCACCCGACTCCGTATGCGGGGGTATCCTGATGGCCGAAAAGAACTCCTTTGCTGCTCTGTGCACGAAGACGTTGAAAAAGAGCCACGGTTTCCGGGGTCGCTTGAGGATCAATGGGGCGAGCCACCGCCTTTTCAGTGCCAGCCGCATGACCTAGCAGGACGAAGATCAAAAACAGCGGGAACAAACCTGGAAGAAAGTGAATCATAAAGTGCCGCATCGAAGCGGTTTTGAGCCTATCGTCTCGATGAGTGATCGTCAATTGATCGAGGAGCTCGGACAAAAGGGGGGCACAGATTTTTCCGGAACGAGTCCGAACGGCACGATTATCAAAAAGGAAGATCTGTTTCCCTTTCGAATGGTTCTTCGCTAGAATTTTCCAATGAGTAACGTCAAAAACTTTGGAGCAACTGGCGATGGACAGACCGACGACACCGCGGCGATTCAACATGCGATCAAGGATGGTGATGGCTTGTTGGAGTTTCCCAAGGGGGCCTACCTGATCACAAGTCCGCTTGAAATTCCTCTCAAGGAATCAGGTCCCCGCGGCATTTCGGGATCGATGGGCACCGCCACGATCGTCATGGCAGGCCCCGGTCCCGCCTTCCGCCTTCTCGGGAACCACGGCGGAACGGGTGATCCCGGTTCGGTAAAGCCAGGAGTTTGGCAGTCGGAAAGAATGCCTACGGTTCGCGAAATCGTCATTGAGGGATCCCACGCGGAAGCCGATGGATTCGAGCTAAAAGGGACCATGCAGGCGATCTTTGACGGTGTCATGATTCGGCACGTCAGGCATGGTATTCATCTTGTGGAGCGTAATCGAAACATTCAAATCGTGAATTGCCACATTTATCATAACCGAGGGGTTGGCATCTTCATGGACGGCCTCAATCTTCATCAGATCAACATCGCAAATTCGCACATCAGCTACAATCGCTTGGGCGGGATCCGAATTGAACGATCAGAAATTAGAAACCTCCAAATCACCGGGAACGATATTGAATACAATAATACCGAGCGGTCCTTCCCCGAGCTTCCCAATGCGCCGACGGCAGAAATCTGGATCGATACCACGGCGGAGGGAGCAAGCGTCAATGAAGTCACGATTGTCTCTAATACAATCCAGGCGACCTCTTCCAAAGAGGGGCGGAACATCCGGATCATGGAGAAGCGTGACAGCTCGAGACCCCCCGGCCTGATCACCATCACCGGAAATATTATCGGTTCTCAAGAGACTAATATTCATCTGAGCGGTTGCTACGGAATCACTCTGACCGGCAACTTGATCTACTCCTGTTCCCATCGAAATCTCCTGATCGAAGATTCACGCTTGATTGTCATCGGTAGTAACAACTTCCGCCGCCACACCAAGAGGGCTGGTATGGGTGTCCGCCTGATCGATAGCCGGGACTGCACAATTTCAGGCTGTAGTTTCCACGACGAATCCTTGGAGGGTCAAGAAAACGGTGCGTCACTTTTGGAGCTGAAAAACTGTCAACGCATCGCGGTGAATGGTTGCAATTTTAGCGATGGCGTTCCCTACGGAATTGATGCGCTCGATTGTGACGATGTTCTCGTGACCGGCTGCACGATTGCCGACACTCGCGAGACGTCAAAAGCGGCCGCCTCGATCCGCTTCAAAGGACAAGGAAGCGGAAATCTCATTGCCTCTTGCTCCCTGCGAGGAAATGTCAGTGCAGAAGCGACAGCTGGGCTATCACAGAAGTAGGAGAAAGGGACACGGTATCAGCTATTGGCGGGATTTTTTTTCCGCTTTGGCGAGAACTTCCTTGAGTGCTACGGCCTTACCTCCCTGGCGTTTGCTTTCATCGGCCGCTTCCATGAAGGTGAACAATTCGATGGTCTCGGCGGCTGAAACCGGCGGCTTCTTTGTTTCGAAAAATTTCACGACCTCGACCACCAGAGGGGCGTAACCCTCATAGGCACCGACGGCGACCTCTTCGCCCTTGGCATTGCGGGCAATGCCGGAGTAGCCCTTGCCTTCGCGGAAGATGCCGGTTCTGCCATTTTCCCAGGTACCCTCGACTTCGATCAAGCCCTCGGAGGAGGTTCGGCGGACAACGGATTGGCATCCGGTTCCCATGACGGTGAAGAGAGATTCACACCCGTGGACGCCATACCAATAGAGATCGGGATGATGGGGCTCGATTTTGGCAGGGCTGGAACAGAGGGCATAGGTCACTTCTCCAATCGAGCCAGCCCGAACGGCCTGGGTGCTTTTGCCGTAGCGAAGCGATGACGATGAGAATATTGGAATACCCGCGTCTTTGGCAAGACGGTAGATTTCAAGAGTATCACTCAAGGTTCCAGCAACGGGTTTGTCGAGAAACAGTGGTAATCCTGCCGCGATGACGGGTCTCGCTTGGGCGAGATGGGGGCGGCCGTCGACGCTTTCGATCATGATCGCATCAACCTTGGTACAGAGATCCGCAATGGTCTCACAGATTTCCACGCCGAAGTCTTCTCTTAGGGTTTTAGTGTATCCCTCGACTCTTGAGCTGCTCGATTCGATATCGGCGCTGCCGCCCTTAAAGGCCGCGACCACCTTGGCTCCCTTGACGTGACCCTTGGTAGTGGGGTCATTGAGGACCTTGGTGAAGGCGATGACATGAGAGGTGTCGAGACCGATCAAGCCGATGCGGATGGGGTCCTTGGCGGCGAGAGACGAGAGTCCTAAGAGCGTGCAACAGAGGGGGATGATTTTTTTCATTTCGTCATTTGGTGATGGGTTGGGAGAGTCGAAGATAAGCGAAGAGGTCTCGAAGCGCGGTTTCGTCGAGTCCGTTCAGGAGGCCGGCGGGCATAAGGCTACGGCCAGCCGGTTTGAGGGTTTTCATTTGTTTGCGTGGGATGGTGATATCGGCCGCGTCGAAGCCACGGATGACAATGCTATTGGCGTCTTCGTCTGAAAGGAATCCGCTCAGGATTCGATTGTCGGTGGTGGTCACGACGACATTTTCATAGCCTTCACGAATCTCGGCACTCGGTTCGAGAATGCTGATCAGCATGGTGCCGAGATCGTCCCGTTGGTAGCGGGTCAGATCCGGGCCGACGTCGCCCCCTTTGAAGAAGAGCTTGTGGCAGCTTGCGCAGCGGGCGGTGAAAATAGGCTCGCCAACGTAGGGATCTCCGGGTCGGTCGGAAAGAATCTTTCGCAAGGTATCCGCCCGGAGGGAAGGGGTTGGTTTTTCGGTGTCGGGGAAGTGTTTGAGAAGGAGAGATTTGATATTGCTGTCCTCATGGAGCGCGAGACGGGAGAGGAGGTCTTGGTCAAAGTGGCCGGACGGGATCTTTTCAGGACCCACGGTTTCGAGGAGAGCTGCCGCCCAAACCGGCCGGGAGGCGAGGAGGTTCAGAGTGGTGGCTTGGAGGCCCGGGGAAAGCTTCGGATAGGAAGTCACCAGGGTCTCCCCAATCGCTTTGTCGTCGTAAATTTGTAGGGCGATGATGGCGGCACGACTCAGTTCGGAATTATCCGTCGAGGTCGCGAGGTCGAGGAGCTTTTTCGAAACTTCGGTTGCGCCCTGATAGCTGCCGAAAGCACGCACCGCTAAAAGCCGATCGGCAGGAGTTTCTTTGGGATTGGAAAGCAGTGCGGTCCCTTCCGCCAGAGCGTCTGAGTCGCCCCCGCGAATACGCATGGAAAGGGAAGATTGATCCAGCTTGGTGGTCAGTTCGTCCGGAAGAAGTGGGACGGTTCTTCCTTCGAATGCTTTTTCAAAGCCTATCATGAGAGCGGTGCGACCGGCGGCGTCCGGAGCGAGTTCGAGGAGGCGGGCACAGTGAAGAAAATTGCGCCGCGACCCGGCTTCCGCAAAGCGTCGCATCAGGCGGGGGGCGATATGATCCTGGAAGAAGGGGGACGACCAAATATTTGGGGCATCAAAAGTCGAGATGACGGCCTCCGGATGCTTTGCGCAGTGAGCTTCCACGACATGCCAGGCCATGAGCGGAATAAAAGGATCCTGAAGGTGATCGGCTCGGGAGATGATTTGCCGGGCAAGCGCAAGGCCCTGCTGATGCCCAAGACGAATTGCGGTGGAGAGGATCTGGCACTGGACCTCGGCATTCGTTTCCTCCTTGGCGAGAATTTTGATTGCGTTGAATAGCTCCGGCTCGAGTTTCCCGTCATCACCGGACAGCCTGATGATCCACCCACGCACCATGGGGGACGGGTGATTAAGATGCTGGCGGGCAGTTTTGAGGCGAAGTTCGCCCATCTGGTGGAGCACCCAAAGTGCTTCCAAAGAAGGGTGCGGGTTGCTTTGTGCAAGGAGGGCCTCCAATTGCGGGACGAGGGTTGAATCCGCTCGCTGGGCTAGCAAACGAACGGCCGTTTGACGGTGCCAAAGGTTGTCGTGTTTCAGAAGTGCCAGTAATTCCTGGGAAGTCTTTATCTCCAAATTTCGGTCTTTGATCGGCGTCGCCTTTTTTCCCCGGAGCCGATAGATCCGTCCGCTGTCGGGATCGATCTGGCCCTGGTAGTTTTGCCCGTGGGCGATGTATTGCTCCCGGAAATCAGAGAAGATAACGCCTCCGCAGGGAGCATTGGCGAGATAGATTGGCCGGAAAGTGAGGTCATTGCTACGAAGAGGAAAACCGGTGTCGGAGGTTTTGAAAGTGCTGCCGGTGGCGCTTCGAGTCGAGGCGACAAGATAGTGATGCAGGGGATCGACGCTGAGAAATTGCCCCTGGAGCCGGGCGGGAAGGGCGGGAGCATCGACGCAGATCCCCAGGTGGGAAAAGCGAGGAATGGGGTTGGTGCTCGCCATCATTGAGAGCTCACCAAATGAGAAAGGATTTGGAGGTGGTCCGAACTTACCGGGGTTCTTTCCCTGCTTCAGATATTGTCCGCTTTGCACGAAGTGAAAGCCCCGGGTATTGCCGCCATTGTGACCGCTGAAAAGGCGACCTTCGGCATCAAAAGTCAGGCCAAAGGTATTGCCGCCGCCATCGGCGAAGACTTCGAATTCCTTGGTGCGGGGATGGTAGCGCCAGACGATGGGGCCTTCATTGTAAATCGCCGGCTCATCAAAGCCAGGGCGAGTAATACGGCTGGTGGTGGTGCTGCCCTGGCCTCCGTAGAGCCAGCCGTCGGGGCCCCAGGCAAGACCATTGGCTACGCTATGGGTATCTTCGAGCCCAAAACCGGCGAGTCGAACTTCGGGATCCCCCTCGGGGATGTCGTCGCCATTTTCATCGCAATAAAACAGGAGATACGGAGTGTGCATCACCCAGAGGCCGCCCCAACCGCGGACGACCGAGTTCGCCATGTTCAGGCCCTCAAGGACATTCTTGCTCGTTTCATAGGTGCCATCTCCATCGAGATCTTCGTGCACGCTAATGATGTCGGCTCCGCGATCATGATGGGGCGGGGCGGGAGGGACGCGATCATACTTCGAGCGATAGTACTGGTCGCGTCCAATCATCGTGAGACCGGCCGGGTAGGGATACTGGCGATATTGCGCGACCCACATGCGGCCCCGGGTGTCGAAACTGAAGTGGGTCGGTTGTGCGATTTCCGGTTCGCTGAGCAAGGCATCGACGGCGAGGTCATCGTCGGTCTTTAACAAAGCGAGGTCTTCTCCGGGAGGGACCTGTCGCCCACGGATAGGATCAACCGTGCGAGCCAGAGGGCGGCTCGAGAGTTTGAATTGACTGGACGGATAAGCGGCGAATGCCGGTTTTTTTTGACTGGCTTCAAGCTCGGCGAGGGAAGGTTTCGTGGTCGTGAATTCCCACTCCTGATTTAGAATCATTTCGTTAAAGTAATCGATCAGCACGGGGGCTGAAGTGAATCCTCGACCGGCTGTTTTGTTGCTGATCCGGATGACCAGAGTGTTGAAGCGAGTTTTCTTCAGAACGTTCTTTGGAATCTTGAAGCGTTGTTCTTTACCCAAGGGAATTCCGGCAGATTCGACGATGCTTTGACCGTTTAATAAGAGCTCAAACTTTCCGGGAAGATCGGAGATTGCGAGAACCGTTGAACTCCGCCAAAGATCACGTTCATCACCTGCCGATGTGACAAGGCGATCCGGGACCTGAAGAAAGCAGCGCAGCCAGAGATTTTCAGAATTCGGAATAGTTTTGGTGGGAATCGTGGTGCGGGTCCATTCGGATCCGCGGGCATTCGTCAAAGAAAGAAGAATGAAGCAAGCTACGGCTAAGGGAATGCGAACCATCTTCCCATCATCGCCAAGGAGATCAGCGAGAGAAGGAAATTCCTTGCCGATTCATCCGTTCCGAATGCACTTCAGGAGAGGCGCAGGATCGAAGGCGTTGCACTTGGTTAAGCAATCCTGTTTACGAAAGTGGAGTGGGCTAGATTCCTGCGGGCTTCCAGAGGTCCGAGTATTCTCTCTGCCACTGCTTTTTAGGAGCCTCGGTGCCCTTGATCTGAATGCCCTCCCGATAGGAAATGTTGCCGAGGTGGCAGAGCATGGTGCTCTTCTGGGCATCGGTGATTTCTGCATTGAGCGCCTCGTCTTTGCGGATGGCATTGACGAAATTTTGGAAGTGGGGGATGTCGCTCAGGCCGGGCATATTCTCCTCTACGAGCTTGCCGGTGTTGTCATGGATCCGGTAGCCGCCGCTGTCGAATGACATGATACCGCCGTCGCCATAGATACTGACGAAGGAGTGCTTTTCATGCTTGCGCTGCAGGCAACTGCTGCCGTGCCAGCTCATTCCGACTTTCCCAAAATCGTAGGTCGCGTCAGCGGTGTCGGGTGTTTCCTGGTCGTCGTCGAAATGGTAGCGTCCACCGGTGTAGCTGGTGAGGATGGGCAAATCGACTCCGAGTGCCCAGCGGGCGATGTCGAGCGCGTGCACTCCATTGTTGGCGAGTTCGCCGCCGCCGTAGAGCCAGTGCCAATGCCAGTTGTAATGGATTAGGTTGTCTTTGTAAGGGCGCGCGGGGACGGGTCCCTGCCAGAGATCGTAGTCGAGGTTCGCCGGAACGGCGGCGGGTTTGCCCTTTCCGATCGAAGTCCGCTTGTTGTCGTACCAGCAGCGTGCGTAGCGGAGTTGGCCAATGGCACCGGCTTTGAGTTTTTCAATCCCTTCCCGGAAACCCGGGGCGCTGCGTCGTTGGTTGCCCATCTGCACTTTGCGCCCGGTTCGTTGCGCGACCGCGACCATGAGTTCCGCTTCGCGCGCGTTGTGGCTGCCGGGCTTTTCCACGTAGACATGTTTGCCGGCGTCGCAGGCGAGAATGGTGGCGGGCGCGTGCCAAAAATTCGGAGCAGCAATGGAAAGGATATCGACGTCTTTGTCTTCGAGGATCCGGCGGAAGTCCGTGACGGCTTTGGGAGCCTTGCCGTTCTGGCGGTCGGCCGCGAACTTGGCCCCGGCGGCGAGGCGGTTCTGGTCAACATCACAGACGTAGGCGATCTCGACACCCTCGAGCTGGGCGAAGTTGCTGATGTGTGCCTTTCCACGGCTGAGCCCCATGACACCGACGCGGAGTTTCTGGCCGGGCTTGGTCTCCGCGTGTGCGCTGGCTACGAGCGAGGCAGTGGCAGTGCTGATGAAGTGGCGACGGTTTTGCATTCCGTATTACTAGACGAGTCAGCCCCTGCTGGCGAGCTTTTCAAAGGGGCTGGCCGGACCGCCTATTCGATTTTCTTGATGGGGAAACCTCTCAGGTGAATACCATCACTTTATAAAGCGCTTGAGGTCTCCCATTGTCTGGCAGCATCGTGATTCGATTAATGAGTGCAAATAAGAGAAAGTGTTTTTGGGCTGTCTCAAAATGGATGATGTCGAGCCTTGTGAGATCCCCTAGGCACTGGCAGTATCTTTTTATGAAAGTCTTGCAAAAATTGATCTGTGCAAGTGCGCTGATCACCATGATGACGTCGACGAGCGCCTTGGCTGAAGATCTCGAACTCAACTTGCGCTCGCGCAGCAAAGAGGACGCCAGCGCAGATCCGACGACCAAGCAGGTGAAGTGGAAGCCGGAGAAGACGGCGCTGATCATCTGTGACATGTGGGACGATCACTGGTGCAAATCGGCCTCACGCCGGGTCGCGGAGATGGCTCCAGCATTGAATGAGACCGTGAAAGCTGCGCGTGCTCGGGGCGTCTTCATCATCCATGCCCCAAGCAGCGTGGTTGATTTTCACAAGACCACGCCGCAGCGCAAACTGGCCCAAGCCGCGAAGTTCGCCAAAGCACCCATCGAACTTTCGACCGCGCCCCGCTGGGGAACCACTTGGTGTTGGACGGATCCGAAGCATGAAGGGGTCCTTCCAATCGACGACTCGGATATGGGCTGCAGTTGCAAGGGCGAAAAGTGCGAGATTCGCGAAGCTTGGTCGCGCCAGATCAAGCTGATCGAGATGGTCGAGGGCGACGCTTTGACCGATAGCGGCCAGGAGACCTACAACCTGCTCGCGGAACGCGGAATCGACAACGTTATCCTTTGCGGCGTGCACCTGAACATGTGTGTCCTTGGCCGTCCGTTCGGAATCCGGCAGATGACGAAACTCGGAAAGAACGTCACCCTGATGCGTGACATGACCGATACGATGTACAACCCCGAACGTCCGCCGGGTGTCGACCACTTCACTGGCACCGACCTAGTCATCGGGCACGTGGAAAGTTACTGGTGCCCTTCATTCACGAGCGCAGATATCACCGGAAAGAAGGCATTTAAGTTCAAGGGCGACCTGAGAAAGAATCCCTAAACTGAATCTGGCTAAAGTTTCCTCACTTACCTGATTCTGAAGATTGCCTGGGCCTTGGCTTGGTGCCACCGGAGCCCGGTTTCGCGAGTTCTTTCTTGAGCCACTCCAAGCCATCGAGATTGTCGCCGAGCGCGATCTTTGAATCGAGTTTGTTCTGATGATCAAGAATGCCCACCGGCCCCTCGTAGCCGCTCGTGACGACCGTCTTCAGCATCGCCAGATCGTGCTCGCCCTGTGCCAGCGGGAGAATCTTTGGTTGCGCTGCGTCGTTCATGCCGTTGAGGTTGAGGCAGTGGAGGAATGGTTTCATCAATGCGAGAGATTCCTTCCAATCATCGATATGTCCGTGGCCGTGGTGCCAGTTGTAGACAATACCAACGTGCTTGTGGCCGCGGGCGCGTAGTCCTTGGCACACCGCGACAAGATTTTCCGGCTCGCCACCCCAGCCGCCATGATTGTAGAGACCTAGTTTACAGCCGAGCGTTGAGGTGCGCTTTGCCAGCACCCCCAGTGACGCCACGGCGGTCGCGATTTTCTCCTTCTGCGTGCCGGCCTTCGGGCTCGGGGCGGTTTGCCAAATCTGCGGGTGGAGTCCGTGTTTTTCGAAAAGCACGAAAGCCGATTCATGTCCGCCCCAAAAGGCAAAGTACTCGATACCGTGCTTTTTGTATTGGAGGATCTCTTCCTCAAACTCGACGACGTGCTCATTGCGCCAATCGTAGGCACAGCGGCCGATGCCGAGTTCCTTAAGCATCTCCGCCCGCTCGGCAGGGTTCCGTTTCATGGCATCGAAAGGGACAATGCACCACGCGACGAGATT
>Ga0114994_10002237_pt1 | contig 14106 bp, 5 predicted proteins | sample ArcticOcean_MG_C_9_FD_87043 | JGI IMG/M metagenome (GOLD analysis project Ga0114994, IMG submission 87043) | Marine microbial communities from western Arctic Ocean - ArcticOcean_MG_CB2_152 | ecosystem: Environmental > Aquatic > Marine > Oceanic | place: Arctic Ocean: Canada Basin | collected... | reverse complement strand
TATGGCCAAACCTGATGGTGGTTTAATACAAGAAACCAATAGACAATATTACGAAGGCGCACAAAGTTTTGTTGCAGATGGAAATATTAATGTTTTTACTGCTAATTTTAATACAAATTTAGTTTTTGGAAACTTTGATCCTACAGAAGTTGATTATGGATTAAATAATTTTAAATTATTTACTAGCCCTACGGGATTAGCCGGTAGCTTTACTGAATATACCCAAGCTTACACTGTTGTTAATAATGTTATTACTATAACTGCACTTCCTGCACAATTTACTGTAATAGTAATACAATTAAAAGTATTAACAGGGGGTAATTATGGAAATGGAGATGCATATGGAAATATTGTAGAAAACAATTATGGAGGATATCAGTATGTAAGTATACCGGAATTAGTTACAAACTTTATGGTGGGCTATGTAGGTGCCGGTAAAATAATTGCAAATGTAAAACGTAATGATGTAATATTTCATGTTAAGCGTGCCTTGCAAGAATTTAGTTATGATACTTTAAGAAGTATAAAATCACAAGAAGCAACTATACCGCCAAATTTATCTATTCCTATTCCTCAAGATTATGTTAATTATGTTAAAACTTCATGGGTTGACAATCTTGGCGTTAAACATATTATATATCCTACAACATTAACATCAAACCCAGAGAGTTTATTGCCTCAAGATTGGCAAGGAATACCTATTCAAGATAATTTTGATGAAGATTTAGATTCAACATCTATAACAGAATCAAGATGGGCAGGAGCTAATGACAATTTAATAGTTGGAAATGTTAATAATGATGCAATTAACTCTGGACTTAGTCCATTTGGGCAATCTGGCTTTGAACAAGCTTTTTTAGGACAACGATATGGGCTAGATCCAGAAACATCACAAATAAATGGGTGGTTTACTATAAATAACAGAGAAGGCAAAATGTCATTTTCTAGTAATTTAAGAAATAAACTTATTATTTTAGAATATATATCTGATGGCTTAGCATATGATCAAGACATGAAAGTTCCTAAAATGGCAGAAGAAGCAATATATTCGTATATAAATCATGCTGTGCTGGCTACTAAAGCAAACACTCCTGAATATTTAGTTAATAGATATAAAAGAGAAAAAAGCGCAAAACTTAGAAATGCTAAAATTAGATTATCTAATATTAAATTAGATGAAATAGTACAAGTAATGAGAAATAAATCTAAATGGATTAAATCGTAAATTAAATGGCTGAAGTTAAAAATGCTTTTATAAAGTCTAAAATGAATTTAGACCTTGATGCTAGGCTTGTTCCTTCGGGCGAGTATAGACAAGGAGTTAATATACAAGTAAGTAAATCAGAAGGGCCTGATGTTGGCGCATTAGAGAATGTTTTAGGTAATGAAAGTATACAAAATTTTAAAACTTTAAATCCTACATTGAGTGGATTACAAATAATTGGCTATGTATTAGATCCTTCTAATGATATGGCTTACTTTTTTTTAACTGATAATACTGATCCTGGTTTTCCTAATGAAATAACATATAATCCTAGTAAAAATAATTTTATTTATTCTTATAATGTTTTACCTCCTTATGATACTCAAAAAATAGTATATGGTGCTTTTTTAAATTTTTCAACTACTAATCCTATTTATGGAATAAACATTGTAGAAAACTTATTGTTTTGGACTGATAATAGAAATCAACCTAGAAAAATAAATATTTCAAAAGCAGCGGGATATTATACTTCGGAAGATCATATATCAGTTGCTAAGTTTGCACCTTATGAAGCTATAAATTTATATCAACAAAGCTCTGTTGCGGCCGCTAATAATGCATACGAATGCACCATGCAAGATGTTATTAGCCCAAATCTTCCTGATGATATAACAAATAATCCATATGAAGATGCAACTTATCCTGGAGATCCTAATTTTTTAGAAAGTAAGTTTGTAAGATTTAGTTATAGATTTAGGTTTGATGATAACGAATATTCTACACTTGCTCCTTTTACTCAAGAATGTTTTATACCTAAACAAGATGGTTATTTTTTAGATGGAGATCAAGAATCTACTTATAGAAGTACTATTGTTAGTTTTATGGAGAACAAAGTAAATAAAATTACTTTAAACATTCCTTTACCGTTAGATATTGCGGGCGGAATTATTACGGGATCAACATTGTTTTCTAAGCTTAAGATTATAGAAATTGATATTGTTTATAAAGAATCAGATGGTCAAGCTGTACAAGTTGTTGATACAATATTATTAGATCAATTAGAAAAAGATACAGATAGTACTATTAATTATGTATATCAAGGTATTAAACCCTATAAAACTTTACCTGAAGCAGATCTTATAAGAGTATATGATAAAACTCCAGTTAGAGCTTTTGGACAAGAAGTTTCTGGTAATAGAGTTATTTATGCTAATTTTCAAAACAAGCATACTCCTCCAGCTAGATTAAATTATAAAGCAGGATCATTTGATAAATCAGCTTTTTTAATAGACAGTGTTAATCCTTCTGCTAGTACTACTAGCATAATAGAATATCCAAATAGTACATTAAAGCAAAATAGAAATTATCAAGTTGGAGTTGTTTTATCTGATAGATATGGAAGAACTTCTAGTACAATACTATCTGCAGTGCCAGAAGCAATAAGTCAGGTAGGCGGCAATGTTTTTGCAAATTCAACCTATTATAATCCTTATAGATTATCTACGGATACTACAGTGGGTGCATGGCCCGGGGATGCTCTTAAGGTTTTGTTTAATGATCCTATAGAATCTGTTGGTCCGGCTGGAACGGGAATTCCTGGTTTATTTTCAGGAAATACAGGATTAGCTAATTATAATCCTTTAGGATGGTATTCATACAAAATTGTAGTTAAACAATTTGAACAAGATTATTATAATGTTTATCTTCCAGGTGCTTTAAATGCATACCCTGGAGGTGTTTCGCCTGACGGTGATAATACAGATAATACTGGATTTATAGTTTTAATAAACGATAATATTAATAAAGTTCCTAGAGATTTATCAGAAGTTGGACCAGAACAAAAACAATATAGAAGCTCAGTTCAATTATTTGGGCGAGTAACGCCTGATATAGCTGGCCCTCCTACTTATAATCAACAATTTTTTCCTGGTAGCGTTTCAAGTACTGTAAATACAATTGCAGAGCAAAACTTTATATTAGGTACTGATTCTGAAGATTATGAAGATGTTTATCAAACAAAATCAAATCCATATTTAGCTAGAATTACTCAAAGTTCGGGAGTAACTACTTCTTTTATGGGAAGCGCTTTTTTTACTACAGTGCCCGCAAATTATACTTATAAATTAGCTGTTTATGAAACTGATCCTGTAGAATCTAGATTAGATATATATTATGAAACATCTACAAGCGGATTAATAAACGATCTTAATGCAGCTATAAATACAGGAACAAATAATGTAGCTGGTCTTTATAATGCTAATGTTCAAAATTTTGATGAATCTAAATCTATTGGTTCAATAATAACAACGCAATGGGCTCCTCTTACTACCAATTCAATAGGTGACCCTTTTAATGGAGCTTCTACAGCAGTTATAACTGCTGTTTATACAGTTAGTGAAACAGGATCTATTGAAAATTTTACTCCATTTAGTGATTATTTTACTATTAATCCTTTAGCTGCAAATGGAAATCCTTATAATCCTTTACTGCCAGAAACATATAATCGATACGAAATTAAAACAGCTAAAGAGTTTTATTATGGCCCAAATGCGCTTGTAAATAAAAAATATTTTTTAAATATACTTTTAACTCCCGCCGGAGCATCTCCTTCTACTATAGAATTTATTTTACCTTTACAAAATGTAGCACCTACTATTACGCAAATTGAATTGCCAAATGGAAGTGTTATTAATCCACTAACTAGTCCTTATACTTTACAAAAATCGGCTGGGGACATGGGTACTTTAGCTACTTTATATGGAGAAAATGGAGCATTAAGTAGCACTGATAAATTATTAAATTTAGGGTGGTCTATAATTTCTCCAGTAGATCAAAGCCTTTTTGAAATTACTGCTATTGCAGATACTAATACTGCTATTTTGTCTACACAACAAGATCTGTCAGGCCCATATCCTTTAACTATACGATTAACTGACGCTGGAGGACTAACAAATGATACAATTGTTAATGTAGTGTTTGGAGAGGCTAGTATAAATCCTGGTTTTGGTTCTAGAAGAGGAGTATCTGCTTCGGGTCAAGGAGGAGATTCAGGTGCCGTGTATTTTGTTAATAATATAACAAATGCAGCTGGTTCAACCCCTCTTCCTGGCACAGCACAAAGTAATGATATAAGAGCTCCTTTTACAGGTTTAGAATTAAGTGCAGATGCTCCTCTTGCAACTGTTTCATTAGGAAGAGAAAGAAAAGATGTTTCTAGTGTGTCTACATGCGCTAGTTTTGCAATGTCTAATACAAATAATAATTCATTTTACTACAAAACAGGTCCTCAAGCATTAACCCAGGCGGATTCTGGTTTATCACAAGGCACCGCTTTTGTTGCAGTTAATATTAATTTTAATCAAATACCATTTAATTTAGGAAATATAGATAATAACAGCTATCCTTTTATTATGTATCCAATTTATCTTCAATACAGAGCTTTTAATTCCGGCAATAGCTGGGTAGCTGCTACAGATATAGAGGGTAAAGAAATAAAATTTGGCGGTTCACAAATTAATCGTTTGAGTGGCTTTCCAACTTCTGGTGATGTTGCTGGAAAAGGGATTATTAATAAAATAACAGATCCTCAATATTTTTTATCTAGTGGGGTTAATAGTTATCCTTCTGGCGTTTCTACTATTATTAATCAAGCAGATTGTTTAGAAGCAAATACTCAAGGAAAACAAACTGCAACATCTCCTGAACAAAGCTCTATAGCTAGAAAAGTTTTTGCTATAGGAAAACAACAAAGTCCTGTGGGATATAGTATACCTGATAAATATGGAGACTATAGATTAATAGTAAGATACCCTTGGGGAGGTAGCAGCTCTATAAATGTGGCTAGTCCAATTGTAGTAGGGTATGGATCTAATAACTGCCCAGCTGACGCTTTTAATTCTTTACAATTACGAGCTTCTGCTTCTATTGATTTTGGAGATTTTTATTATCCAGAAATATATGGTGGTTCTAACATTTATTCTTATCAATATACGGTAAGTAAAGTTGGTTCAAACACATCATTACTAGCAAGTGCTTTTCCAGGCGGTACTGATACAGTTTTTTCTAGAGAATGGCATTCAAAATATATAACTAAATTTTATTTAGACGCGGATTTAACTCAATCATGGACACCGCCAACAGGCGCAGGCTGGTATTGTTATACACCTGTAGATGGGTCTTCAGTTAATACAGTATATGGAACTGATTACTCTAGTACAAGCACAACTGGAAATCCAACTATATCTTCATCCTTTGCAACACAAAGAAGATGGACCGCATACTTTAATGTATCTGGAAATAAAGATTTAGCATCTGGATCTATACCAAATACTTATCAAGGGTAATTAAGTGTATAAATAAGTAATAATAAACTATGTCAGCAATTATAGAAGTAAAATATTTTAATAGCTTTTTTTTAAAAAAGACTTTGTCTCCAGCAGAACTGCCTATATGGAATGGTTCGTTTGGTATACCTGAAGCAATTGGTGGATACCCTAGACCAGCACCTAATAATATAGAAAGTGTTGATACAAATATTACAGATAAAAATTGGGTAATAGAAGAATCTAGAATAAGAGGGGGTTATAATAATACTTCTGTTAGTCTTGGGCCTAGGGCATACTTAATTGAAGATGAGCCTGATGCAAGTTTTAGAACCAATTCATTAATATATTCTGGTATATTTAATTCTACTACCGGTATTAACAATACTAATGTGTTTAGTGTTGGAACAGATATTACTAAAAGTTTAAATCCTGCTGCTGGTTCAATACAAAAGCTTTATGCGGAAGATTATTATTTAACTATATTTCAAGAAAATAAAGTTAGTAGAGCTCCTATAAATAAAAACATAATATATTCAGCAGAAGGTAATCCAACTGTTACCACTAGTAATATGGTTATAGGTGATCCTCAAGCTTATGCAGGAAATTTTGGAATTAGTAGAAACCCAGAAAGCTTTGCAGTTTATGGCTTTAGAAAATATTTTACAGATAAAGACAGAAATGCTGTTTTAAGATTGTCAGGAGGAGGTGGAGGCAATGGCATTGAAGAAATACAACGTTATGGAATGTATGACTTTTTTAGAGATAAGCTAAGTACATTAGATCAAGCGCAGCCTTTTGTTGCAGGTAAAGCTGTGGGCATGTGGGACGTGTATAATAAACAATATGTATTATCTCTTCAACCGCCCAGTGGTTCTCCCTTTACAGTTAATGCTTTAGGCGAAAACGAAACTAATGAATACTTTACATTAGCTTTTGATGATAGTATAAATGGATGGGGAAGCTTTTTTAATTATAAGCCTGCATTAGGATTTAGCTTAAAAAACTTTTTTTATACAGCAAACAATGGATTAAATGGTTATACTGAAGCTTCTTTGTACCGTCATAATAGCAGGGCCGTAAATAGAGCCAACTTTTATGGTGTAAATAACAATTCAAGTGTTACTTTTATATTTAATCCTAAAGTTAGCCTATCTAAAGTATTTAAAACAGTTAACTACGAAGGCAGCAATGGATGGCAAATAGATAGTTTTCAATCTGATCTTACTGGAATAGGATCTGTTGATACAGATTTTGCTAACTTTGCTACAACAAATACTAGAGATACAACAGCTTTAATTTATAGTTATAATCAAGGTGCTTATGATAATTATGGAAATCAATTTCCAACAAGATTAATACCCCCTTTAAATAGAGCAGGATTTAATAGAAAAGAAAATAAGTATATGGCTAACTTAATAAATAATAGTGTAAGAGCTCCAGGCGAAATACACTGGGGAGCTGATATAACAGGTATAAAAGGTTATTTCTCTAGAGTTACAATATCTACAGATACAGTAACAGATTATGGAGGACCTAAAGAGTTATTTGCAGTGTCATCAGAATATGTAGAGTCGGCTTATTAAATAAAATTAAATGGAATTAAGCGTTTTTAATAAACAGTTAGAAGAAGTTCAAAATCTATTAATAGCTAATAATGAGTTAGAAGGTATTTATGGAGATGGAAAAAATCTTGTAAACAATAAAGATATACCAATAACGCATAATTTTTCTGATCAGCTATATATGAGAACAATGCGGTTAAGCAAAGGGGCATTTATTATTAGTGCTTACCATCATACCGAGCATTTTTGGTTTTTATTAAAAGGTGAAATAAGTGTTAATACAAATAATGAAATAGTACATCATATTGCTCCTTGCTATGAAAAATCTAATAAAGGAGCAAAGCGTGCTATATATTGTATGGAAGATTGTATATTTATAAATATACATAAAAATCCATCAAACACAAAAAATTTAAAAAAAATTGAAAATAATTTATATTCTTTTACTATTGAAGAATATAATAAAAAAGAAAAAATAATTTAATAATTATAATATGGCAGGAATAATAGCCGGTATTGCAGCTGGTACAACAATAATAGGCGGATTAATAGGAGCAAGTAGTTCAAAAAAAAGAGCTGCAGCAGCTGCAAGAGAAAAGCGCAGGTTAACAGCAGAATTAGATAACTTAGAAAAAAATAGACAAGCTATCGTTAATCCTTATAGTGCGGTAAAAAGCTTAGCGGGTATGGTTACAGATTTGTCAGGTAATGTAAGTAATCCTTATGCTAATTTAGGGGTTGCAACTCAAGCCGCTGAAATGCAAATTGAGCAAAGTGATATTGCTTTAGCAAACACATTAGATGCTCTTCAAGCCAGCGGAGCAAGTGCTGGTGGTGCAACAGCTTTAGCACAAGCTGCATTAGCTAGTAAAAAGGGTGTTGCTGCTAGTATAGAAGCGCAAGAAGCTGCAAATGAAAAAGCAAAAGCAGAAGGAAGAGCTAATTTAGATCAAATAAAATTAGGTGAGGCTAGAAGAGTACAAGAAACAGCATTTAGCGAAGCTGGTAGAGAACAACAAGCTGGAGTCCAAGGTACTGCGTTTGTTTATGGAGAAAAAGAAAGAAGAGAAACAGAACAACTAAATAGAAAACAAGCTCAAATAACTGGTGCCGCTCAAGCAGAGGTAGACGCAAGGAATAATGCGGCAGCTATAACCGGCGCTACTATATCAGGTGTTTCTTCAATAGGTAGCGCATTTGCCGCTGGATGATTTTAGCCTAACAATAAAAAACAATAATTAATCATAAAATAATGGGAGCATACGAAAATCCACAAATAGTAAGAGATAATAAAGTAGGAGAAATTTGGGCTCAAACATTAGCTAACGTTTCAAAAAGTACTACTGACTTTTTAAAGTTCACTGCCCAAAAAAAAGATAAAGAAACAGAACGTTTACAAAAAATATTAGATAAAACCACTGAGCGTGCTTTAAATAGACAAACAGAGGTTTATGACAATTTAAGTAAACTTAAAGCTAATCCACAAATTTATGATGAAGTAAACAAAAGGCTTGATAAAGGTGGAGAACTTTATTCGCAAATGATAGGTACAACAGATCCTGCACTTAGAAAAAAACTATTAAATGAAATAGGGGAAAACAAAAGCGTTATAAATAAACTGTATAATAATTTAACTAATGCTCAAGAGCAAGATAAATATTTTGGAGAGACTTACAACCCTACTACTTTTGGAAAAGCAGGAGGTGTTTCTAAAACGCAACAGGGAATAAGTAAATATGTAACAGGTCAAAGTATTAGAAATGGCACATTAAAAGGACAGCAAAATATGACTTTTAATGATGAAACTAAATCGTGGGATGTTGAATTTATAACTGAAGAAGGAGAGTCTTTTAAACAATCTGCTAATGAGTTTTTTGGTTATCAGCCCGTTACTATTGGTGATATTACAAAATCTACTAATGCTACTTTACTTGAATTAGGTGTTACTGATAAAAATGGAAAGATTAGAGATAAGTTTTTAGGAACGGAAGAAATTGAAACAATAACAGAAGGAGATAAAACTTATACACGCCTAAAAAGGAATCGTAATGATGCTGCAATTGCTGAATTAATAACCCCAGCTTTAGTTGCTAGAGCAGAAAGTTATAGTGAAGATCCAGCACAGGCACAAGCACAGTGGGATGTAATAAGACAAGAAGGTGATCCTGCTGAATTTGATATGACAAAATTTTCAATGGATGCGCAATCTGAAATAAGGCAACTTTTTATACAACGGTATGTAGAACATGCTAAAGATCTTGTTCCAGAGCCTGCTCAAAAAGACGCATCTTTAAGTATAGAAAAAACTGCTAAAATAGATAAATCAAAAATTAATCAAGGCGAAGATATTTATAATATTAACCCAGATTTAGAAACTTTAAAGTTTGAAGAGTCATGGCGTGCTGATAGTATGGACCCAAAAAACTTTGATATAGATAGATTTGAAACACAAGCAATTAGCATGGGCTTTACTGTGTCCGCAAAATCAGAAAGAAGAAGTGCAGATGCATTTGGTACACCTGAAGTTACACTTAAATTTCAAAAAACAGGTAAAGAAGTTACAATAAGTGCTGAAGACGATTTTAATTTAGTAAAAGCAAAAATGGTACAAGCGGCAGGTGATGTTAGAACTGTTGAAGAAATTAGAAAAGAAATTATAGCAAAAAAAATTAAATAAAGTAAAATGGCAAAATATATTTTTGATAACGAACCTTTTTCTGAAGAAGAATTACTAGAAATAGCTGAAAAGAGGGGTGTAACATTGCAAGAGCTGTTAGAAAAAAATCCTGAAATAAAATTATCAGATGATGAAATTGAAGTTACAGAAGAAGTAATTACTGATCCTACTAAAGAGGGAAAGGAAAAACCTACAACGGGAGAGGATGCGACTGTTGTGGAGGAAACTGTAGCACCCGAACCTACACCCGTTACGGAATTCAAGCCGGTAGATATTTCTTTGGGATTACCAGAAGACACACCGGAAGCTTATGCAAAAGTTAAAACAGGCACGGTTGAAAGTACAGAAGAAGTAAATAAAGTGTATGAAAAAGCGGCTGAAGAAGTTCCAGAAGCTTTAGATAAAATATTAAAAGCCAGAGAGGAAATAAGTACTTCTCAAATAAAAGCTCAAACAGCAAAAAATTATTTTAATTTAGAAGAAGTAAATAAAGCCGTTAACACAACAGTTATATTGCGAGATGGTTCTGCGCTTCAAAAACCCCCAACCCAAGAAGAAAAAGAGGAGCGCATATATGATAATGGTTTAAATATGCCTAATGCTACTTCTAAATCCGCTCAAGAATATTTAGATACTTATAAAAATTATATTAAAACAGGAGAGTTAACGCCTACTAATAATCAAAAAGAATATTTAGCAAAAATACAAAATGCTTCTAAGGAACAGGTTGTTAACATAGAAAGTGAATTAATAACTGGTAATTATCCTGAAGCAACTCAATTTATTGTTGAAAATTTAATTAATAAAAACAAAGAGTTTAAAACAAAAGAAAAGGCTGAGTTATTCTTAGATAAATCAACAAAAATTTTTTTTAATCGAGAAAAAAAATTAACAAAAAATATTGAGCAACTTAATATAAATGTAAATAAATTAAAAAACGAAATAAATTTTATAGACAAAGAGTTAAAAAATCTTAATAAAAAAAATAATAATTTTCAAAACCCCGCTGAGTATACGCAAAATGCTGTAGATCAATACAACAATTTAGTAAACAAAAGAAATAGCCTCATAAAAAGTCCTCAAGCACAAGCACTAGAGGCTCAACAATTAAATTTAAGCCAGGAAGAATCATCTTTAATAGATTTTCAAAGAACTGTTACTAATAAAGTTTTAAAATTTCAAAATGAAGAATCAGCTTTAAGAGCATTAGAAAAAGATTATAGCTTTTCAACGCGCGCAGCTTTAAAAATGGAACAAGCTTTTGGGGGATTTGGTGGAATATCTATTGCTATGCTAGCTAAAGCGGGGGCAGAATTAATAACTCCAGGCAAATATGGAGGTGGTTTTGCAACAGTGGCTTTAGATGAAAAAAGAGAAAATACACTAATTAAAAGTGCAGATAATTTTTTAACAAGTCAGATAGACTATAATAGAGCTTTAGAAGAAAAAGAGCAGAATTTGCCCACACCAGTTACCGTTAAACAAGTTGGAGAGGGCAAAGTACCATTTAGTAGATTTTTATTTGAGGCTATTGCAAATGGAGGCCCAACTCTTGTAGCAAGTTTAGGTCCCGCAGGCGCTGTAAGACTAGGGTCACGTCTTGCTGGACAAGCAATGCTTAAGCCTGCAATGGCGCGGGCTGCTGCTAATCTTTCGGCTGTACTTTTAGCCAATCAAGCAGGAGGGGGCGAAATGAGTTCTTTACTTATAGCTAAAGAAGATGCGCCTTTAAGAATTGCTCAGTTAGAAGAAACTTTGAAAAGCGCTAAAGATCCTGTTGAAGTACAAAAAATTAATAATGAAATTGCTACTCTTAGAGATTCTATGAATTTATCTACTGCAAAAATAGGGTTTGCGGGAGTACTAAGCGCGGGAATAGAAGGGTTTACAGAGCGCTTTGGTACTTTAGCATTAATAAATAAAGCAGCACCATATATACCGGGGCAGAGCACCGTTAAAAAAATATTAGCTGGAGGAAAAGCTTTTGGCAAAGGATTGCTACAAGAAAATGTTGAAGAAGTTATTGCTGGGATATCTAATAATATATTAGTGCAAAATGCTCTTTTAAAAAAAGATGTTAATGTATTCGAAGGAATTGACTTAGACATGATTGCTAATACTACCGTAGTCAGTGCGGTAATGCTTGGTCAAGGATTTGGTGCAAATACAAGAAGCGCTATTTTAGAATTAACCACTAATGTCGAAGAAGCAAAAAGATTTCAATCATTAACAAGAAAATTAATAGATTTGCAATCTTCTAATAGTACAGATAAACGAAAGCAAACTAAAAAAATCTTGCAGCAGTTAGGGTTAGAAAACATGATAAGCCTAGCCAAGCTTAATACAATGACTCCTCAAGAATTGCAAAAATTAGGAAATGTACAAACTCAAATTAATAAATTAAATAGAGAGGCTAGTATGTTTGGAGTGTCAATGTCTCAAAAGGGCGAAATAACCGCCGCAGATAGAAACACTCTTAAAAAAATGGAACAGCAATTTGAGGTTTTACGATCACAAAAAAACGATCTTTTAAAAACTCGGAGAGGAGGATTAGCTGCTGTTGAATCAGGTCAGGAGGCTACTGTTGATCGACTAATAAATAATCCTCGCTTTAATTTTTACTCTAATGCTTATAATGCTTTTAAAGTGCTAACAGAAAGTATGATGCCAAAAGGAGGGAAGTATATTGAATTTAAGAATGCGGCTGATTTAAAATTTACAGAAGAACAAAAACAAAGTTTTTTAAAAGACTTTAATAGTGATAAAAAAGCAAAAGACAAATTAAAAACTTTTGAAGAAGCTGTAATGCGTATTAATGCTTGGCAAGATGGCAATAATATTTATGTTAATTTAAAATCAATTCAGGACCAAATTATTACGGATTCCAATGATAGTGCTTCCTTTGCTGTAGCTTCACCTCTTCACGAACTTTCACATATAAGAAATAGCAATTTAAAACTTAATAAAAGATTAGTTAACAAAGCTGTTGACGATGCTATTAAAATTATAGAAAATAATAAAAATAATTTAAATAAAAAAGATTACGAAAGTATTCTTGCTAGATTTAAACTCTATCAAAATACCGAATCTAACTATGAAGAGTTTATGCAGGTTCTTTCTGATGCACAAACAACAGGGTTAATTAACCTTAGTGACTATATAGATATTAATTCTTTTAAAGATTTGATAAAATATGTAGGGGCTAAAGCATTTGGAGATCTTTCTGGAATATTTTTTAACATTGAAACTTCTAATGATGTTTTTAATTATATAAACAGTTATCGAACAATTGTTAAAAAAGGCACTCGAATAGGCAGTAGTGATAAAGAAGAAGTTAAATTTTCTGTATCTGGATATAAAACACCAGAAGGTAGAAAAATAGATGACCTTGTTGGTGGTAAAGATGAAGATGGTAATTATATAATGACTAAAGCTGAATGGGATGCTGGTGGTATTAAAGATGCTTATGATGAAGTCAACAAATCTGATGGTCTTTTTCAACCTACCATTAGAAAAGGAATACAAGGTGATGAAATTCAAGGCATAAGTAGAAGTGAGTTTGATGATAATGTAAAGTTTAAAATAGTTGAAATATTAATGAAGTTTAATCCTGAAAAAAACAATAGTTTATCAGGTTATGTAAACAGTTTAGCATTTTTTAAGAAAGGGGATGCATTAAAAGAAGCTAAGAAAACTCCTACAGGTAGATCTTTAGACACACCAGCTGGAGAAAGCGGGTCTATTCGTGAAATTGGCACAGAAGAAGAAGTTGATATGGATGCTTTTATGGCTCAAACAGATGCTACAAACGAATCTAATATAACAAATCTTAAATTAATTAAAGAAGAAATAAAAACTTCCGATGGTAAAAAAATAACTAAACTTAAAGAAAATATAGAACGTGAAGTAAAAGAAAAAGGACCTAAGCTTACAAAAAAAGAATTAACTTATAAAACTAGTCCAGATTACGGTACTCCTACTATATTAAAAGCAATTAATGATTCATTTCAAAATTCTACAGAATTTAAAAAATTATATGACGCTAAATCTAAACAATTAGATAGAGAGATAGCTGATGGTAAAACAAATAGAGAAGGACAAAAAATAAGTAAAGCAAACGAATTACAAAAATTTAAAACAGGTTATATATTAAGACCAGAAGATTTTGCTGGATCAGGAAACTTAAGTCAAAAGAAATTTCCTATTGTAAAAGATTTTATTGATCAAAATATAAAACTTATTATAGAAAATTTACCTAAAGCTGCTGTAACAAGAAAAGATCCTGTAAGTAAAAAAATAGAAAATACTTCTACTGGAGTACCTAGTAATTTTTTAAAT
>Ga0114994_10002235_pt1 | contig 14109 bp, 11 predicted proteins | sample ArcticOcean_MG_C_9_FD_87043 | JGI IMG/M metagenome (GOLD analysis project Ga0114994, IMG submission 87043) | Marine microbial communities from western Arctic Ocean - ArcticOcean_MG_CB2_152 | ecosystem: Environmental > Aquatic > Marine > Oceanic | place: Arctic Ocean: Canada Basin | collected... | reverse complement strand
GGTCCCGGAGCTTCGTGGGCAACAGCATGCTCCGCACCACGGCGGCGGCGCAGGGGCCCTCGGCCATGGTACCGCTCGTGGATGCGCCGACCGGGCTGCCCCGTGACGTTGGGAACGGTGCGTGGCCCAATGCCCGCGCTCGTGGCCTTAGCCAGGCTGCCGTTTACACGCCAGGAGCTTTCTAGCTCCGCGCTGCAAAACCCGTCAAACTTGTGAGACGGGTTTTCCGGAGGTCAGCGTGCTTTGTGGTAGCTGTGTGGATGCTCCGTGGCGTACGAGCACGCCACCGCCACGCCATCGCCGCGATTTCGATTTGGCTACGAGGAGCTTAAAACGCGCCCCCGCGGGACGCGCGCCTAGTGGTTGAGCTTGTCCTGGTAGCGGTAGTGGAGCTCCTGGATGAAGGCGTCGTCCTCAACGAGCTCGCGGAGCACGTTCTTGAACGTCGCCAGGTCCAGCGCCGCCGCCGCCGGGGCGGCCGGCGGCGCGGGCGGCGCGGGCGCGGGCGGCGCGAAGAGGGACGGCGACAATAGCGGCGCGGCCGCCGGCGCGTCCAGGGACAGCGCGCCCATGAGCGACGCGGCAACCTGTTGAACAGGAGGATTCTGGGCTTCCTCGACGAGGGTCGACAAGATCTCGCCCATGCGCGCGTGCTCCTCCAAGGAATGGAACCACAGGCCCCGGATCTTCTCCGAATCGTCGCTCCGGCGGAAGATCAAATACCGGTCGACCACCTCCAATTCAAAGGTCAGGTCCACGTCCTCGACCATGTTCGTCATGCTGAGGCGGTTCAGGACCACCAGTCGGACACGCGGGTGCGCGTTCCGCGCCACGATGAAGAGGGGCCCCTCCACGTCGGCGCGCTCCCACTCCTGGTCCGCCCCGAAGTTGTATAACGTCGCGTGCGTGGCGCTTGCTAAAATTTCCGTGATGCTGGGGTCCACGCGCTTCAGGGAGTTGAGCGTCTGCTGGCCGGCGGCCGCCGCGGCCGCGGGCCGCGCGAAGTCGTTGGAGGCCGGCGGCGACTGGCCGCGGCGCCCTTTGCTGCGGGGGGCCATCCTGTCGCTGCTGGAGCTCGCGGCGGTGCTTTTCGTTCGCTGACCGTAAGCGCTTAGCGCTGCGGAATCTGTTTCCTGACTGTTATTGCTCCAGTGGTGCAACGCAGGGCTTGCTCTAAAGCGCGATGGCGAAGCCAAATCGTGCATAAAAACCCGTAGTTTAGACCGTAACCTGTTTTAACCCGCGCGCTAGCCTCTACTTACTAAGACGCACGCACGCACCAAGGCCCGGCATAAATGGCTATATACGTGCTGTGACATGCCATAGGAGTCGTGCTGAAAATACGCGCCGAGAACAAACCGCGCAACCGCGCACCGGAGCCCTGCGCCCGGGAACAGACTGCCATGCAATTCACCATCAATGCACCCGCGCCACCGACGCGCTACGCGCGGCCCGCGGCCTTCGCGGCCTTAGACGAGGAGGACGAAGTGCGGGCGTGCCCCGAGAAGCCGGCGCGCGACCGCGAGGCCTGCCGGCGGGACGGCTGCACGCTCGCCGCCGCGGGCCGCTGGGGCGCGGCGCTCGAGCTCTTCGAGGAGGAACTGGCCCTCGGCGGCGCGCCGGACGCGGCGGTGCTCCACGAGCTGCGGGCCCAGGCGCTGCTCGGGCTGGACCGCTGCTTCGAGGCGGCGCGCGCGGCGGAGTTGGCCATCGCGCGCGCTCCCGACTGGGCGCCGGCGCACGCCACACGCGCGCGGGCGCTGCTGAACTTCGGGGAGGTCGAGGGCGCGGTCCAGGCGTTCCGCCGGGCCGTCGGCTGCGCGCCGGACGAGCCCTCGTTGCGCGTTGAATTAGATGAGGCCCTTGTATTGGAGAGCCGCCTCGGCGACGCGCGGCGGGAGCGGCTCCAAGCCGCCCAAAACGCCGACGATACGGATACCGCGGAGGTGAACCGGTGCAAAGCCGCGTTGCGATGCACCCTTGTATCATCGACTTCACCGCCGTTGGACAGATACGTCGTGGACACCGAGCCGCCATAATAATAATTCAACACTTAGTAAAGCCCTCCACTTCGAACAGCCCCAAAGCGAGGGCTACCCCGAAGCCCGTGCCCCGCTCGTTATCCGTCGCCGGCCCGGCAAGGTCCACGTGGAGCCACTCGCCCTCCCAGTCCTCCCACAGGTTCTCGTAGACGAAGTTCGCGGCGCAGGAGGCCTGGGCGTTCATGCGGTCCTTGACCGAGTTCTTGCTGTCGGCCACTTTGGACGCGAACTCGCTCCGGTAGAACTCGGGCGCGAAGGGTAAGGGGTGCACCAAATCGCCCGTCCGCCGCCCGGCGACGACGGCCTTCCTCTCTAACTCCTCCGAATTGGAGAACACGGCGGCGTGGTTCTTGCCCGTCGATATCATTTGCGCACCGGTTAACGTAGCCATGTCGACGACGACGTCGACGTTGGCCCCGGGGAGCACGCCGGGTTTCGTGGCGTGCGCCACGCCGTCCGCAAGAACTAGTCTCCCCTCGGCGTCCGTGTTGTTGATCTCGCACGTCCTTCCACTGAAGAACTTGATGATGTCGTCGCACCGCAGAGCGTCCTGCCCAATCGCGTTCTCCGCGATGCACAACACACAATGCAGCGCACTTAACTCGCCGCCGCCCAGCGCGCACGCGGCCTCGAAGGCCGCGAGGCAGGCCGCGCCGCCTCCTAAATCCGCCTTCATGCCCACCATGCTCCCGGAGATCTTCAGGCTCAGCCCGCCCGTGTCGAAGGTGATGGTCTTGCCGACGAGCGCGGCGACGGGGCCCTCGCGGTCGAAGGTCTTCGTGAGCACGACGAGCGCCGGGGGTTCGGCCGCGCCCTTGCCGACGCCCCAGACCCCCCCATACCCTTGGTCCCGCAGGTCCTCGCCGACAATCTTTTGCAGCGAGATGCCGCACCGTGACGCCACGGCCTCGGCCTCAGCCACCAGCCGGTTGGGGCCCATTTCATTGGGCGGCTCGTCGTGGATGCGCTGCGCCAAGCGCACAGCGTCCGCGGCGACTGCGCAGGCCTTGAGCGTGGTCGCGTCCGAGACCGGCGGCTCGAAGGAGATGGAAACCGTGCGGTCCTTGTCGTCGTCACCCTTCTTGTTATTATAGATGGGAAAGGCTTTGGCGATCGCGGCCGCGGCCGCGGCGGGCGGCGAGCCGTCCTCGAGGCACACGACGACCGCCGCGTCCTCGCCGCCGCAGGCGCCGCCGACGAGGCTCGCCAGGGCACGCGGTCGTAGCGGTGAGTTGTGTCGAGAACAGTGCTCGGGCAGCACCGCCGCCACAAATGCCTCGAGGCCGTCGCCGGCCGCCACGGCCGTCCGCGCGGACTTTCCGGCGTCTCCCGGCGAGCAGCTCTCCACGAGCGGTTTCCAGACCTCCGGCAGCGTTTTATCATCTAGAGCGAGGAGTCGGTCCTTGCGGCCGACGTAGACCGTCGTCACAGCGCTGCTTTGCTTCTCGTCGAAACGCAGCGTCGTGGCGGCGCGCAGCTGCGTGAGGCGGTGGCGTACGCTTGCACGTGGCCGGCCAAACGCTGCTGCGTGGCGCAGGAGCATCGATGCGACTATGAATCGCATCGATGGCTGCGATACGAGCTGTTCTACACTCCATGACTTGTTTTTTATTGCTGTCACGCACGCGCGAAACCCGTGCGAGAAACCCGCTTGTTAGCACTGAAATTGCGTTTCACCTCGTAGCTCCGCAAACGCTGCAGAACCGACAGTACGCGTTTCTGGGATCCACGCGCGCGCATAGTGCAGCGAGCCGAGCACGAAAGCACCGCGCGATTCGACTGCATACACTCATTTTTAGCCCAAGTGTACGCTTACTCCATTTGCACCCACGCGTCCGCTTCCGCCGAGAAACATCGCCCGCGCTTCGCTGCATACACACGAACTTAGCCCAATTGCATCAATAGAGCATTCATGCCGCTGCTCCTGCTCAAGCTGCCCGCAGACGTGCTCACGCGCATCGCGGCGTTCGTGCGAGACACGGATGCCGCAAAGTTCTTGTTCGCCGGGAAGCAGGCGCGAAACGCCTTCGGGCTCCAGGCGTGGCGCGCCTGCCTGCAGGCGACGCACGGCGGGCTACGCATAGGCGCCGAGCCCGACGGCCTCAAGGCGGCGAAGCGCCTGGCCACGTGCGGCCGCGGCTGCCTGGGGATTCGGGCCCTCGCGACGGACGGCGGGACCTTCAACGAAGCCGACACGCGCTTCTGGGCGGACGCCCTGTTCCGGCCGGAGCCGTGGCGCATCTACTGCTCGCGCCAGACGCGGGACCCCGTGCTATGCGCGGCGACGTTCCTGCCCCAGCACGAGGCCGAGGACGAGGACGCGCAGGACCGCCACTGGATGCTCGAGCTCATCATCGAGACGTGGAGTTTGGACCAGCTGCAGGTCGAGCCCTTCTCCGGGCAGGACTACTCGCTGGGCTCCGTGTTCCTGCGCGTCTGCCACGGCCTGCGCGACGAGGACGTCGCCTCGCTCAACCTGCAGAACGGCCAGGCGGCGCTCGCGGGCTACCGGGCCAAGATCCACGAGGTCGTCCACCGCTTCAACGCGACCGGCGCGCCGGGCAAGCGCGCGGGCCTCGACGGGACCATGTATGAGCGGCGCGCCGGCGTCACGGTCGACGAGCGTGTTGCGGCCCTGAGCACTAGTTCAATTGCGATCGCGACATCGCTCATCGTGCGGCGGCCGTGGTGCGTGACGTGCCCAGGGCGTTTGGGCATCGTGTTCGGGTGCCGGCGCGCCCCCAGGGTGGGAGACCTCGACGGCCTCCGGGAACGGTGCGCGGCCGCGGCGCCCGCAATCCGCGCCCTCGTCGACGGCCCCTCGCATAGTATACTGTCACGGGGTTCGCGCGTCGACGTGGGCCGGCGCCTCGGCGGCCGGCCGGTGCTCCTCGCGGCGAGCTGCTCACCCAACCAGGGCGTCTGCTATCAGCTAATTGGTAAGGCCGAGGACGAGTCGGACGTGTTCCCGCTCGCGATCTTCGGCTTTGGGGCGCGAAACGTGGACGAGTCCTTCACGAGCATTCGCGCCCGATTCGAGCGGCCCGTGGCCCTGAAGGGATGCATTGTCGCGCTGCTTGAACCGGAGCGGCGGCACGAGGTCGAGGAGCCCAACATAGACATGGAGTTTGTGGGGCTCGAGGGGTACATGTATGACCCGTCGGCGTAATTCCACGGTCGTTTTTGATACGCGTGGGGCCTTCTCGTGTTATTGTTGTACGGTGCGCCGCAGCGCGGATCAATACGGGTTTTAGCTGAGAATCTTTCGCGCTTTCAAACGCCGGCGCCAGCGGCTAAAATTTTCTAATTTGACGGTTGGTGGAACGCATCGATCTATCTGCTATTGCTGCTTAGACGTGCAGACTTGCTCACAGCCTGCACAGCACCAGTGACCATGCCTCAGACGCGCAGCATGCTGGCGCGAGCGGCGCCGAAGCCGCACCGTCTACCCTCTGACATCTTGACGCGCATAGCGGCTTATACGCGCGACGATGATCTAGCACGGCTGGCGCTGTCCGCCAAAAGCGCTCTGACGGCGTTAGACAACCAGCAGATCTGGGCCGCGTCGCTGCGCACGAATCACGACGGCCTGCGGATTCGCGCCGAGCCGGACGGGCTCCGGGCGGCCGCGCGCCTCGCGCAGGCGCGCGCGCAAAAGGGCCCGGTCTACGGCTGCCACGCGCTCGCCTCGGATGCAGGGTCGAGCCATTTCACAAGTTTGGGTCAGCCACGCGCTGTCGATTCGTACTGGGTCGACGCTATGTTTCAGCCCGAGCCGTGGCGGGTGCACTACAAAACTATGGGTAGCGAGCGCATTCTGTGTGCCGCCACACTTTTGACAGGAGGTGTCTATGATCCAGACCGCCAGTGGATGATTGATGCGCTAAGAGAGCGAGTCGACGCATTTGACCTGCAGCGAGATTATTCCCAGTGGTCCAGGGTCTGCCCAGACACCCTGGCGGCGATCTTTTATAGAGAATTCGGCGGCGACGGCGGCGGCGTATCTCCCATTGATGATGAGGTTGAAAGGATAAATCGAAAGTGCGCAGAACTAGAGGGCCGCTTCGACTCGGGCGAGTCGCGAGTGAGGTCCGGGCTCGCAGCTACTGTATTTGCGGAGCGGGGAGGCGTTACGTTTGACACACGGATCGAGGCGTTATGCGGTGGTGCGCGCCAGGCGACCGTGGTGGCTACTTCGCTCGTTGTCCGCCGGCCTTCAGGCTACGCATCGCGACCAGGGCGCATCTTCCTGTTGTTTGGTTGCCGGCGCCCGCCGAGGGTTTCGGACGTCGCCGATGGCCGCCTGAAGCAGCTTTCTATTGACGCGACGCCGTGGTGTCGCCGGCTCCTCAACCGCCCACCTTATGGGTTTCTCGCGGGTCATAGGGATATGCTTGCTCTCGGATGTACGAAGGCTCGGTCTCTGCATAGAAGCGACGGGCAAACGCCCGCGTACCAGCTCTTCGGAAGCGATGAGGATATCTTTCCGATGGCCGTTTGCGGCTTCCGGCGTCACCTCAACCAAGACGTTACGGATATTCGAGTGAACTTGAGACAACCGGAGGCGATACAAGGTATCATCGTCGCTATTCTCGAGGTCGAGAATACGGACCCAGAAGGAGGTGAAGTGAACGTCGATATGGAATACGTCGGCGTCGAGGGCCACACCTACACGTAAGTAATAGTAAGTTTCACACAAATAAACACCTAGCCGATCCCGCGCGCGACGTGTACAGCCCAGTGCAGCCGCTTTCGAACCGAGGGCTTCACGTCCCACGCTTTCTGGGTGGGCACGGGCGTCGCCTTGATACCCCGCTCGCGCCGCAGCCGCTCAGAAAGGTCGTAGTCCGGCCCTTTGTCGGGGTACGAGGGCCGCGGCGGCCGCCAGGGATGCGTGTACAGCGTCTCCTCGGCGCGCCAGGCCGCGACCCAGGGCTCCTCGTTCGGGTAGGGCGGCGGCAGCGGCGCCCAGGTCCCATCGCCCCGCGGGTCGCAGTCGTACGCCTGGGCGTTGACCCCGAACAGGAACCAGGGGTCCAAGTCCCGCAACGTGTTCTCGACCTTGGCGTTGCGGGGCGTGCAGCACACCGTGTCTTTCCGCTTCGGGTAACAGTCGCACTCAAAGGTCCAGCACGTCGCGACCGCCCGGCTCGCCCCGGGCTCCCACGGGACGGTGTACACGTTGGCCTGGGTCGCGAGGAACGACGCCGCCGCGGAGAGGGACGAGTGCCCCAGGAACAGGTGCGGCGCTGTCACGAGGTTGTGGAAGGTCTCCGCGGGGCCGCCGTTCAATACAAACTCGACCCGCGGCTCCCTCGCTAAAGCGCCGAACTGCGCCGTGGTCCCGTCGGCGAAGACGCAGACCTTTGCGGCGGGGTCCCTCTTTATGATAGATCGCACCAAACATGTATAGGACGCGTTCGGGACGACCCCGTCTTGATGTCCTCGACGCGCGTGGATCCTGTACGCACAGTCGTGCGGTTTATAAGCGTGCGGCACGGCATCGTATAAAGCCCGCAGCTCCTTCCGGATACTCGTGTCGCCCGCCAGGTACCACTTCATATCGTTCGGCTTCAGAAACCGCGGCACGACGGCGTTCGTCGCCTTGCCCGCCTCGTAGTGGGCGCAGCGCGCGTCCGTTTTCAAACCAGTAATAGCGTCTCCCGTCATTGGACTGTGCACGTAGCAGCACGCTCTACTCGGCAAGCGCCGGCAGAGCGCGAACACAGCGATCCGCTGCATGTACTGCTGGCCGAAGCCGGCGGGGGCGCCCGCGTAGTAGGCCTGCACGCGCGGCGGGCGGCTCGGGTCGTAGCGTTCTCCCTCAATTACGGGTGGCGGCGGCGTCTTCGGCGGCGGCGCGCGTGCGCGGGCCTGGGCCCGCTGCTGCGTCTTCAGGAAGTCCTTCCGTTTCCGCGCGAGCAATGGCGGCAACTTCTTGCTCAGGCGCCTCCGCGTTTCCGTTGCATCGATGGCGTCTGCGGTGCTTGCCAACGCTCCGGCTGTAAGCAAAGCGGCGACCGCATGGATCGTCATCAGGTGCCGTATTATCATTGCGGCCCGCACACCGCCCCGGGCAGCCCGTGTACGCCACCGTGCGTCGGTTCAGCGCTTTTTACGACGGTGTGCGACACAAAAAACCCGCACCCCCCCCCTAGCGACTAGTCGACTGCCAGGAACGACCCGGCACCGCAACCTAACCTACGACCCGCGCCGTACGCACATTAGCTACTACTTACCGCGCCGGCGTCCGCGCGCACGGCCGCCGCGTCGTCGTCGACGCGCCGCTGCACGAAGACCGTGCCGTCGCCCCAGGCCTCCCGCATGACACCTTTCCACCGCAGCTCAAAACACGTGGACGGCAACGGCGCCGTCATCGTGACGAAGTAGGTGCCGGGGGCCATGTTCGCAGCCATGCGCGCGAACCTGGCCATCAGTTCTTTATCGAAGCACGTCGAGTTCGCGAACACGACGTCGCACGTCGTCCACTCGTCTAATACAGTAGCGTCGCCCCGCACGAAGCGAATGTCCACGCCCTGCCGTTCCGGGGGCTCCAGTCTCTCGCGCAAGTGTACGTCGAACCGCGGCAACAACTTCTCCTGGCAGAGCGCGTGGAGTTCACTGAGGATCTCAATACCCAAAACCTTGGCGAAGTCGTGGGCCAAGGCGGCCGTGAAGACGGCTTTGCCGACGCCGGATCCCAAGTCAGCGAATTTGCCCTCGGGTGCCAGGCCGTCCCGCTCCAAAACTTTAAACAAACCGGCGAAGGGCCCGTACTCGACCTCGCCGTATGTGAGTGAAGCGCTCGCGAAGCCGTGCGCGTCTCGTTCTTTTCGCGAGGTCCGCTTCCCAATCTGTTGCGGGTATGGCTCATATATTTGATTGTAGAGGTGCTCGCTTTGTGACGGCTCGGTAGGGTCCGTCAGGCCCTGCGCCTCCAGGTAGCAGCGGTGGTCCCTTATATGCATAGTGGCGGAGCTACCCCCCGGGAGCGCTGGTGCGTCACGCCCCATCACTCCACTGCTGGGGCTCCGGTTGACCTGTGATCCGCAGCAGCAATGTATGCGTTCAAATTGCCCGGGATTGCGCGCAGCCTGTGATCGCCGCAGCAGACGTATGCGATCTATTGCCCGGGGCAGCGCACGCCAGGTGGGGCTCAAGCCCGCACGGACGGGGCAATCTCTAGCTCTACGGAGCGGTGACGGGGAGGTGTTTAGTTGCGAATGAACTTCAAAACACGAAACATTAGTCGAGCACGTCGTCCACAGGCACGGGGAGCGGCGGCAGGGTCACGACGATCGGGCGGAAGGCCGGCGGCGGTGCCGCGGCGTCGGCGCGCTCGACGGCGAAGAGCTTGAGGCCGTCGACGCGCTCCGCTGCGAAGCCGAGGTCCCCGAGGGGCGCGCCGGCCGGCGTGCGCGAGTCCGCGCGCCGCCGCAGGCTGTGCCGGGCCAGCACCTCGAAGAAGTACGACTCCACGTCGCTGCGCGGGTTGTAGACGAGAAGGCACACGCCATTTGGCGCTAACAATTCACTCACGGTCGCCGCGAGCTGGTTCATGGACGCGGCGGCATCATTCAAATGAGTAGCCTTGAGGGCGTAGAGGCACTCCGACGCTATAATTAAGTCCACCCGGCCACTTTTCCGGACAAAGTGTTGCGCTTCGACCCGACCCCACGACAAAGGTGCCGCTCTCACGCTCCCCGCGAAGCCGCCGTTCGCCAGGTGGCTCGCCAAAGCTTTGCGCGTCGCGGGGATCATCGAGTCCACATCGGTGGCCCAGGTCTCAAAGCCGCAGAACGCGGCGCAGGTGGCCGGGATGGCCGCCGCGCCGCAGCCCAGCTCCACGCAAGTGCCGCTCATCATTCGCCCCTCGTGCTTGAGCACACGCGCGGCCATGACGCAGGCGCCGCGCCACACGAAGCGGCCCGTCGGGTCGCCCTCGTTCGTCTGCGACTGGGGCGCCCGCAGCGGGAAGGGCAGGCCCGGGATGATCACGTCGACGCCCGGGCGCAGGTGCGTGCACGGGTGGAGCCAGTGCTTGGCCCCGTGCGGGAAGTGCGGGTGCGGGATCAGGTGCGTGCAGTGGGGCCGCCAGTGGTCCGCGTCGGTGGTGAGTTGGGCGACGAGCATCCTTCGTGACTCGTCGCCCTGGAGCTCTATCTAGCTGCACAGTGTGTAGGCTGAAGGCCTGCAGGATCGTTCGTACCAGCGTGAGCCAGCAATGGGTGCTCCAAATTCCTTAGGTTCCGAGCGTGACACACGACCAGCGAGGCTTGCGCGGAGGACGATCGTTTTTTGCGTCGAAAAGCACATGAAAACCCGTACACAATAAAACCCGCACGAAATTGAATTCGCGCCTATTGATTGCCAGAGCGCCTGTTGAGCGACTGTGGGCAGCCTAACTTGTCGAAGTTGACCATCATCACAGCTATACCAACGGCCGCGTCGGGACAGCAGCGACAACAGCGTTCGGGCTGCCCAATCCGGGCCCCATGGAGACTTCGGCCGCCGCCACGACGCACCGGCGCCGCTGGGCCGCGGCTGAGAAGGACCTCTGCGCGCAGGGCGTCGAGCGCTTCGGGGCGTTCAACCACAAACGCATCGCCGCGCTCGTTGGCACGCGCACCAAAGCACAGGTGCGCAGCTACCTCTACGCGGCCGGCTACCGGAAGCAGGGCGCGGGCTACACGACGGTCGCCGCCGCGGCGCGGGAAACGGCCGATCTCGCGCGGTCGGGCGAAAGCCGGGCGTCGCGTGCGTCTTTAGCGGCGCGTGCGTCTTACGCTGCGGCGTGGTCCACGTGGCGCACCGTCGGTGGCAAGTGGAGTGATCGACCCGAGAACCTCGCGGCAGTGTGGCGCGCATACAACGCCGCGGCTTCCCATTGCACGCCATCGGCGTCGGTGGCTCGCTTTAATGACGGTCGCGAGGAGCAGGGACTTGCACCCAAGTGTCTATTTTGCCAGTACACCGGACCCTCGTGCAAGTGTGCCGCGCTCCCAGCTCCGCCGGTGGCGGCTGCACCCGGATCCGCACCCGCACCAGCGGCACCCGCGGCGCCGACGCCCGCGCCGACGGGAGAAGCGGACGATCTCGCGCGGGCGGAGGCGCCCGTCTACGCGGGGGAGAGCCTGGCGGCCCTCGTGGGGTTAAACGACGCCTCGCCCCGCTCGCGCTCGCGCTCACGCGGTCCATCGATGGGAGAATTGTGGGGTTGATGAGGGATTGGTGGGAGGAACCCCCCAGCGAATGATCTATATAATGTACCTAGAGCTCGTCCTTCGCCCCGCCGACGAGGAACGCCCGCCGCTCGGCGTACTCGCCGCCGCGCCGCTCCGCCGCCAGCGCGTCGACGCGCTTTTCCCGCGCCTTCTTCGACCGCGGCCGGGTTTCGCCCGCGGCGTATTTGGCGAGCTCAGACCACGCCGCGCCGTGCCCGCCGTACAGGGGCCGCGCCGTCGCGCGCGAAGAGGAGCGCAGCGCGGCTCCCGCCGACGAAGACACCAACCCAATCGCGATCGTGACGTTGCGCGCGGCCCAGCGCGGGTGGCAACCCGCCCGCACTAAGGCGTCGCCCGCGTGCTCGTTGGAGATGAGCACCTCGGCGGCACCGGCCGCTTGGGCGTTCCACGCCTTGTGGATGAACTGGCAGCCGCCGCCCCGCTGGACCACGGCCAACGCACCGGTCAGATCCTCCGTGACCGATTTACAACCATCTCCAATGTCCACGACGCGCCGCACGATCCCGCGGAAGGGCCGCCCGAACTCGGCCAACAGATACTCGTACGTCTCCCCTTTCACTTGTAAAGTGCCACCGTCTATCCGCTCATTCTCCACGTAGAGCGCATCGGCCTGCGCGCACGGTTCGCACAGCGCCGACGTCTGCCGCGTCTCCGAGGACTCCACGCAGTTCACCGGCACGAATGAAGCGGTCAATTGCGTCCGGTTCAGCTCCTCGAGTAAGGCCTGGCCCTCCCACTCGGCGACCATGGCTATGGACGCCTGGACCTCGTGGGCGTCGGGCCCCGGCGCGTGCTGGTTCCCGGCCTCGTTGTTGACTAAGAGTAGTGTTGCTAGCGACGCGTTGTGGCCCGCGGCCTCGGCTAAAAAGGTCGCCTTGGTGCCAAAGGTGCACGTGCCGCGCGTCGCGACGACGATGGACGGCTGCTTACGTATCAGAGTGACCAAGGCGTCCGAGAGCGAGGAACAGAGGTCCGGCGGGTCCGCAGCGAGCACAGGTAACGCGCCGCGCGGCGCCACCTCCCCAAAGTGGCCTCTTAAGTACTGCATCGAGGCCGGCCAGCCCTCCACGTAGAGCCGGCCCCAGTGGGCGCTCGTCCGCAAGGCTTCCTCCGCTTTGAGGTCGCCGGGCGCCGCGTGGTCACTGGTCTCGAAGGTGAGTTTGCTCATGACCTCCGGGAGGAGTTTTTGCTCGTCGTTCACCGAGAACCAGTTGCCCGGCGCGGCTAATTGCGGAGAGCCTTCCGGCGCGGGTGCCACTTCTTCCCGGCCTCGAAAGTAGACGATGGGGGCCGCACGGATGCCCGTGGCGAGGAGCGCGGCCCGCTGCCCGGTGGCGGGCGCCGCGGCCGCCAGGAGGAGGAGCGCTCGCATGGTCGAGCGGTGCTGCCTGGGACGCGTTCGAAGGCTGCCACTGGACATCGATTTGTCCCTGGCTTGGCTGTTCCGTTCCTTCCCACGAGCTCACGACCGAGGGATGCTTCACTGGGTGAGTGTCTGGACCGCACATGGATAGCTTTCGGGCGCGCGCGGAGGGCTGCTTTCGTGCGGGTCTGCCCCAGAGCGTCCTGGACGGAAGGCAGCAGACAGCCAAAAAGCACTAATCATGAAGACCGTATCCATCCTTGCATTGGCGGCGGGCGCGCGGGCGTTCATCGCGCCCACGACGGTCACTTTTTCCGCAGTCGTCGTCAAGAACGAGGCAGATTCAGCAGGTGCGCAGCAGTGCCCAAAAGATCCATTTGCAGCGCACGGCGCACGGATGCCGCGCGGTGCCCACACCGGCTGCACGTCGCCGTCATGCACCACACACATCGCCGGAAGCGCTTGAACGCATGCGACGCACGCTCCTTTGGAACGCGCGCCGACGGAAACCGCCGCCGACAGAAACCGCTGCGGACCGCACGCATCAACACACCACGAGTCGCGCGCCGACGAGCATGTCACGTCATCACACTCATACGAGTCGCGCGCCGACGAGCACGTCACACCTCACGCCCACGGCCCACACCGCAAAATGACCGCGCCCCGCGCAGGCGGCTTCCGCTACGACAACTCGGACTCCATCTCGCCGCTCGAGAAGAAGCAGGCCGTGCAGGACACGGCCTCGTGGTGCCTCGAGCGCTGCATCAAGCTCGGCCACTGCGAGGTCCTCGAGGACCTCAACAAGATGTCCACGGCGCAGGTGCAGGACTTCTGCAAGTCCTGCGTGATGACCGGCGAGGCGACGCAGGACGAGTGCGACGTCAGCTTCATGTTCATCGAGGACGCGCCCTGGGCGGGCATCGACAAGGCGGCCCTGCCCCAGTAGGCGACGCGTTGAATTCCGTAGGTTACTTCGGCCGCGTAAGGGCGCCGCGCTTTAGTCTTCCACGTCCCCCGGGGTTCCTATGTGGCGGAATACTGGGAAACCCTCCCAACCGGACCCTACGCCTCCGGGCGCTTGCGTCGGTGGCGTGGAGGTCCTGGACTGCGCAGTGGACGCGTGCTCCGTCGTGCTCCCAGGGGTTTGTGGGCGGCGACGCATTGGACCTTACGCCATGTCACGAGCCGGTCCGCCCGCGGCCGCAGAGAGATAGCGCGCAGCGAGCCAGTCCCAGTTTTTGCATGGAGCCAGTGCCGCCGGTTGGGGCTGCGTTCGGCCAGCGGAACGCCCGGATCTCGCTTCCAGACGCATCGCGGCGTCCAGCGTCACAGCGCCGCGCGCCGGCAGAACCGCCGTCGGGGCAGCCTTTCGGCAAACAGCCAGCAGCAAAGCACAAAAGAGGATGAGCTTCCACCCGGGCGACCGCGTCGAGGCGAAGTTCCAGGGCGGGGACCAGTG
>Ga0114994_10002231_pt1 | contig 14120 bp, 20 predicted proteins | sample ArcticOcean_MG_C_9_FD_87043 | JGI IMG/M metagenome (GOLD analysis project Ga0114994, IMG submission 87043) | Marine microbial communities from western Arctic Ocean - ArcticOcean_MG_CB2_152 | ecosystem: Environmental > Aquatic > Marine > Oceanic | place: Arctic Ocean: Canada Basin | collected... | reverse complement strand
GTTGTGTTGTGTTGTGTTGTGTGTGGTGTGTGTGTGGTGTGTGTGTTGTGCTGTTATGTCTTTTGTCGTGTCTTTCACAACTCACCGAACTTGTAAAACTTCCCACAAGGCTCTGTTGAGTACATTGATGGCTTCAACACACTGCTTGCTTCGACCGTTGCTGCGACCGAGGTTTCGGTCTCGACAGACTCAGACATCAGTAGGGGTGAAAGGATTTACTGAATATAATCAACGGGACAATTGCGAAGTTTCTCAATCCCCGTTTGTTGCGCTCTAAAGTGATTGCGTAGTCTTGTAGATCCAATTTTTTTTTTTGTCAACAGGTGAACAGGTGAACAGGCACAGTCAACAACAATTTTAACAATTTAACATTGTCAACCGTCAAGCTGTCAACAATAGAAAACACTTACCTCCTCCTCCCAGCAACCAAAGAGCCTAATCTATATTAAACTCATTCGCATAGTTCACATGAGTGGCGACCAACTACGCAATTTTGCAATTTTGGGAAACGAGCAGCAGTTGAGAGCACTTCTGCAAGGCGGTGCGAATCCTTGCTCAGTCGACCAGGAAGGGCTTACAGCTCTTCATTACGCGGTATGGAATAATCACGTTGAGAGTATGAAGGTGCTTGTCGCGAATTGTGACGGGACTGATGAAAGTGGAACACATTGCTCGTCGTTGAGCATGAAATCGGATATTGGGTTGACAGCCTTACATCTCTCTGTGATGGAAGGGAGTGACGCGTTCATGTGTCGGTATTTGACCATGGCAGGGTGCGATATATCAATCAAGGACAATTTGGACAGGACAAGCTACATGATTGCGAAGGAGACTGGCAACAAGGAGGCGGCTGATTTTTTAAAGCAGACAAAAAAGTTGAAGGTGACAAGCGAACAAATTGCAGCGTTCAACGAAGGGAATTTAAAAGACTTCCACGAGCAAACCACGCGGAAAAACATGGCTGACTACCCATCTCACCCAAAAGATGAAAACGGCGACCCGATGCCGCTGACACGGGAAGATAAGATTCCTGTGCCTTTAGGACTCGACATGCCCGAGCACCACATCTACCCATACGCTAAGTTGAACAGCGAGAAGGGAAGGGCCGAGGGCGCGGAGGCGATCAGGGCTCTGACGGAGGTGGTCGAGCAGAGCAAGAACAACGAAAGACGGCGGGAAATTTTGGCAAACGCCACCGAGTATGATTTGCGGAGACGCGGATTAATGAATTGAATTAGTAGCTACGAACACAAGTTCAATTAGATAGATTAATCAAATAGACCACCGCCACCCCCCCCACCTTCCGAATCTCGTTCTTCGCCCTTCAAATAAGACGCGAAATCAAATACTGATTCGTCTGCTGGCATTTCGGCTTCTTCGTCATTTGCTGCGGTGGAAGATTTTCCCAAAGCAGATTCTAGCGCGATTTCCGAAGATGCTATTTTAGTATCTCCGCGAGCACCAAGCTCGCCCAGCAACTGTTCAAGATCGTCTACGCGGTTCACATCCTCGTCGTCGATTGATTTAGATTCCGCAACTTCACCTTCTGTGGCAGTGGCACCGCCGTGACGAAGCTGCTTCACGGTGGATTTTTTCGATCCGAAGAGAGTTGCCTCTTCATCTATCCCCTCGCTGGTCAAAATTTTACCGACCATCATGTCGGCAATCACATCGTCGTTGTCGTCTTTCACAGGATTGAGTGATGCTGTTCTCGTTTTGGTGAAAACCAGGTCGTCGTCGTCTGTTGCGGTTGCTGGTGTGTCTCCAAATATATCCTCGCCCCCACTTGCACTTGGACTAGTTTTGACATCTCCAAAGACGTCAACTTCGTGTGTTTTGTGACTTTCTAGGTTTGCTGAAGCTCCGCTGCTTACTCCTCCACCGAAGGCTCTCCCAGTGTTTGATTCGAAGTGTGGATCATCGATTGTGATTGAGGATTTCGTTTTCTTTACCTTAAGCTTTTTTTTGTTGAAGGTGCTTAGTTTTTCCTCAGCCGGATTTGTTTTTAAGTCTGGAACTATTGGCTTTGGTGCAACATCACCACCATCGTCGCCCCATAAAGACGAAGGAGGATTGCCATCGTCGGACGCAAGCAGAGCACTGAGGGGATCCATATAGATTGTGCTGCTACTTCTTCTGTTGCTTTTGCTTTTGCTTTTGCTTTTGATTTTGCTTTTGCTTTGCGTTTGTTCTGTGCTGTTGTGGTGTGAAGGTTACTTTAAATTTGCCTATAACATCTGCTATGTGTATTTAGCATATCGTGCATAAATATGCTATATGATATTGGAATTTTTGTTAAAATAAAAAAAAACTAAAGATACCCAAACGTAAATGACAGACCCAAACACATACAATATATGGGGCCAAATGCTCTCAGCGAGCGATATGAGCAGTCTGATGGCAAACGTGATTGTTTCATTTGCCTTCATCATGATCATAAAAAATGTGTTTGCCCCCCTCTTCGGCTCCAAGTACGCCACTCCCCCAAGAGTGTCCCTCACGGCTAAGATCGGCAATTTCCTTCTGTACCCTCTGTTCTACTTCAAGTTCTCCCCAACCTTCCACCCGCTAGATTTGAAAGAGCTCAAATCGATGGCTTCCAAGGCCACTAAGCTGAGTGACTTTGGAGACGACTGGTACGAAGCCCCCTACGCCCAAACGATGTCCCTCGTGAACAAGGGCAACTACAGCCCGATCGGCTTCGCGTCTGCCCACGACTTCTTCCTCCGGCGGCTGATTGCCAAACTCCGCATCGTGGACAATCTGAAGAGCGGTCGGAGCGGAGCTAACGCGCTCAAGACCCCCGTTCGCAAGCCGCTCTTCGTCGTTGGACTGCCGAGGACGGGGACGACGTTCTTGCACCGGCTTCTGGCCATGGACCCGGGCGCGAGGGCGCCGAGGACGTGGGAGGTGAGCGAGCGAAATACTGCGTCGAGCCTTTTGGAATACGAGCATACGAGCATATATACGAGCATTCTAGCATACTCGCGATGAAGTGCGCGAAATTGAAATGGCTACAGACATAATGGCTACAGACATAATGGCTACAGACATAATGGCTACATCCACTACTAAGCTAACATTAGCATTAACATTATTCCACCCAATTCGTGTGGCACCTGGCACCTTCTTCGCTCGGCGCAGTTGTTCGATCCCGTTCCAAGAAACGAGAAGGACGGACAGGTAAACAAGGACGAAAAGAGTCGCGAGAGGTTTGTCCAGAAGGCCATTGACAAGTTGGAGGTACGTACGATACATGTTAATATATTTTATTGCATTTCACTCATACATTTTGCACTCATACATTTTGCACTCATACATTTTGCACTCATACATTTTGCACTCATACATTTTACATTTTGCAGCTCGTCGTCCCGCACTTTTCCAAAATTCACGAGGTCGGCAGCAACCTCCCGGAGGAGTGCATGATGTCGATGGGGTCCGACATCCCGATGCTCTTCGCCACGTTTCACCTTCTCATCAGGGAGCCTCACGAGTCGTACGCGTGGGAGCCTGGGCAGGCGTACAAAAACTACGCGAAGGTGCTGCAGATCCTGCAGCACCAGGCGGTCGAGCAAAATAACGAGGAGAGAATGGGCAAGAGGTGGACGCTCAAGTGCCCGGTGCACCTTGGGCTGCTGCAGGTGAGCGAGCGGAGCGGGGGGGGAGGGGGGTTGAGGAAGACGAGCTTTCGAGTAACTACGAAACTAACGTTATATTACTCCACTCAATCTCAATTCGTATTCGCACCTTCTTCGCTCGGCGCAGTTCTTGGTGGAGGGCTTCGACGACGCCACGGTCGTTTGGACGCACAGGGAACCGGAGCAGGCTGTTGGAAGTTTGGCGAGCTTCATAAGGGCGACGCAGGACATGCACGAGGGGAGCGGGACCATCATGCTGGATAGAATCGGGAAGGACGTTTTGAGCTTTGCCTCGGAAATGATCAAGAGGGCGGACAAGTTCTTTGACAATCGGACCAAGAAACAGACTCCGAGGTGCATGGTCATGTACACGGAGCTGATCAAGGATCCCATAGGGACGGTCAAGAAGTTGTACAAGGAGGTGGGCTACGAGTTTACAGCGGAATACGAGGAACTGCTGGAGGTGTATGTTGACAAGAACAACAAGGAGAGGGAGTTGTTGAAGGCTTTTGGTCTTAATAAGGACAAAAATAAGAAGGACAATCTTCACAGCTACAGCATGGAGGAGTTTGGCATCACGAAGGAGCAGCTTGAGGGAGAGTTGGGCTGGTACCGAGAAAAGTATTTTAAATAAAGAAAACAAAAACTTTTTACCGCCTCATCTCCTGTGCCACAACATTCTGTCGGAAGTTTGTGAGGTCCAGATTACTCACGTCGTAGCTGAAATCATCAAACAGAGAGAAAACCTCCGGAACACCTTTCACCCTGAATTTAACGTTGTCACCATCCTGTTCTGCAGCTAACGATGCGTCGCCGGGCAGGAGATGCAGAATCAAGTCGCCTTCGTTCAACGGAAGCTGCAACAGGTTTTGGTGGGCGCCAACGTCCACCATCAAGTCTATGTCTATGAAATTTGCAGTTCGGCCCGTGGGAAAAACGCAGTGCCTGTTTAGGAAGTTCCGTTTTTTCTGTTTTTCTGTATTCTCCGCTCGTTTTTGCATTGCCTCTTTGACAGAGGCCCCTGTGGAGTTGGAAAAACCACAACAGCAGTCCTTCAGAAATGAATTTGCGATGTAAAAGGGCAAACAGAGGCAAGAGGAGATTGGCGCATCGAGAGGATGCCAAACGTCCCAATCTACATACATGATCCGCTCCGACGTTATCTTATAGACCGGAGGCAAGCAGCAGTCAAGATGCATTATCTTTCCCAAGAAAGTACGCCTCGCATTTATAGAATCGTAAAATACAAGCTCGTTGTTATTCGGTGTTGTGGACTGGCCGTCTGCTCCAAAACGAGCGTCAAACTCCCATGCCACAGCGCCCATCCGTTTCCCCAGCCCAAGTCTGGCCGCATCTTTCAAATTCATTTTAGCCAATTCATATGTCAAACTGGAGAAAATCTCGTATGGTCGTGGTACATCTGTGATGAAGAAGATCTCCTCCGAGTCAGAAAGATCCCCGCCCGGGAGGCGAAACACAACGAGATCTCCTTCCCCTCGACAGATCTGCCAGCACGATTGATGTGCGCTCATGTCAACCACAATATCCGAGTCGAAAGTGTCGAGAGCTCGGCCAACAGGATAAGTAATTCCCCCAAAGCAGTATTTTCCAAAGGTTGCCCACTCCCATCTGCTGTAAACAAATCGCTTATCAGTAGCTTTCGTCCAACCAGGACAAGAGATTGAATAGTGCCACCATCCACAGATTGAGCGCTTCGTGTTGGCCGAATTGTAGAAGACTCGCTCTTTGCGCGACCTTAGAAACCTCGTTCCGGGTTCAGGAGGGGCTGCTGCTTCACCCCCGAGAGAGTTTGCAGGATCGTGCACTTTTGACATTGGATTTTTCGATGGAGCTATTGCCGAAGGAGGAAAAACGAGATGGGTTGGTGTAATTTGCTGTTGGAAATTAACACAATATCCCACAATTTTGAAATGTATGTTAGCTTGATCGGGGACGGGAGGCGCAGCGCAACACTCAAGGGGATCGTAAAGCAGGAGTCTCAGGAAACCAAATTTAAATTAAACTAAAAAAAAGTGGATTTTTCTCGCATTTTTTTGGAGGAAGATTTGAAGACCAGATATACATTTAGAGACTCCTTGCTCGAATAAATTCTTTCAGAGGCCCTCTAGAAGTGTTGAGCAACAATCCAAACCCTGTTTTCACAATGAGCTTTTCCCCAACCTCCCCCACAAATACTGATGCAAGATCATTCTACAAGAAGTATGAGAAGGCTGGAGTTTTGTACAAGACCCGTGACGTGTTTTCGGGCCGCCGACCCCGGCTGTTCGTCCTAGACGGGCTGATCCTGCACTACTACCTGCAGGCCGACGACCCAGCGCCCCGCAAGTCCATTCTGCTCATGGGGTGCGCCATCGAGCTCCTCCCTGAGGAGCGCTCTTCCAGCGGCAGTGGCAGCGGCAAATCATTCTTCCCATTCGTCATCAGCCACGCCAAGAGCGCCAAGGTGTACAGTTTGGCTACCACGACAAGTGAGAGCAGGGAGGAGTGGGTGAAGGTGTTGGAGACTGCCAGCAAGCAGGGGGAGGCAACTTTGTTGGGCATGGACAACAGCAGCAGCAGCAGCAGCAGCAACGTTAGTAATGGGAATGTGAACGTGGAAGTGGACAGCAGCATGGATGAGACTGACATTGCTTCTTCCTCTTCCTCTTCCTCTTCCTCTTCCTCTTCCAATACAATAAATACAAACACAATTATCACAAATGACCCAGCCCTTATCAACGTCCCACCCCAGTACCACAAAAAAGTAACTTCCTCAATTTCGACGCTTGTGGAGCTGGTGACCTCCCCCCTCGACACCTGGCAGCCCCTCTTCTCTAAGAAGGGCGTGATCGCCCGAACCCGGCCCGGCAAGCTCGTGACCGTCCGGGGAGACGGCCTCATGCCCCACCACCCTAAACAGGTCTTCAACGCCCTCGTCAACATCGAGAAAAAGAAGGATTACGACAACCAGCTCGAGGAGGGGAGGAGGGTCGCCAAGTACAACAATCACACGTTCTGCGACTACCTCCAGTTCAAGCCTGTTTGGCCGACTGCCGTGAGGGACTTTTGCAACATTCTTACGTGGAAGGTAGTGGAGGTGGAGGTGAGAAAACACAAAAGTCAAAATCCCAATCATAAATGATATGACAAAAATCCAAAACAAACCCACACTCACACAAACAACCCACACAACCCACACAATCCAACACAACCCAACACCAATTAATACCAACCTAACAACCTTAGGATCGGCCGGCAATCGTCATGGCCGCGTTCGAAGCGTTCGAGGTGCCTAACAAAAAGTCTTTCGTTCGCGGCGAGTGCGTCGTCGCCGGCTGGGTGATTGTCCCCGTCCTTGACGCTGCCACCAACTCCATCCACAGCAAGGTGACCTGCCTCGTTAGCACCGACCTCAAGGGAAACTTGCCCTCGAGCATCGTCAACCAGGTCACGAGCCAGCAGGCGCTGTTCCCGGTAATCATCAGCAAGTTCCTCATGGTGAGCGAGCCAAAGGTGCCCGACTGCCTCCAGGGGAAGACGGTTGATGGAATAACCACCAAGAGCATTGTCGTGGATATCATTGACAAGCTGCCGAGACGGGATTGGACGTTAGCGTTCGACGGGGAGGGGGTTAATGCTACTGGTAGTGGTAGTGGCGATGGTGGGCTGGAGGAAAAGGAAATAGAACAGGAAAAAATTGAGAAAGAGGCAGAGGCAGTAAAAGAGCCCACCCCTCCATCTTTACCCACACCCACACCGACTTCACCACCGAAAACAAGAAACACACCCACACCCACACCCACACCATCACCAACCTCAACCTCCGGAGTGATAGTCCCAACCTCCCCAGCCCTGACCCTCTCCCCCCCCTCGATCCTCTTCTCCTTCCTTGCCCTTCACCTCCCGGTGTTCCTCTGGGCCTTGTGCAAGTTTTCTTTCCTTTCCCCAATCCTCGACCCCCTGAGGGGAATTTTCTTCGCCCTGGGACTCGTCGTTGGTCTGAGGTTCTTCGCGGAGCGGAGGCTGGGACGGTCAATGACCTACGCAGACGGGAGTGGTGTGGGTCTGGCTGGAAATGGAAACGGCGGGACGGGGGCCGTGACTACGACCTTCGTTGTCGATTTGAAGAAAGTTCTGAGGTACATTGAAGGCTGCAGAAAAACCCAGAGAAGCAAGGACAAGGACAAGGACAAGGGCGGCAGCGACAATTTAAAGTCAGAAGTTGCCGTGACGCACATTGCGCTCAAGGCGGCGGCCCAGGTGCTCGGCGAGATGCCGGCCTTCAACGGGCGAAAAGTTTCCCTCCCCCTCCTCGGCCTCAGTGGATACTTTCCGAATGCGACCATCGACGTGTCGACGGCGCTGGGGAAGCACAGGTGAGTGAGCTGAATTGATTTGAGTTGATTTGAGTTGATTTGAGTTGAGTTATTATTACCATATCATCTGACCATTATATCATATGAACACTTATATGAACACTTAGCAACGGAACGAGTGGCTTTGTCAAGGTCAGTAACGCCGACAAGCTGTCGATTTTCCAAATCAGCAGGAGGATAACCGAACTGGTCGGTTTGAAGCGGACATTGCACGCTGCAACATCAGTTGCGGAGAAGGTGCTACCCGATTTTCTGCGGGGGCCGCTGACAACTCTGAGCGAGCAGCTTGATCTGCCCGTTGGGGGGCTTGGACTGAAGGGGAGGCGGTTCGGCTCCGCGCTCATCTACTGCTCCCCAAACAGCGGCAACAGCGAGGTGGCTGTGAGCGTCGCCCCCGCTACTTTTCCGTCCGCCGCGAGCATAATCATCGTTGTGGGCGGGGTTAGGGTGCTGCAGCAGTACAGCAAAGAAAACAGGGCGGCCGTTGCGAGGCCGGTGCTCGAGATCAGTGTTACGATTGATGTGCCTGTTTGCAACGTCAACAGCTGCAGAAGGTTCACCGAGAGGTTGCAGCAGCTCATCAGGGAGCCGGATATGCTAGACAAGTATTAATTTTTTGCCAATAATACAAGACGGCAAATCAAAAATTTTATGGTTCCTCTTTAATACATCCAATCTAAAAATCAAGATTTCTCAAACTGGTTTCGATGCGCATGAACGAATACGTCCTGTACATCCTCTCAATGACGGATCGCTGCTGGCTGACAGAGACGAAACCCCTCTCTCCGCACAATTCGATCAGGTCCTCGTGGGCACTCTTGACTTCGCTCAGGATGAACCTCCTTTTCTCCTTCCACAAAATAAGCTGGCACTGATGGACTAATAGCATGAGCATCCCCAGATCGCTGTCTCGTAGGACCGTCGGTTTGTTGTTGACGCCGACCCCAGCATTGTTGCTGTGCCGCCCAAAGCCATTTCCATTTCCATTTCCATTACCATTACCAATTCCATTACCAATTCCATTTTCGTCCTCGTCCTCGTAATCGTAGCCAAGCCCTCCCCCAACTGTGCCATTCTTAATAACGCTTCTCCTCCTGCTTCCCCCTCTATAATTCATCTCTCCATCCTTTGGCGGGTTGTCGCGCATAAGCAGCAGCCTATCGATAGCCAACAACACGCTCCGGAACTGCCCGTAAGTGTCGCTCTGCCGAGCGAATGTGAAAATGTTATTAGGTTAGTAAAGTCTCGCGCATATCATATACTCTCTTGGCTCTCACCTTGCTTTTCCGCTTCCCGTCGAACGAGTAGAGGATCATACGCACGCCCTTCCTCACCACCCACACACAGAATACAGCCGGCACCATGGCCATGACCCTGAAATTGAATTCGTTGCTATCCATGAGCTTGTCGATAGCGTCCATCGCGGTGAGCAGTTCCTGCGCCGTGCGAAGGTATGGGTTAGTTTTTAAGTAGTGGACGTGGACGTGGATGTGGAAGTGGGTGTGGGTGGCTCGCTCACTTCACTCACCTTCTTGATGAATTGCATTTGGATGAGTGAGGATCGCACGATCTGTCGAAAATTTGGAATTTTGTTAGCAATTTGGTTTAGCATTATACAAAACATTCTTTCTCCCACTTCACTTCACTACACTCACCTCTCCCGTCATGACGTTCCTCACAGCGTTGGGCACGCTCGCCTCGAATTCCTTTTCGATTAGGCTGACGTCCATCATTTGGGACCTAGCCTCTCTCTCCGCGTCGCTCATCTTCGGAAAGTTGTCCCCAAGCCAGCTGCTCAGCATCCTCTTGAGCGATCCGCAGGCCTCCTTCAGCGCGATCTCGTCGGTGATGCGGTCGCGGGTTTTAGAAGTGAAGAACTGCGCCGAGCGAACAATCGATTTGGGTGGGTTAGCTTAGTAGTGGATGTAGCCATTATGTCTGTAGCTATTTCGCGCACTTCATCGCGAGTATGCTCGTCTTCCAAAAGGCTCGCTCGCTTCGCTCGCTCACCTCCACGTACAGATACTCGCAGGGCTCCTTGACATGCTCGGCCCAGAAGATGCACACTTTCTCGAGTCCTTTTTCGTACATTTCCTTGCCCCAGGTGCCGGTGTAAAACTTGTACGCCACCATTGACAGGAGGGGGAACCCCACGCAGAGCGATATCCAGTTCTGTTCGTGTTCGTGTTCGTGTTCGTGTTTTTTGGTTAGTTTCTGTTTGTGACAAGAGAGTGCGAAGCGACTAACCCACTCTTGCTCTTGCTCTCGCTCTCGTGTTTCGTTGAAAATGCGCCTCGCTTCGCACGGCGCTCACCCTTTCCAACCTATTCGGGATGGTCAGCTTCGGCCTCCTGTTCCTTTGCCTCCCCATCACTTCTCCCATCACCTCCAGCAACTCCTCAATTTCGTTCGTCATGCACCTCAAATCCACAATCTGAACGTTCTCTCCGTCCTCGTCGGCACTCGCCCAAGTAGGTATCTTGCCCCACTCGTCCAGCAAATGTTTTTTGTGCGTAAGCTCCCCCCTTTCCACCCAATTCCCGTGGCCGCACAGGTCCTCCGGCTCACCTCCCCCCCCGATTATGCTCCTCTCCAGCTCCCTCCTTACGACGCTAACGGCGTCAACGGCCCACGCGCTGAGCGCGAATGGGGACTTTAGCACGCTTGCGTTGTGGGCGTTCGGCACGGCAACGAAGTTTGCTGCCGAGTAGCTCTTGTTCATTCCGTCGGACAAATGCTGCTGGAAGTGAGTGGGGATCGAGATGGCTGGTTTGTTCTTGGCTTTCATTGGAGTGATTTTCTCGTGCGTTGGGCTTGGGGGAAGATTGTGGAGGTTCAACATGTCCTCGCTGGATGATCTCGAGAACAGGTTGGCAGCTGTTGCCGCCGACTGAATTTTATTGTTATTATTTTTGTTATAATTATTGCTCTTGGTGTTGGTGTTGCCTGCACCAGCGTGTCCGAAATAGTTGCTTTTGGCCAAACCACGATCTGACACCCCAATAACCACTCCCCAATGCCCCCCAACAACCCGCAAATTCATCACTCCTCCCCCGTCTAACCCGCTCGACCTCAAAAATTGCTGCTGCACGTTGCCGATCGCGATGCACCTCCGGCTCAAAATAGCTTGCAGTGTGCTAACTTTTTGGGCGAGCTCTCTATGGTGCAGTTCTACCGCTTTCCAGACCCCCCTCTTCTTCGCGGCCTTCAAAAAGTTCCACGGCCCGGTCAGCAGGAAAGAGTACCAGGGAGGCATCTCGTAGCGAGACGACCAGAAGCGGAGCGAGTCATGGAGAATCGAGGCCTCGTAGAGGAGGAGGGAGCGCAGGGAGAAGAGAAGGGAGCGGGCAATTATCGCAGCTGTTTCGGCTTTGGAGACAGAGGCTGCCGTTTCTAAAGCTGTGTTGTTGATGTTGTTGTTATTGTTGGAGGAGGAGGAGGAGGAGGAGGTTGAACCGAAGCGGCAGTCGGCAACAGACTCGGACCTTGAAAGCGGCTCTGGCAACGTGCTGTCAATTTCGATGTCGGTGTCGTTGTTGCCATCGTTTTTGTTATTGTCACTGTCGCTGCCGGAAACAAAGAGCTGTGTATTGTAACACTCCTTCTCATACTTTGTTAAAATACCTCGAACGGTTGCTATCGCTGTGGTTGCCGTGATGTTGATACCTATTATAGGGGGTGGGGCAAGCTTCTTGCTCTTGTAATGAGTGTTGGTTTGGTCAGGTGCTGTGTTGCCCCGGTGGGCAGAAGTATCCAGTGAGAATTTGGAGGGTGAGAACGTGTTTACCAGAAACCTAAAATAACTCATGGGGACTTAACCGGACAATAGACACCACAAAAACAACACAGAAACACAGAAAGGTGAGGAAATAAATATTTTTTTGACCAGACGTTTCTAGCTTCAAATTGTGTGATGATTCCACTCATATTGACCCTTGCATCTTTAATGACAGCAACAGGCTACTTGTCCAAATCGACGGCAAGCACAAGAATTCATACGAAGTTTTTTGCAAACGATGCCAAGCTGAACAAGTATAGCTCGCAACTCACTGATTCGCCCCAGCAAGGAGCTTCGCAAGCGATGCTGTATGCGACTGGCCTGCTGACACCCGAAAATCTGAATTTTCCGCAGGTCGGTATCTGCTCCATGTGGTACGACGGAAACCCGTGCAACATGCACCTAAACACTCTGGCCAACCATGTCCGTGACGGAATGACCAACAAAGACCTGTCCTTAGGACTCATCCCGATGCGCTTCAACACCATCGGCGTCTCTGACGGTATTAGTATGGGCACGACTGGGATGAGGTACTCCTTGCAGTCCCGAGATGTAATTGCTGATTCTATTGAGACGCTTATGTCTGCGCAGTGGTACGATGGGCTGGTTGCGCTCCCGGGCTGCGATAAGAACATGCCCGGCTGCGTGATGGCGATGGGTCGCCTGAACCGCCCTTCAATAATGGTCTACGGCGGAACGATCAGAGCCGGCAAGCAGCCTTCAACCGGCGACAGTCTGGACATCGTAAGCGCCTTCCAGTCCTACGGCAAGTTTGTCTACGACAAAATTTCGGACGAGGAGAGGGAGGAGGTGAGCGAGCGAAGCTAGCGAGCCTTGACGAAGACGAGCATACTCGCGATGAATCGAATCCCGCGAAATGGCTATTTCATATATTGCTACATCCACTACTAGGCAAGCTAAGCTAAGGCTAAGCTAAGCTAAGCTAAGCTAAGCTAAGCTAAGCTAAGCTAAGCTAAGCTAAGCTAACATTAATTCCACCCAAATTCGAATTCGTTTTGCTCGCTTCACTCTTTTCGCTCGTCTTTCATTAAAAATGCGCACAATTTCGCTTCGCTCGGCGCAGATCGTCCGGCACAGCTGCCCCGGGCAGGGGGCGTGCGGCGGAATGTACACAGCTAACACCATGGCGACTGCGATTGAGGCTCTGGGGATGAGCTTGCCGTATTCCTCCAGCTCGCCTGCTGATTCTGAAGAGAAGAGGATTGAGTGCGAGGTTGAGGCGCCTCGAGCCATGAAGAGGTTGTTGGAGATGGACCTGAAGCCGAGGGATATTATGACCAAGGGGGCGTTTGAGAATGCTATTAGGATGGTTATGATGACGGGGGGGAGCACGAATGCTGTGCTGCACTTGATTGCCATGAGCCGGTCGTGCCAGGATCCGGAAGTTTGGGTGGGGTTGGACGATTTTCAGAGGTAAGTTTGAGCAACACAACCACAACCACAACCAACACAAGGCTCGCAATTTTCTATAACTAACAGTATTGCACAGGATCAGCAATATCACCCCTTTCTTGGCTGATTTGAAGCCGTCTGGGAAGTTTGTCATGGAGGACGTGCAGGCCATCGGAGGAACACCCGCCTTGATCAAGTTTTTGATTGAAAATGACATGTGAGTAAGATTGAGTCAATGAGCTGGAATGGAATTACAAATGTGTAGGTTGCTCACCCCTTGTTGTAGGTTCGACGGCGAGCAGCTAACCGTCACTGGGAAATCCCACAACGAGAACCTCAAGGACCTCCCTTCCCTGACCCCTGGACAGCAGATAATCAGACCCCTCTCCGATCCAATTAAGAGGACTGGCCACCTCCAAATTATGTATGGAAACGTGTGCCCTGGTGGAGGAGGTGAGCAAAGGAACAAGTTATAATTGAATGGATTGGAATGGATTGCGCGCAAAAGCTAACCCTCACCCTAAACCTAATTTAACCCCCTCTCCTCTCCGTTAATATGTTTCGCCAGTTGCTAAAATCACAGGAAAAGAGGGCGAAACTTTTACTGGCGTCGCTCGTGTCTACGACAGCGAACCCCTAATGATGGAAGGATTGAATAAGAAGGAGGTGAGCGAGCGAGTGCCCGAGCGGAAATGGCGGAAATGGCGACCCACAATTTTTATTTCCTAATTTCAACATTACACCCTTCGCTTCGCTTCCCTTCGCTTCGCTTCCCTTCGCTTCGCTTCCCCTCGCTTCCCTTCGCTTCGCGCAGATAAAATGTGGCGACGTAGTGATCATCCGCTACGAGGGCCCGAAGGGAGGCCCGGGCCTGCCCGAAATGTTAACCCCCACCTCCGCAATCATGGGAGC
>Ga0114994_10002230_pt1 | contig 14121 bp, 9 predicted proteins | sample ArcticOcean_MG_C_9_FD_87043 | JGI IMG/M metagenome (GOLD analysis project Ga0114994, IMG submission 87043) | Marine microbial communities from western Arctic Ocean - ArcticOcean_MG_CB2_152 | ecosystem: Environmental > Aquatic > Marine > Oceanic | place: Arctic Ocean: Canada Basin | collected... | reverse complement strand
CTATTAAATTAGAAACGTGCGGAAGGTGGCGCCTGATATTGCCGTACCTCGGGACAGGTCGATGCTGGCGCTGGGCGCCCCTGCGCCACCTGTGCCTCGGTGCCATCGTGGGCCTCGTCTACTTCCCGGCCTTGTTAGTGATCGCGAAGTTCGTCATGGGGCCTACTCTATCCACGCGGACGCTGATCTGGTTCTTGGTGTGCTATACCGGTGCCCTAACGCCGCCGATCACCGCGCTGGGATGTCTGGGCTACGCCGTGGAGCACAACCTGGCCCCGACCATCGGCATGATGCTGCCGCACAAGAACCCGTGCGTGCGGACGCTGAAACGCGTGCTAGCGTCGATCAAGATGTACCTCTGTCCCTTATACGTGGAGCCCGACGGCGACCTGCGCCACGCGCCCGGGGGCATGCGGCCGCCGGTGTAGCCGCACGCTTAACTAAACTAACTTGAAACTAATCATTTCGGAAAACCCCCGCCGGCTGGTAAGTATTATGTGTTAGTTGCGTCGTGCACCACACCATCGCCGCAAACACGACAGAACCCCATACTCTATAATAACGAGGGGGAGATTAATAAATCAACGACGGTGAAAGATGTGCAGCGTCCAGAGGAGGACGTTGCAGATGCGACACTGGTCCCCCTCTGCGTGAAACGCTAGCGCACGTCGCCGCGATGAATGCGACCAGCGTGCGGAGCATCCTAGCGAGATGGGAGCTCGACGGTGCGGACGCGGCGGTTTCGACGCATGCAATGCTCGAGAACAAAGTGGCCCGCGGCGAGCAATATCACGAGAGATGCGCCGGCGATTGCGAATTCCATTTTCGTACGCCATAACATTATGGAGGACACATGGTTGTAGGGTGTGCTATTCTTGCCGCACATGTGCCTATGCAACCCGGAGAGTAGCCCTTCGGTCTTGGTGCCGTTGCTCCTCGCGTCTGGTAGCTCACCAATGGCTGGCTTTATGCCATGCCTCGAGCCGGAGGTCCACGGCGCGCTTGTAACGGACGGGGTCCAAGGCGGCGCGGCGCGGGAGTTGTTTGTCCCGGACGGGGTCCCACCAGACGCTCTGGACCCGGGAATATTCGATCCCGAGGACCGCGAGCGGCGGTCGGTTTCCTTCAGGAAAAACTGCGCCAGCCCCGCCCGCGGACAGAGCCGCCGGCGTGCCCTCGCGACAGCGAGCCACCACGTGCCGACGTGGGGCACAGAGAAGACGTGTGGGACAAACGTGAAAGACCCGAGCTTAGAGGCCGCGCCGGCGGGGCGAGTCCCGGGGCGACGGCTGGGACACAGCGCGTACGCTACTTCGCCGACGCAGCGCCACGGAATATAATCAAGGTCCGCGGCGTTCGAATCCGCCGGAGCGTAGGCCTTGCCATAGGTCTGGGTTAGATAATCGTCGACGGTCTTGCCGGTAGGTCCGAGCTCGCCGCCCAAGATCATGAGCTCGGTCCACTCGCGCGGCACGCCGGTCCGGTTCTGCGACGCGCGCCAGTCGCCGCAAGCGCGGACGCGGACCCGCGGGCGCGCCGCGGCGAGCGCGGCGAGACACGCCAGACGCTTGGCCGCGGGCAAAACCATTTTTTGGAAATTATAAGGGTTAGTACACCTGGGCAAACAGGAGGGCTCTCTGTGTCTATGGGTTGGTTGAACTTGGTTCCCCTGGTACTTCTAGGCCCAACACCGCCTCGCCTCGGTCCTCAGCGGTCGTGGCACGTGCTACTCCTACCGCGCCGGTAAACTTAATTCGGGTTTTGTGCCCACCACAAAATAACACAAGACCTAGCTTACTCGCTCCCCGATCAACGAGAAGGTGCTCGCGTTGAGAATGCGCACGTCCACCGTCCGCCCGACCAATTCCTCCGCGGCGCCCTCGAAGAAGACGAGCTTGTTGCCGCGCGTGCGGCCGACGACTTGCGTCGGCACCCGCGTGTTCCGCGACTCGACCAAGACGGCCTCCGTCCGGCCCGCGTAGCGCTGCGACCGTGCTAACGCGTGCGCGTCGGCCCGGTCCTTCATGCGATATAAGCGCTTCTCCTTGACGTCGTCGGGGACCTGGGCCGGCCCGACGCCGGACAGCGGGTGGAAGGCGGAGGGCGGCGCCGCGTCGGCCCGGTCCAACGCATCTAGCGCGGCGCGCTTCGCGACGACGACGTCGTCCCACGTCTCGTCGTGCACCCCGTTATGCATTACGGTGAGTTGGGACTTGGCGAGCGCCTTGAACTGCGCATGCACCGCGGTCCGCGCCTCATCCACGCTCTTCAGCCGCCACAGGTCCACGCCGAGGACCCCGAAGGCCTCGGAGGCCCCGTCCCAGTGGGCCATGGGCGTGCCGGGCCGCGGGGAAAAGGCCGCCGTCATGCACGCGTCGAACACAACGGCGTCCATCAGGTCCAGCGTCCGCTCGAAGGCCTCGTCGGACTCGCCGGGGCACCCCACAATAAAGTCGCCCGAAACGGTCGCGTCCGGCATCGCGTCGCGGATCATGCGCACGACCCGCAGGTAGCGTCGCGCATCATAGCCCCGGCCCATGAGCCGTAGCACCTCGTCGTCCCCGGACTGGGCCGGCATGTGGAAGACGGGCATCAGGACGTCGCTGTTATGAGCGACGGTGTCGATCACTGATTCTGTAATGTAGCGCGGGTGCGACGTCACGAAGCGGACGCGCATATTATTATGTTTTCGTGCCATATCCGCTACTGCACTTAGTAAGTCGGCGAACGTCCGTCTTGGTCTCATGTCCCGCCCGTACGCGTCGACGTTCTGGCCCAACAGCGTCACTTCCCGGTAGCTCCTCGCCCCGAGATCGTCGATCTCCGCGAGGATGTCTTCAGGTGTTCTAGATTGTTCCACGCCGCGCGTGTTGGGCACGACGCAGTACGTGCACCTTTCATTACACCCGTGGGCCACGTTCACCCATGCCACCACGTCGGAGGACCGCCGACTGGTCGTGGAGCCGCCGTGGTCCAGCGCGCCGTACGAGGCCGACGTCGCCTCGACCTGCTCGCCGCGTAACATCACGCCCTCCAAGACGTCCGCGAGCCGGTTCGCGTACTGGGGCCCCATGACGACGTCCACCTCCGGCGCTCGTCTTAGGAGACGAGCGCCTTCCTGCTGCGCGACGCACCCGGCCACGATGATCGTCACGTCCTCCCCGTTCCTCTTTCTTTTGGCCTGCGGCCCCACGAAGGAGTAGACCTTGGCCTCGGCGTGCTCTCGGATGGAGCACGTGTTCAGTACGATCAAGTCCGCGTCCTTCTCACTCGATGCTTCGGTCAATCCTAAGTCAATGAGCCCGCCTTCTAATCTCTCAGAGTCCGCGGCGTTCATCTGGCAGCCCATGGTCACCATGGCGTAGGTCTTCCCTGCACACGCTTCTTCCAAAGTCCCTCCTTGACTACGTGTCACGGGAGAATAGTTCGCCGACGCGTAGCGTGTCGTTTTTAAGGACAAGTCCCGCATCACGTCGTCGATTTTGATCACGTGGTAGCCCAAGTGCGACTGGACGACGGCAACGTCGCCCGGCTTCAGGGGTTTGGCCATCAGCTCCAACCGGGCCGCTAACGGGATGAGGGCCTCCGTCGCGTCGTCCATCCCATCGCTAGCGTCGAGCCAGCCCACGTCGCCTCGTTTGGCTTTCGTGACGGTACAAAGAGACATGGCCTCGGCCATGTGGCCGAAGTCGGCCTTGGCCAGCGCCAGGGCGTCCCTTAATTCAACCGCGACGCCCTGCGTCGCCACCAAAATCTGCGAGCACCGCCGCGCCTTCTCGCCGGCGACGGCGTCCGTGGCCCGCGTGGACGCCCCCCTTGCGATGTTCTGGGACCAGCCGCCCTCCACGGGGAGGTCCCGGATCTTGTTGGCGTCGCCCCAGCGCGCCTTCTTCGGCCGCAGCGCCAATTGCTTGTTGCGCGCCTCGCCGTCATGCGTGCCCTTTTGCTTCTTGCGCCGCGCCGCGCGCGCGATCGCGTGGATCTCGGGCGACGCGCCGGGCTGCACCAGGCCCTGCTGCGCGAGCCACGCCTCGCTGTCGGCGGGGCCGTGCGCGCCCGCGAAGCCGCTGCGAGTGGCTTGCTCGTCCTCGACGGTCGAGCGGCGCCGCGTCACGCGGCGCTGGGGGCTCGGCGCCGGCCACAGGCTCAGCGCGTGATGCAGCAGGAGCAGGAAAGCTGCGAGACGCATCATCCTGCCGCGCACGGCGTCGATGCGCGGCGCGAGGGCTGGTTGCAGCAAAGAGCACCTGCCTCCGTTTGACGCCCCCGGTACAGCTTGTTGTGCTGTGTCTTCTGCTGCGCTTGAAGCGTTGGGTCTAGTGGACTGCCTGAAGAACTGTGCTTGGTCTTAGCGACGTCACCGCGCTATGCGAGCCCGCTTTCTTAGGCTTATACGCCAAGAAAACCCGCCGGATTGGAAAACCCGTCCACGGATCCGTTCCAACGCATACGGGGTCTTTGTGGGCGCTTACCGTGCCTGTAGAGATTCACCTTACACCCGGACTCCTTCGTGCCGGCGACAGGCGCTCCAACGCCGGGACATCATGGACGACCGGTGCCACGGCCACGGCGAGGTAGTCCCGGTACCCGTCGGCGCGCCACATGTCCACGACGGCGCGCGCGAGGTCGTCGCGTTTCCGCGGCGAGCCCGGCTGGGGCGCGCCGTCCGCGCGCCAGAGCTGCACGAGCAGCGCGCGGACCCTGTCGGCCGGCGCTATGTGTGACGGATACGCCGCCCGCGCGAGCCGGACCAGGGCCTCGTCGAACATCGGCCGCGTCAGGTTCCGGGACCCGGGCCGCGTCGCGTCCAGGTAGCACTCGCCGGCGGCGCGGACCGATAACGGCGAGGCGGCGCCGGGGCCCGTCGCCTCGTGGAGGCGCTTCGCGCGGCAGAAGCCGAGGAAGCCTTCGAGGCTCCCATCCAGCTTCGCGAACGCGCCATCCAGCGGCCGCCGCATGTTCACGAGGAGCGCCGCGACGGCGCCGGCCATGTCCACATGTGTAACGGTCCGCCGCTTGGCCAGTGGCAATACATTTTCGAGCAGCACGTCCCGGAAGGCGTCGCTCGACTGCGGTCGGAGCATTTGCGAAAGCGCCGCGAGGATCTCCACGAAGTCCACAAAGCGCAGGTGGTTCTGGCTCTGCAGGTGCAGGTGGCGTCCCTGCAGGCGTCTTCTTACTAAGACCTCGGCGGCCGCGCGGTCCGCCTTCGATCCGAACAGCTGGCAGTCGCGCGCGAGGGCCTGGAACTGCTGGGACGGCAGGCGGTCCGGGCGCCGCGGGTCCGCGTACCGCGTGAAGATGCGCCAGAGCGCCTCCTCGATCGATGGTTCGTCCTCGCGCGCCAGCTCGCACGCCGGCCGCGGCGTCGACGGCTGCTCGTCGCTGGCGTACTCGTCCATTGGTCGGGGCAGCGTCGACGCCGTCGAGGCTCGAGTCAAAACTAGCAAAACCAAGACCGTGCGGGTACCACAGCACCGCACAGCGCTGCACGCGTGAGGAGAGAACGCAGCAGCCCCGTATTCGCACATATAAATTTAGTCGAACGCGAGCGGGAGCGTGAACGTGGTCGCCTCGGCCGCGGGGGGAAACCGCGCCTCGCCGAGCGCCGCGGCGAGCAGTTCCCGCGCCGAGACGTCGTCGGGGACCTCCCCCGCGTCGAGCGGCCGCTGCTCCGCGGTGTCCACCCGCAGCGTGTCGCAGAGCGCGTCGACGCCCGCCACGGCCCCGGCCGCGGTCACGGATATGCGCACCCCGAGGAAACCTGTGACGCGCGCGAGCTCGAGCTCGTCCATGGCGTCGTAGGCCACGGCGAGCGCCTTATCGAGAACCGCCGCCGCCGCCTCCGACGGCGCGCCGTCGAGGGCAAGCCCCCCCGCGGCGCCCGGGCGGGGCGCCGAGAACCAGCCTGTCAGCACGAGGCGCCCGCGGCGCGGGTCCCGCGTGCCCTTCACGGCGCTTACGGCGTGGGGCACGCGCCCGTCAAAACAAATAACGCGCCCGAAGGGCACCGGGTCCACTTTTTCCACGACGGACCCGCCCTCGAGGCCGCGCGACCCATCAAACCCGCGCCAGTAGTCCAGGACCTCGGGCCTCAACAACACCGTCTCGCCGCCCTCAAAGAACCCCGGCGTGTCCGCCTCCGCCCGCGCGTGGCAGCCGTCGGGCGTCAGGTTCACGACGAACGCAAAGGGCCCGTGCGGCGCGTCCGTGTGCCAGTCCATCTCGTGGCCGTCCGTGTAGAGCGCGAGCCAGGGCGGCGTGAACGCGTCGCAGGCGAGGTGGCGCTGGCCGAAGGCCGAGAGGTCGCTGCAAAATTCTTCGAAGAGGGCCTCGGGGAAGTAGGCCGCCGCCGGCGTCCGCAGCATGGAGTACTGGAGGCCCGAACTCGCCTCGCCCCCCCCCCGCGCGTCGCCCGCCGCGCCGGCGTCGCCGGTCGCGCCGGCGTCGGCCGCGGCGCCGTCCGCGGTGCCGAGCGCCGCCGCGACCGCCTCGTCGAGCGACGCCGCCTCGACCGAGACCGCCGCCGCGGGTGCGGCTACGGCGCCCGCCGCCGGGTTGTCTTCCGCGCGGCGGGTGACGTGCCACGGATCCCAGCTATAGCGGTCCGGATGCGACTCGCGCGGCGCCGCGAACCGCTCGTCGAAAACGCTCCGCAGCGCGCGCACGCTGCCGAGGGCGTCGCCGTCGAAGATCTCGAGGCTGCGGTAGCGCGACTGCGCGAGGTCTACGGGCGGTGCCGCGTGCAGCTGCACTCTGCCTTGGCGTATTGGCAGCCGTGGCGTGTGCAGAGCTATTGCTGCCTGCACTACGAGAGTTATTGCTGGAGCCCGACGTCGTCGAGCCATGCTGCGTTTAGCAGTACATTCCACGCTCCTCGACTGTCGTATATTGGCCAGTAAAACCCGTAAGCTAAGAAACCCGCTACCTGATCCACGAGTCTTCCCAGCGATTTCCGTGCTCTCGTGAACGATCATGCACTCGTTGAAAAGCCAGATGCTGGCGGCCGAGAAGCACACTTAAATTTACCCGAAGCCGCTCGCTTTCTTCCGCTTCACACGTGGCGGAGGCGCCTCCTCCGTCGACCCGGTCCGCACGAACGTCGCCAGCCGTTTCAACGCGCCGCCGTACCGTTCGGAGGCCACCACCGTGAGGCCCGCGTAGGTCGAGGCGCCCGTGCGCAGCAGCGCCTCGACCGTCGCAGGGTGCGTCGCCGCGAGCGGCGTCCGGAGCCAGGCGTCGTAGCCGTACGTGACCAGGAGCTCGTCGTCCTGGCGCACGTCCTTTGATAGCACGAGGCCCATGACGGGGATACAGAGCGGCAAGAGGCACGCGTTCGCTAGCTCCGCACTGTCAACGAGGTACCGCTCGATGTCGTCCTGACCGGTGCAGGCCGCGCCGTCGTTCGCGAGATGGGCGAGGAACCCGGGCGCCGCTTCCTTCGTAGGGTTCGCGGCGACCCAGAACCGGGGGCAATCCGCCGGCACGGCGCTCGTGCCGACGCCTCGCGGCCACACGAAGTACTGGCGGCTGCCCGGCGCCTCCGGCGACGCCTGGAAGTGCTCGGCATCCGCCTCATCTAACATGAAGGCATTGCCGATGTCGTCGACCGTCAGGTCCGGCCGGTACAGCGTGACGAGGGTGCCCTTTGTTAAATCTTGCGTCGCGAAGAGGCCCGTGCCGTGGATTTCGGACGGCCGCGCCTCCGCGAGCTCACTGAGCTCCGCGATGCCAATTGTTTCCGCAACTGCGGTCCACTCGTTCGCCAGGAGCGCGGTGCCGGCCTGACAATATTGGATGTCTATGGCTTCGTCAGCGTCAGCGTCGCCGAGCAGGCGCGGCTTGCCGCTTAGCGGCGAGACGCGAGGCGTCGCGCGATGATTCGGCGCGAGGCCCGCGCAGACGCGCGCGGTGAGCAGGAGGCGCAGCAGCATTGCACTCACGGCTTCGGAGCCGCGGCGGTGCCCTCGCTCGGATCCGGCGGTGGGGGGCGCGGCCGCAACGCGGCGAGCTCGGCTTCGTATGCCGCCTTTACCGTCTCGGCGCTGAGCGCGCGATCGTTCGTGGCCGGTGGGAGGCCGCCGCACCACACGCCCTTGCCGTCGACGCACGCGAGCACTGCGCACGCGTTAGGCGGCCGGCTCGGACACGCAACCGCGACCGCTGCGACGCGCAGAGCCTTGCGTCTGTCGACTGCGAGCGCGGACGCGCCGACGACGAGCAGCACTGTGTGCCAAATGGCACAAATGATGCAAGTGCGCTGTTTCGCGCTGCAAATCTATGGGCAGAGAACTGCTTGCGAGTGCACTGTAGTGCCGAACGTGCTTGCAGGCCCAGTCGCAGACGCAAAGCTCAATATTAATTGCAGTCGGGACGTGCGGGTTTTGTCCGCTCAAAACGGGTTTTGATAGCCCGCGCGCGACCAAAATTTATCGACAGAACGAACGGGGCCCACTGTCCAGGGGATTTTGCCACAAAATTCTTTACCCAAGCTTCAGGTCCGTCGCCGCGCGGACCCTCTCGAAGCGCGCGATGCTCCGGAACGCCTTGATCTGCGCCGCGCCAAGGGACGCCGGCGCGCGCCGCGAGATCGGCGCGGGCTGCACGCGCTTGGCGTGCGCGCGCGGCCGCCGCGCCGTCGTCTTCCGCGACCGGTTCGCCGCGGATTTCGAGAGCGCCGGGAGCGACGGCGCGAGGGACGCGGCGTCGGGCGCCGGCGCCCCGACGAGGTCCGCGTCGGCCTCCGTCCACCGCGCCCGACACCGCCGCCACAGGACCGCGTCCAGCGGCGCCGCGGCGCCGTCGCCGGCGTCGAGCGCCCGCGCCGCGTCCTCGTAGCTCGGGGGCGGCCCCGCCGCCCGGTCCCCATTCCGGACGTCCACGGCGCACGCCCGGGCCGCCGCGCCGCGCCGCGCCCACGCCTCCGCGCGCGCCTCCATCGCCGCGAGGTCCGCTCCACGACTCCGGAGGACGCCCTCGAGGTGCGCGAGGCCACCGTCGGAGGCGTGGCCGGGCGGTGGCGGCGGGCGCGGCGCGACAGATAAAGTGTCGCGCGCCTCGCGCGCGAAGCGATCAGCTTCCGCCCGCAGCTTCACGGCCCGGGTTTCTAAACGCCGCGCGTCCGCGACCGCCTGGTCGCGCTTCCGCTTTTCTAGAACCAACGCCACTGCCTTGTCGTGGTCCGTCCGGGCCAGCGCCCGGACCTCGCTGCGGACGCTCGCCTTGGCCCGCGTGTCATCTGAAATTCGCCTTCCAATTTCTTGGATGCCCTCGCGCTGCATCGCCAGCTCCTCCCGCAGCACCTCGGTCCGCCGGTACTTGGCCTTGGCCACCGCATTCAAATTGTTGTAGGCCGTCTTGAAGTGGACGTCGACGCGCTCCGAGAGCTGCGCGCGGAACTGGTCTTCCGCGTCGCGCTCCACGGCGTCCATGCGGCGGTCGTCGTCCAGGGCCTCGGCGTCCGCGGCCTCCTGCTCCTGGACCGCTTGGACACGCGCCGTCTCCAAGTCCCCCTCCAAGGCCTCGTTCTCGAGGAAGAGCTCCGTGCGCCGCTCCCGCCGGAGCCTTAATTGAGCAACGCGCGCCTCCAGGATGGACACGTCGTGGGCCCACTTCGAGGCGCTCTGCGCTCGCGCCCGCGCGTCCTGCCGCTCCGACCACTCGAACAACTCCGCCCGCTCGTCGGCGTCGGCCTGCCGCTCGATCAGGAGCAGCCGCCGCTCCTCGTTCTCCTTGCTCAGGCGCTTGTTCAGGTCCCGCGTGTCCCGGTAGACGCGCTCCGCGGCGTCGCCGGCCTCCGTCAATTCTTTGACTTTGAGCTCGTAGGGAGACGGGGGTTTCACCTTCTTGCCCTTCTTGCCCTTCTTCTTCGGCATCGCGGCGTAGGGCAGCCCGGTAGGAGCCTTCGTTACTCTGCAGCCGAGTGTGCCCGTCAGGCGGCCCCAGCCAGCGTGCCCAGCCCGTTTTGCGCTGCGCTAAGCTGAACCCGCACGTTAGGTCGTGTCAAGCATATGAGCTACCTATGTACCCCGCGGCAAACAACCCTTCGCTCACTATGCACTATTGCTGTGAAATCCGCACGCAATTTTGGCCCAAGTTTTTGGCTATGAGTTTTGGCCATAGCAAGTGCTGCAGCAACACTGCTTGCGACGCGTTACCCACGTTAGCAGCATTCGACACGAGCGCTGGACGCTGCGACCATACTAACCGAGTGGTGTCTTTCACGAGCGCTGCGACCATAACGCCTGAGAGCCTCTCCCTGTGGCAGCCGCGCAGCGCAGCGACATAAATGGCCGCCTACAACGCACCCAACATCTGGACCGCCGCGTCGGACGGCGATCTGGAGACCGTCCGCGCCGCTGTCGACGCCGGCGCGCACGCGCCGGACCAGCCGGACGCGCAGGGCTACACCTGTCTCCACGCGGCGGCGTCGTACGGGCACCACGCCTTGCTGCGCTTCCTCGTAGCGAGGCCCGGCGTCGACCTGGACTGCGGCGACGAGGACGGCGACACGCCCCTCCATGTGGTGGAGGACGTGGAATGTGCGCGCGTCCTGTTATTGGGGGGCGCCGACGCCGCGCGGCGCAACGCGGAGGGCCTGTCGCCGGCGGGCAACGCGCGCGGCGAGGGCCGCGACGCCCTTGCCGACCTGCTCGCCGCCGCGAACCCCGCGGCCGCGGCGGCCGACGATCCGTCCGTGATCGCGGCGCATAAGGAGGCGGCTGCGGGCGGCGACGCGGCCATGGAGAAGCTCGAGCTGTCGCTCGCGGAATTGGCCGAGGCCTCCGGGGTGACCGTCGACGGTGGCGAGGAGGGAGGCGGCGGGAAGCGGGCGCGGACCTAGGATTGTAAAGTAGTCACAAGATTATTAGCTGTTCCGGCTCGGCGAGCTCCTCCGGCTCGGCGAGCTCCTCCGGCTCAGCGAGCTCCGCGATTCGAGGGTGGGGATGGTCTCGATCTCGGGGAAGTCGCCGTCCGCGGTGGCGTTCGCCTCCGTGAGCCACGTCGCCTGGCTGTCGTCCTGGCTGTCGTCGTCGAAGGTGCCCTCCAAAAGCTTCGGCGGCTCCTCCGTCACATCCGTGCGGAACGAGCCCATGGAGCCCACGGAGCCCTTCGTGTCCGGCCGCGACTGCGTCGTGCCCGGCCGCGACGGCGTGCCTGGTCGAATGCCGCTCCACTCGTGGTAGTCCGGCGGCTTGGCCCCGGGCCGCAGGTCGCCGCTCTCCCGGGCCTTCGCGTTCAGCTCGCCGTCGTAGCCCCATCGCGAGCTGCGCATGACCTGCATCGCGTCGGCCAGGAACATGTTGTTCTCGTAGGCGTAGGCGAGGTACTCTTCTGCTCGTTCTGCATCGGCCATGGCTGGATTTTCCGGGCACATCTTCCGGTTCAGGAACAGCTGGTAGAGCGCGTCGGCGTTCCCGACCGCGGCCGCGGCCTCGAGCTGCTCGACCACGATGTCCTGGCAGGTTTTTGTAGTTTGGGGCTGCTCGTGGTCCAGGCGGGCGGTCCGCGGCTCGCCCACGACGTACTCGAACTCCTTCGGCGAGCGCGCCCACGGCACGCTCGCCGTCGGCGGCGCGGGAGGCGCGTCCGGCGACGCGGCGTCCGCCAGCGACCCGAAGGTCTGCGGCGACGCGGCGCCGGGCGTTTGTGGTTGTGGTGTCCCTGGTGACTTCGTCTCCTCGGCGGGCGTGAGGGGGCGCGGCCGCGGTGGGGGCGGCATTGCTGCTTCTGGTGGCTTATGTGCCTCCAATTGTTATGGGTCCCCAATTGTGAGCAGTTGGGCAGCACTTATGTGTCTCCAATAGTCAAGCTGGTGTGCTAATCCAGCATGCAGCACGCAACGCAAAATCGTGCATGCGGGAAATAAGGTAAAACCCGTAGCGTAAATCGTCGACGTCGACGGTCGCGCTGCTTTATTGCTGTATGAATGGGGCAGTGTAATCCATGATGAGGCTGCCCTTAATCCTTGTCGCGGCGGCCACCACCGGTGCCGCCATCGATGCGACCTCCTCCGCCAGCGCCATGCTGAGGCTGCCCCTACTCATGGCAAGCTACCTCACCGCCGCTGCCGCCATCGATGCGCCCCCGCGCTTCAGTGACGACCCCGAGCGCTGCTCTCTCGAAGCCAAGCTGTTGAGTGTCGCGTCGCGGCACGTCGATTTACAAATAAGAAGCGTCGACGCAGAGGGAAAGAAGCAATGGGTCTACGGCGAGCTCACGATCCACTGCTCGGTCATAAGTAACGGCATGGAACTGTTACCGGAGCTGCGCGTGTCGTGGGAGGACGTCGGCGTGGTCAACGTCTGGGTGCGCGGTTTAAGAAACTTGCGGGGGCGCATGCTCTTGGACGTGGAGCACGCGCCCGCGGGCTGCACCACGGCGACGGGCGCCTTCGAGGTGGCGCTGACCGGGCTCCTGGACGACGACGTGCCTTCCTACGAAGGTGAAGACGCGGACGAGGTCCTCGCTACCACTTCGGACGGGACCCTCGTGCTCTTCGATCGTAGGGACGAGAGCGGCGATACCAAAATACCCCTGCGCTTCGCGCTGCCGGCGACGCGGCGCGACGCGTACGCGCAAGCAGTTAACGCCGTCGAGCGCCTACGGCTCTGGCGCGAGACCATCGGGCCCTGCGCGCCGAACGAGCGGGCCTGCCAGGCGGGCCAGATCATGGCCTTGGTGGATGGAGCGCTAGAAAGCGCACGCACGGAACCGGCGCCCAGATGCCGCCTGTCCCTCGACCGCCCGCGGAACCACGAGGTGCTGGTCCTGGGCCACGTGAGCTGCGAGCTCGGCGTCGAGGTCTACGAGAACGACACCTGGCGGTGGTGGTCCTTCCTGGCCGGCCCGGTGCACCTGGACGCGTACCCGTCCGAGGCGGACGGCGGCTCGGCCCTCTGGAGCACGGCGGCGGGCCAGGGGTGGAACATTTTGGATGCGAACCACAGCGGACAGGTGTCCATCAAGCTCCGGTCCGCGTTTAGAAGGGAGGGCGGCGGCGGCGCCATGGACGGCGGTCTGCGGAGCCTCTTCCGCATCGAGGCGGCGGCGTCGTTCGGCGTCCCCGGGTTCTGCGACGAGCCGCGCTGGTTCCACGCCGCCAAAACGATTTCTTATAGACCCTTCGCGGAGCCCGAAGTGCCCGCAATTATTCTAGACCGCGATGCGTTACAACAGCGGCCCACGTCCTACGCCTGCGCGGTCGCCACGATCCTCTACGGCGCCGACGGCGATACGGGCTACGTGCACGGCGCGCTGACCTTGAAGCGGTCGTTGCAGGAGAACGGTGTAATGGTGCCGTTCCACGCGTTGTTGGGCGACGGCATGACGTCCGTGAAGCGCGTGCTGCGGGCCGCGGGGTTCTTGTGCAGGGACGTCGCGCAACTGCAAAGCGTAGGCCACTCGTCGGCGCTCCCGGCTCTAGGCTTGGGCCAGTGGGCCAAGCTCCAGCTGTGGCACCTCGAGTACGATCGGGTCATCTACCTGGACTCGGACGTCCTTGTCTTGCGGGATATCTCGGAGCTCTTCGCCTCGTTAGATGATGGCGCGCCTTTAGCCGCGCCTAACGATTACTTGAGTGGTGGCGTCCTCGTGCTCAAACCTTTTAAAGAAGAGCCCTTCGCCGCCACGCTCGCGGAAGACCGCGGCTTCTACGAGTACGGGGAACAAGATTTTCTCAACGTGCACTTCGCGGGGCGGCACGCGCGCCTATCTCTAGAATACAAGTGCTCCGCGGAGAAGGTCGCGTCGGGCGAGTCGGTTGCTCTGGACCAGTGCTCCATCCTGGAGTTCGACAGCTGCCCGAAGAACGGCGACGTGGCTTGGAAGCCCTGGCACGGCGTCGGCATGTTCAACGCCACGAACTTCAAGGTCTGCTTCCGCGCGCCGGACGCGACCATCGCCCGGCTGACGGCGCGGTGGGCGGCCGTGCACGCCCGCGCTCTGGCCGACCTATCCGCGTCGGGCGTGGCGCTGGCGCCCCCGCGGCCCTACGGCCCCCTGGCGGACCTGACGCACTTCCGCGTCGTGGGCTCGGGGCTGTCGTCGGTGTAATGTGTGTTTTGTTTCTCCGAGTACTTAAGGTGGAGTTATTACTCAAAGGGGTTTGGGGGGGGGGGG
>Ga0114994_10002227_pt1 | contig 14125 bp, 8 predicted proteins | sample ArcticOcean_MG_C_9_FD_87043 | JGI IMG/M metagenome (GOLD analysis project Ga0114994, IMG submission 87043) | Marine microbial communities from western Arctic Ocean - ArcticOcean_MG_CB2_152 | ecosystem: Environmental > Aquatic > Marine > Oceanic | place: Arctic Ocean: Canada Basin | collected... | reverse complement strand
CCCCCGCCCCCCCGCCGCCGCCGCCCCAGGCCTGGCCACCGCCGCGCAGCGCGCCGGGCAGGCCGTGATAGGGGCGCGGCACGACGTACGTCTGCGCCGGGCGCGACGCGAAGTACAGGGCGCGCGAGTGCGGTAACGGATGGGCCGCTAGCCCGGTGTAGGCCGAGATGACCACGAGCCCGCCGCCTCCGCCGCCGTCGGTGTCCGCGAGGCTCCCGTCCCAGCGCGCGGCCCCGAGCCCGCCCGCGGCCGCGCCAGAAACGTAGTCCGGGTCGTTCGCGAAGGCCGCGCGGTAGTCCACGGCCGTCAGCGCGTGGCTGGACCCGTCCGCGGCGCGCGCGCGGCTCCTCCCGCTGAGCTCGTGGACGCGCGCGGCGGCGACCGTCTGGACCCAGTCGCTCGGCAGGGACCAGTCGCCGGCGTTCCCGTCGGCATCTAAAGCTTGCGCCCTAACGCGGTAGTGCGTCTGCGGGTCCAAATTGCGCACTTTCGCCTCGAGGACACCTTTTAGAACTTCGGCGCTGGATAAAGACGTCCTTTCTACTAAGACCGGCGGGCCCTGTTCCTCGTGGTCCCACTTGCCCGAAAAGGACTCCCCGACGAGGTGGGGGAACACGTGCGACGCCCTTAGGTCCTCGCCCGCTATTGATGCGGGGTCTCGGAAGTGCACGCGCCAGGCGCCGTCCGCCACGCGCCGTACAGCCACGCTCCCCGCCGGAACCGTGCCTAACCCTTCGAGAGCTTTCTCAACGTCGCCGCCCGAGCTCCCGCGGTGCAATTCCGTGGACAGGGTGCCCTTTTCATAGGACCCGCGCACGGGCAGACGCAAACGGAACGTGCCGGCCGCGGGTCGAAACGTGACCGTCTGGACCTCGTCGGTCCGGGGCGTCGCCACTATATAAATGGGATGTGCTGTAGCGCTCTCCCACCGGTCCGGGGACGAGAAGCCGTGGCCGCGCCAGGTCTGCACTTGCAGGGCGAAGCTCCGCGCGTTCGTCGCGCCGGCCGCGGCCGGGAGCCACCGGACCTGGATCTCGTCCCCATCTAATTCGAGCGACGGCGTCGAGGGCGCCGGCGGCCGCGCGTCGCGCGTCACGGCCCCGGCCGGCGATTCGCCCGACCACGAAGACACGCCCGCCGCGTTCCGCGCGCGCACCCGCGCTATAACGCGCCGCTCCACGTCCAGCTGCTGGATGATCTTCGAGACCCAGCCGCTCTCGTCGGCGTCGACGCGCCCCGCGTCGACCCAGCTTTCCTCGTGTTCATGTTTGTACTGCACGTCGTACGAGGCCGCCGGCGCGGCGAACTCGGAAGTGGTAGCAGCGCCGGGCCTCGACGCATATAACGTGGCGGAGCCCTGTCTGAACCGCGCGTCGGACGCCACGGCCCAGACCGGCGCGACGGGCCGCGGCGGCGGTTCCACGGCGTCCAGGCGGCGGTAGGCCGAGGGCGGTCCTGAAACGGACCAGCCGGCCGCGTTGTGCGCCGCGATGCGGAAGGCGTAGAGGCCGCCCGGTTTCATTAAGCCCTCCGCCCGGTACACGCACATCGGCGGCGGCGGCCGCGGTTTATTAAAGTCGTGGCCCAAGAGCGAGTCGTGGTAGGCCCACTCGGTCGATCTACAGGGCACGAAGTTCGATGCGCGCCAGATTTCCAAACCTTTCCCCGGCCCGGACCACCTGTAGCTCTTCCGCAAGGAAAGCGTCTCCTTCCACACGCCTAAGAGGGGCATAGAACCCGCTCGCTGCGCGCTCTTCAAGACTTTCTGCAGGCGCTCGTTCCAACTGCCTTCACCACGCGTGCGGTCCTGGCCCATGAAGAAGTCCCAGTCCTTTTCGGTCCGCGGCCGCTCGAATTCCACAACCCACGTGTAGCCCCCGAGGTGGCCAAAGGGGCACCGCCCCACCCAAGCTTGAGCGCCCGCTTTATGAGGGAGGAAGGCGCTGTCGCACCGACGTACTTGGACGACGTTGACCGTGTCCAACGCTTCTAACGCCGCCTTGACCTGGTCCGCGGAGGCGTCCCAGGGGATTTCGGGCGTCACACTCTGCCTGTGGTCCGTGTCCGCGGGGTAGATGCCGTCGTAGGCCAGGTACAGCCAGAAGCCGCCGCCGTTCACGCGGTGGCCCTTGTCGACCCGAACATTGACGAACTGCACTTCGTTCCTTATGCTCGCCTCTTCGACGGCGTCGTCCAGGAGCTGCCAGCCCCTGTGCCGCTCTTGCAATGAAAGGGCCTCGACCCTATAAGCGTCGACGGGGTACGACTCGCTCTCGGTCACGGGCTCCCACGTCACCGTCATACCGCCCGCCGTCCCATTACTTAATTCAGGTGGTGCGTTCGGGGCGCCGGGGACCGGGTAGGTCCACTGGGCCCGAGCGACGACGGCCGCGAGCCATGCGCCGCGCAAAGCATTCATGGTGGGCTGCCACCGCTTCGGCTACGGCAGCCCTTTTAGATGCTTACTAGCAGCCAGCGGCACAAAACTAGCCACAAAACCCGGCCCGCTTCGTGAACTTCCTCTTGCGGGCCTACCTTTAAGCCATAATCCCCGAGCGTTGCTCGCGTCGAGATCCCACGGGTCGCTATGAGCATGTGTACGGGTTTTACACCTTTGTTTGCTGGCAAATCGCGGATAGCGACGACCCCCATCAGGCCTCGAGGCGCGCCGTTTAGACAACGCTCAAAACTCTCAACGCTCAAGTAGATCCAAAATGATCCTCATCAGATGCGCAGAATGCGCCAAGACCTTGAGCGACACCCCAGGGGTTGCAAAGCGGTGTGGCCAGTGCAAAACTAGATATTGCAACGCGGCCTGTCAACGCGACCACTGGCGCCGCGGTCATAAGGCGGTCTGCGTAGAAGTTCACAGCAGCGGCAACGCGGAACAGTACAACGCGGACAAAAAATACAAGAAGGCCGTCGCGGTCGCGGTCGAAGAGTGCGCCGAGGACACCAAGGGCCAAACGTGCTACATCCGCATGGAGGAGCGCAACGAAGCCGAGGGCCTCGTGCGCATGTGCGCGTGTCGCGGGTCGGCGGGCTTCGCGCACGTGTCGTGCCTCGCGCGGCAAGCGGAGGTTTCGGTCGCGGGGGCTGTTGATGATAACGATATCGCGGGCAGATTTGAGGCGTGGTACACGTGCCGCCTCTGTGAGACACACTTTTACGGCCTCATGTGCGGCGCGCTCGGCTGGGCGTGCTGGAAAACCTACTTGAGCCGGCCAGACGGCCCGGACAGGCTTCGATTCTTTGCGATTTCGCAGCTCGGCAACGGTCTGGGTCTTACCGACAAGGAGTTAGAAGCAATCGACATTAACCATTCATGCCTCAGGATGATTGAGCGCTCCGAGGAAAGCGAGACGAAGGACAAGCTCATTTGCCTCACTTACAGCAACCTCTCGAATTGCTACCGGGCTCTCGGGAGGCTCGGAGAATCTCTAGTCATCGACCGAAAAGTCTACGAGTTAGAAATCTCGCGCTGGGGCGGCGAGCACGAAAGCGCCCGAACCTCGGCCATGAACTACGCGCGGACGCTCGGCGCCTGCGGGGACTTCGCCGGCTCGGCGGAGTTCATCCGCGGGTGCCTTCCTCTCGTCACGAAGGGCCTCGCCCCCGATCACGCCGACGTGATCCACATCCGTCTCCACCTCGCGAATGGGCTGTGGCTCAATAGGACAGCGTCCGAGGACGACGTGCGCGAGGCAGTGACAATTCTCGAGGACCTCCATCCGAAGGCCTCGCGCGTGCTGGGCGAGGCGCATCCAGACTTTAAATGTCTTGACGCAGCTCTTACTGACTCGCGCACGAAGCTCGCAAAGTTCCAGGGGGCGAGATCGACTTATGTGCACTACACCTCGTCGGCACACCCCGGCGACGCCACCGTGAAACCTTCCCGCGACTCGGCCCGGGCCCGGGGCCACGAGAAGTAGCGAGCTCGCGAAATTCCCGCCGGCCAGCGCGCGTTATAGCTCCGCTTGTTGCCAACAGCACATATAATTACTCAATAACAACAACAACTAGCGCCGCCGCCCGAACCATCCAGGCTTCTTGCGTTCCAGCTGCGGCGCCTTCAGGCGTGGCGGGTCGAAGTCGGGCGCCGCCTGCTGGATCGCCTGGGCACACCACCCCACGGACCCCGGCCGCCCCTGGAGCCGCGCCTCGAGCCGCTTCTCGCAGGACAAGAGCGCCGGCAAACAGTCGACGACGACGCGGTGCTCCGGCGAGAGCGGCTCCGCGCGCGGCGCGTCTAACACCGCGGAGGCTCCCGGCGCGCCGAGGCCGACGAAGTCGCGGATTTCAGTAAGTAGGACCTCGGCCGTACCATAGGCCTCCGCCAGGTCCTCCGCGCTGACAAAGAGCACTTTGGAAGCGGAAAACGCGTGCGACCAGGCGTCGAGGTGGTCGACGCGGCACGCGCGCCGCGCCAGGTCGTCGAGCGCTTTTGGAATGACGTCGCCGTCGCGTAAATCGACGAGTGCCGCCGCGGTCGCGCCGTCGACGGAGCCGGACGGCTGCCGCGCGACGAAGACGACGCGGATGGCCGGCGCGGCCGCGTAGAGGTCCCGCATCGTCTCTTGCGACGCGTCCGAGGGCACCACCGCGACGGTGGTGCCGTGGGCGCGCCCCACTTCGCCCAGGGCGATGAGGGCGGCTCCTTGCGCCGCCAGCACTTGAGCTACGTACGCGGCGTCTTTCTTGGCACCGACCACCACAACGGCGGACGTCGGGTCCCGGTCCGCGCGCCCCACCAGCCGCTTCGCGAGCTTGTAGCGCGCCGGGCGTCGCGCCGCCATCCTCGCGGCCCAACCGAAATCAGTGGAGCTGCTGCGCCCCAACGCCCGGTCTGGCGGGAGCGTCGGCAGTGTGACCCGCTCTCGTTTTATCTGCGTCTCGCGCACGCCGGGCGCCGCCTGCCGCGCGTCGTCGCACCAGCGGAAATGAGCGCCGCTCCCCGCCACCAGCGCCTCGAGCCGCGCCTCGCACATCTTGAGCCGCGGCAGGCAGTTGAGCGTCGTGCGCACGCGCGGGCTGACGGTCACGTTCGAGGCGCGGCGGTAGTTGCCCAGGAAGTCGAGGTCCGCGGGGGCGTACCTGCGCGCGTGCGACTTTGCTTCCCTTGCTCGCATCGAAGTCACACACGAAGCCGCGCTCTCTCGCGCCGCCCCCACGCCGCGTCGCCTCCCGCGCCGTCGCCGCGGCGCCCGCTCAACTGCAAGAGGTGGCGTCTCGCGGCCCCCACGCCTCCCACGCCGTCGACGCGGCGCCCGCTCGACCGTGGAAGGCGCCGGACGCCGAGCGTGCACGCGTGCGGCCCCGCCCCCAGGAACTCGGTCACTTCATTCAAAACGAGCGGCCGCCGCGCCTCGTCCCGCAGGTCCTCGGACTTGATGAGTAGGAACCGGTCCGCCGGGAAAAACGCGAGCCACGGCTCAAGTTTATCAACGTAGCAGTTGTCCTTCACTAATTCCTGGAGCTTGGCCGGCATCGCGGTGTCGCCCCGTCGCAGCGACGCCTGGAAGCGCTGGAGCTTGGCGGCCGAGTTCGGGTTGCTCATGAGGCGGTCCGCGGGCGACTTCACGAGCACCACCAACTTGAGAGAAGGCAGGCGCGATCTATACCAGGCGATTGTTCTTTCGTTCGCGGGCGCGCCCATGTCGCCGCCTAGTACTGGCGTCGCGTCGAAGGTCACGTCCCGCAGTGGTTCGTCTTTGAACACGGGGAACTTTTTAGCATAGGCCTTGACGTGGCACGTTGCATTTGTATTCGGGCCGTGGTTTAGGTCGCAGGACTCGGGCCGTGTGAAGTAGAAGTGCTCCTTCCGCGTCCCGAACGAGAGGCGGGGGTGGCTTCTCAAGTATCTGGCCAAAGATGTGGTCCCGCAGCGCCCGAAACCGATGATGAGGAAGCTCGGCGCGCAGTACTTTAGAATTTTAAGGCGTTTCTTCGGCTCGGCGTGGCAGTGGTCGCCGTAGTCTTCTCGTTCGGCGCCGAGCTCCGCCGTGAGCGGCGTTTTCGGGACTTGGACGCGTGCTGGATCCAGTCTTAGAGTGTACTGGGCGGCGGCTAGCGTCGCTGCGAGGAGTGCTAGGCTGGGCCTTGGTCGTGGCATGGTGCTAATAAGCACCACTGAGCACTGTGGCTTCAGAGGCCAGCTTTTCGCGGTTTGACCGCTGCGAAAGTGAAGCAGGTGAACATTCTAAATAAATCTGTGCCTGTGATGAGCTCACAGCTGCGATGCGACCCCAGAATCAACCGCTGTGCTAAAGTTTGCTAAAGTTTGAGGGCTTTTTGAGTACAAAGCGGGTTTTTGCTAATTTTAAAGCTCCTCGCAGTAGTCCGCCGCAACCCACACGTGCAGCTGACGCTCTCTGGTGAATATCGAGGCAAACCTGCGTTTCCGAATCCCGGTTTTATTGAAAACCCGCAATGTGGATCCTTAGCCAGGCGTCGACATCTGTCGCAGCCATCGCCGCCGCCATATCCCCGATAACGTTGAAGGGAACTCGTAGGCACCCAGCTACGGCCCTACAGCTTTGCGCTGCTCGAATTCGGTCCACCGCGCGGCTCATAGGGCCGACTTTCTTGAAATCGCGATGCTTGCCTGTTTTGGCGGCGCGCCGGCACGCCGACAGCCGCCCGGCTGCTTCGCCAACTCCTACTGTGATGGCGTAAGGCCAGAGAAGCCCCGGGCGCCCAAAGAAACGGCCCATCCTCGTGCTCAACAATCTGACGCGGACATCTCGCAAGCCCCGGACGACCTCGAGCCCGAGCTCCGGAGCCCCCTCGACGCGGCGCAGAAGTGGCCGAGTCAGCCCTATACCTGGGGCCGCCGCTCCGTCATCAGCCCGCACCGCGCGTTGGTGGCAAGGCCGGACCCGGGGAGTGCCCCCGGCGTGCAGGACCGCGGCAAGAGCCACGGCTCGCCGTCCGCCGCGCGCGAGCTCTTCCAGCTGGCGCGCCAGGCCTCCTCGGACGAGGAGCCCATGGACGGCGCCACGCGGAGCGTGGGCTCGGACCATACGCGTTCTAGTTCTTCGTCGGAGGCCTCGGACGAAGATACCGTAGAACCCTTGAAGAAGCCCATGAAGACGTGCTTGCGAACGAGATCGTGTTCGTGCTCCGTCGACTCGGAGAACGACGAGTTCGAGGAGACGCAGAAGAGCCTGCAGCGAGCCAACGATCCGCGCCGGGTGCGCTTCCGCGCCAAACACGCCATCGTGCGCATCCCCAACCTGGAGGACTACGGCTGGCGCGCGCGGCGCGACTGCTACTGGCAGCCGGAGGAGTACGCGCAGATGGCGCGGTCGCGCATTAGACTTAAGAGGGCGGTTTTAGAAACCGGGGGCCGCGCGGTGATCCCCGGCGAGTCTCGGCGGGGATTAGGCTTGGTGTGCGAGCCCGAGACGCGTTTAGCACGAGCGTCCAAGATCCAGCAGACCGCGCGGGCGGTTTTGCGCTTGCACGCGAACGGCGCGGCGCCCGGGCGCCTGGCGCGCTTTGCCGCGGAGCAGTCGCGCTGGGCCACGCGCAACGCTTTGATCTGCGCGGACAAGGACCTCATCGCGGCCCAAGAGGCTTTGAGGGACGCCGCGCGGTCGCCGTCGATCATGCACCGCTCCCTATCGGCGTCGCGGCCTGTGGACATGCCGCGCTGCGACTCGAACACGGCGGCCACGGACGGCCTCGCGTCCATGATCCGCCACGACTCGCTGAACGACCTGTCCCAGCTGCACAACGGCTCGCCGCTCAGCCTGTCCGAGTACTCGGCATCGGCGACGCGCCGGCGCATCGCGCCGGCGGCGGCTTGAACCTCTCGACACACTACACATAACGACCCCGACACACCGATCGACTCACGTGCGCGAAGAACAATAATCGCCTCGTAACCTTATACTACGGAACCTAGAGGCACATGGCCAACTCCCGGTGCGCTCGGGCTACTAGGGCCAAGCCCGGCTGCTGGCATGCATGCTCATGCTCTAGTATTATTTTGTTACAGTGCTAGGACTAGTGGGCGGGGCCCTGCTCATGCTCAGGTCTGAGGGGACGGGTTTCCGTCCAGCCGCGTGCCGCGGGAAAAAGCTGCCGAGGAGCGCGCGTACAGTGCACAGTTGTGCTAGCGCATTGCTTCCGACCTCGCCGCACGCGTTTCCGCAGCCGCTTCTTGGCCCGAAGCGGACCCAGCACCACCACCAGGGAAAAACTGCTTCCTTGGTACAAAAGACTTCGGACGGAGGCGCGCGGCATCCGACAACACCAGCGGCCACCATGAACATCTTCCGCTTCGCCGGCGACATGAGCCACGTGGTCTCCATTTTAGTGCTCTTACTGAGACTGCGGTCCTCCAAGAGCGCGGTCGGCATCTCCCTGAAGACGCAGGAGCTCTTCCTCATCGTGTTTATTACAAGATACCTGGACCTGTTCACGACCTTCTACTCCATGTACAACTCCTTCATGAAGGTGGCCTACATCGCCTCGACGGCGTACATCGTGTACATGATCCGCTTCCAGGAGCCGTACAAGTCCAAGTACGACCCGGCCCAGGACTCCTTCCTGCACCTCAAGTTCGCTGTGGCGCCGTGTTTAGGGTTGGCTTTGTTCGCGTGTCTAGTCAAGGGCGAGTTCTCGCCGGTGGACATTCTGTGGACGTTTTCTATCTTCCTGGAAGCGCTGGCTATTGTGCCCCAATTGTTCGTCTTGCAGCGCTACCGGGAAGTGGAGAACTTAACGGGCCACTACGTCTTCTTCCTGGGGGCCTACCGGTTCCTCTACATCTTGAACTGGGTCTACCGCAGCTACTACGAGCAGTTCTACCGCCATAATTGGCTCGTCTACGTCTCCGGCGCGGTGCAGACGGCGCTGTACGTGGACTTCTTCTACTACTACGTCATCTCGAAGTACTACGGCGGCAAGCTCACGCTGCCCACGTGAGCTTTCCCGACGACGAGCACCGCGACGCCTCGCGTAAGCACAAACCATTTCTTACACCATTGAGCCAGGGGCTTCAGCACAAAACCACAAAACTAGGATTCGTCGCAGTACGGCCGCCGAGGGGGCTAGTCGTCGTAGTAGGGCCGCCGCGCGCCTTGTGATGCGAGGGCCGAGAGGACGAGCTCCACGTAGAGGCGCGCGCCATGTGACGTGAAGAGGGGGCGGGCCCAGGCGACGCGGTCGAGCTTGCGCCGGACCGCGGCCGCGCTCAACGCGCCTAACCGTTCCGGCAGCCCCACTACCTCGGCGCCCGTGGCGACGGCGCCGATGCTACTCCACTTCAACCCAAGGTTCGCGTAGGGCAGCTGCGCCTCGATGCGCGCGCGGGAGAGGACCGAGGCGTTCGCGCCCGGCGCGCGGCGGAAGCCGCCCCCCTTGCGCGGCCCGCCGAGGCGGCGGCCCCGCACGAGGTGGGCCTCGTAGACGAAGACGGGCAGCGCCCCGGCCTGCACGGCCTCGAAGAGCATGAAGGAGGCCGGGTAGCTCCCGCGCGGCGCCAGTACGAAAAGGGACGACCGGAGGCCCTCCACAAACTCGGCGTAGCGCGCCTTGCCCCCCTGGCCGCAGCGCCCGGCGTCGACGGCCAAGGACGCCGTCGCGTCGAGCGCGCGCGCCAGGCGGTTGCGCAGCTTCGACGTGCAGGAGCCCCGGAAGAAGACCCGGCGCGCCCGCTCACCACGCGAGGCGTTCACTTCGCGCGCCGCGCGGAAGAGGAGCGGCAATGCTATGTCGCGGGGGTCCGGCGCCTTGCCCTGTGACACCCGGTCGAGGCCCTCGAGGCGCGTCGTGAAGCGCACGTCTATGATCCGGAGCGCGTCGGAGAGCGGCGTCGCGCCGTGCCGCCGCTCCATCACCAAAATCTGGCGCAGGTCCGCCTGGCCCAGGATGATGACGTGCGGGAACTCGTGTGAGAGCTTCCCGAGGAGCGCCGCCGCGGCCCGCAGGGGCGCGTAGTCCAGGCCCGGCGCGTGCCTCCGGAAGCCGTGCAGCTCGACGATGTGGTACCACGGTAATAAGACAAACACGAAGCGGCCGAAGCGCGGCGGTCCTAGGCGCCACGCGTCCCAGAGGTCGCGGTCGAGCAGCACGTCGTAGGCCGAGACGATCTCCGGACGCCAGAACGGCGCGCACCAGGCGAGCACTTGCCGCTGGTACGTTTCCCACCCGTCGTCTCGTGTCGTGGGATGGATGTGGCTATGCAGCCAGGCATCGAGGTCCTGTGTCTGCGGCGGCAGCTGCGGTAGGGGGACCATGCGCTGGGCCGCCGCTGTTGCGAGGCATAGCCATCGCAGCAGGCCTGCCATGGGCAGCCAAACACACAATGATGAATTATGCGGGTCGCGGTGATGGCGTGCGAGCAGCGCCTGTCATGGGCTGCCCATTTGTGCCAACACACAACGACGACGCCGTGCTGAGCTAGGCAAGCGCACCAAACAGATATAATAAATGACAATATAAAACCCGTGCAGGAAACAGGGGCCATAGCTTTTGGGCACGCCGTTTTAGCAATGCAGCGCTCCTGTTTAACATCACTGCTGCTCTGGCTGCCATGTGCAGCCGGGCAAAAACCCTTGATTGCGCAGACGCCACCGATGGGCTGGATGAGTTGGGAGGTCTTCCGCTGCGAGACGGACTGCGCGGCGCACCCAGACGCGTGCATCAACGAGCAGCTTTACCAACAGATGACTGACGCGCTCCAGACGGACGGCTACGTCGCTGCTGGGTACACGACCATCTCAATCGACGACTGCTGGGAGAGTGGTACGCCCGGGGTGCTGCGTCGCCCTGGCGAGCCGCTGCAGATGAACGCGACTCGCTTCCCCAGTGGCCCGGAAGCGCTCGCCGACTATATCCACGCAAAAGGCGCCAAGTTCGGGATCTACAGCGACGAAGGCACGGCAACGTGCGAAGGCTATCCCGCCTCGAAAGGCTACGAAGACCTCGACGCCAAAACCTTCGCGGCGTGGGGCGTGGACTACCTCAAATTGGACGGCTGCAACAACGACGTCAGAAACTATGCGACGGGCTATGCAGCGATGGGGAAAGCGCTCCAGAAGTCGGTCCGCGACATCGTGTACAGTTGCTCCTGGCCCGCCTACATCGGCGACGACGAAGCGTTTAAACCCTACGAAGCCATGGCCGAGGCAGGATGCCACCTGTGGCGGAACTGGCACGATGTGCAGTGCGACTGGGGTTCAGTTCGCACGATCATGAACCACTTCGGGAATAACACCGCGGCTCTTAAACATGCCGCGGGGCCCGGCCGCTGGAACGACCCGGACATTCTGCTGGCGGGCAACGACTGCGTGACGGACGCCGAGGCGACGACGCAGTTTGTCATTTGGTCAATTTTAGCCGCACCGTTAATTATGGGCAATGATCTACGTCATATGTCCGCGTCGATGAAGCAGCTGTTATTGAACCCGGAGATCATCGCCATCGACCAGGATCCGCTGGGGCTACCGGGTGGACGGCGGACCAAGCTCCCAGGAAGCGTGGAGGTCTGGACGCGCGAGCTGCGCGGCGGCGACCTGGCCGTGGCCGTGTACTTTGAGAAGCCGGGGAAGTTCCCCCTGGCGGCCGTGAAAGTGGGGTGGACCCCGCTTTTGGTTTCGGTGCGCGACGTGGTCCGCCGGGAGTCGCTCGGCGTCTTCCGGCGCGACACCGTCATCGGCGTGGAGTCGACGGCGGCCCACTCCGTGCGAATGTACAGGCTCTCGCGGCTCTTCGGCCCAGAGGCGGAGGGAGCCGTTGCGTGAGTTTGGGGCCTCTCCGCATCGTAAGTGTGTGACAATGTACTTTTTGGTGCTAGTACTAGTGGGTGGAGCCTCGGCCGTAGTGGTTTTTGTTACTAGGACTCATGCGTCCGGTTCTTGTTGCGGTGCTAGAAATAGTAGACGGGATCCTGGGTAGGCCCGGGGGGGAGACCCGCATACAGATAATGAGCGGGGCTAAAACCCGCGTTGAGCTGTTGTTTTTGCGCGGCGTCTGCGCGGCATCACAGCTCGCGTACGGTGTTGACAGCGCAAGCGATTGCGCGGCAAAACACGCCGCAGCACGCCGTCGCCGCGGCGCAGCCATGGCCGCCTTCCAGGCCAAGGACGGCCTCCAGGCGAGGCTGGTGCCCGGCCCGTCCCTGGAACGGGGGCACGCCTTCTCGATCAAGGCGCACCCCAAGGAACCGAAGCTCATCTACTGCTTCGGGAAGTACGTCATCGTCCGCTCCCTGACGGACGCCGGCGACAACTTCGTGTATAGAGGCCACAAGCATGTTGTAGGTGCCGCGGCCTTCTCGCCCTCCGGCTACTGGGTGGCTTCAGGCGACGCGGCGGGCTTTCTCAGGGTGTGGGCCTGGGACAACCCGGAACATATTTTGAAAGTAGAAGTCCAGGTCTTCGCGGGAGCCATTAAGGACGTGCAATGGGACGGGGAGTCGAAACGCATCGTTGCTGTTGGTGCGGGTTCCAATATAAAAGCTAAATGCATCATGTGGGACACGGGCAACGGCGTGGGCGAGATGGTCGGGCACCAAAAGACCGTGCTCAGCGTGGCGTACCGGCAGCAGCGGCCCTTTCGGATCTTCACCGGTTCCGAGGACTTCAAGTGCGTCTTCTACAAGGGCCCGCCGTTTAAACTAGACCATTCGTGCACGGAGCACTCGAACTACGTGAACGCCGTGGCCTATTCCCGGGACGGTGCCCGTATCGTTTCCGTCGGGTCGGACAAAAAAATAATTATCTACGAGGGCACGGAGGGCACCGTGTTGGAAACACTAAAAGCCAAAGACCCGAAGCGGGACCCCCAGGGCTCCGTGTACTGCTGCGTCTTCTCGGAGGACGGGAAGCGGCTCCTGACGGGCGGCGCGGACAAGACGTTGAAGGTCTGGCGGGTCGGTTCAAGTGGCGACGCGCTGGAGTCCTCGACAACTATGGGAACTGACGTGGCGGACATGCAATTAGGCGTGTTCTGGGGCCACGGCCAGGCGCTGAGTGTGTCATTAGCGGGCGACTTCAACTATTTAAATGTTACTGGTACCGGTTGTACGACTCGAAAAAAGATGCAGGCGCCCTCGGCGCCCGTCTCTTGCTTGTGTGTCGCTCAAGGTGCTATAGTCGTGGGCTGCAACGACGGCACAGTTTTTTGCGCCCAAGGTACGGAGTGGACCAAGGCGTCTGGCAGTGCGCCGCGGTCTATTTGTAGAGCGGCCCACGGAGGCAAGGTCACTTCGGTGTGCGCCACGAGCGCGGGCTTCGCGAGCTGCGGCTTCGACGACAAGGTGCGCTTCGCTATTGATGGGGTCTATAACGATGTGGTGGTGGGCGTCGAGGGGCAGCCGCTCGGGTTGGGCGGCCTCGGCGGCGGCGTCGCCGTCGCGACGACCAAGGGCATCGGCATCATTACCGACGGCGCCGTCGCGGCCTTCGAGGCCACGGCCTGGGACCCCACGGCGCTGGCGACGCACGGGTCCCTGATCGCCGTCGGCGCCAAGGACGGCGTCGTGCGGATCTTCGATCTGAACCTCAAGGAGGTCTTCGCCAGCGGCGCGCACCGGGCGCAGATCACGGCGCTCGCGTTGTCGCCCGACGGCGCGTTACTGGCCGCCGGCGACGCGGAGCGCGAGATCAAGGTCTACGACGCGGCGCGAAAGTACGAGCTGGCCCTCTCCAATAAATGGCGCCACCACAACGCCCGGGTCACGGCCTTGGCCTGGGGCGGCCACACCGGGCGCGCGCTCGGGAGCACGTCGACGGACGAGACGGTCTTCGTCTGGGACTTCGCGAAGCCGGCCGTGGCGGCGCGGGAGTACAAGTTCGCGCACAAGGACGGGGGCCTCGGGCTGGCGTGGAAGGGCGCCGGGCTCGTGTCGGCGGGGCACGACGGCTGCGTGTGTGTCTGGGACGCGTAGGCGCGGGGTAAGTGTGTGCTTTGCTTATCGCCCCCGATTCGGTTCAGTTTTTAGCTGCAGATCTTTTATCCGCGCTCGGGGGAGGGAGGGGCCGCGCGTAGGGGGAGGGCGCGGCGGCGCGCACGCGCTCAGCGCGAGCGCGTCGGCGTCGGCGAGAAGCGGCAGCTCACGCGGCGGCGCACCTTGCGCGCCATCTTCACGAGCGCCGTGCACGTCTCTTGGTGG
>Ga0114994_10002224_pt1 | contig 14134 bp, 19 predicted proteins | sample ArcticOcean_MG_C_9_FD_87043 | JGI IMG/M metagenome (GOLD analysis project Ga0114994, IMG submission 87043) | Marine microbial communities from western Arctic Ocean - ArcticOcean_MG_CB2_152 | ecosystem: Environmental > Aquatic > Marine > Oceanic | place: Arctic Ocean: Canada Basin | collected... | reverse complement strand
TTGCAACATTTTACGGAGCAGTTAACGGAGGGAATTCTGTTTCTGATGTAGATGTATTTTCAGTAACAGATGGACTACAAACAAATACAGTAAGGACTCCATTTGACTACTCAATTACATTAGGTGTAAGAAAGATTGCAAGGTTAGGCTATGAGAATAGAGCTAATACATTCTATAATGGTACAGAGAACTCATTTAGTGATGCCGCTACAATTGGTAAGCTTAAGGGGTTTGAGTTTTTATTTGAAGCTGATTATACAAGGCAACAAGGTACAAACTTCCTAAACCAAAACCACTTCTTAAGGTATGTTGCTAATGACTGGATTGCAAAGGTTGAATACTTACAGGACGGATTTGCAGACATTAAATACTTTGAGGCTTCAGAGAGGTATAGATATAAGGTTGGAAGAAAGCTATCATTTAATATAGGTGCAGTACAGAGGCTAGCAGAACCCTATGGCTATGACCCACTTGAAGAGTGGCTATTATCTAATGGCAATCTACATTATACAGAATTAGCATTACAAGAAGGGTATTCAGTACAATTTGATGGAGCAGGAGGTATAACATATCTTAACCCATCTGGCAACGAAGTAGCTACAAGCACAGAGGTCTGGGATGCTGTTGTTATACCAACAATGTTGTCAAACTATACAGAAAACAAAAGAAATGAGTTAAAAAGCACACTACAGCACTCAGTTGTTATAGGCTTTGACTTCTATCATTATACAAAAACATTTTGGGTACACTCATGGGGTAATATAATGCCATACCATTATGATGATGGAGGTGAATTCTCATACCACGCATACAATGAAGGCCAATGGACAGACTTCTCTGGTGGCCTAATTTTTGGATATAAATTTGATAAGCACTTAGGGTGCTTTATAGAAGGTAAGTATAATAAGTACTGGAATCGTAATTGGCATGACTTTAGCATAGGTGTAAATTACGTGATATTTTAGGAGAAAGAAAGGATGGCAAAGGATTTAAACGAAGACACAGGATTTAATGTAAGTATAAAGACACTTGCAGGAATTGCAGTTGCTATAGCGACTGTTGTAGGGATGTGGTTTGCATTACAGGCAGACATACAAGAGGCAAAAGAGCTACCAGTACCTCCACCACCTGATGTCACTAGAATGGAATTTGACATGAAAGACAAAAACATACGTCTTACTATACAAAACACAGCTGAGGATGTTGAAGAGTTGAAAGAAGATCTAGATAGAATCGAAGCTAAAATCGATAAATTAAGATAGGAAAGAAAAGTTATGAAAAAGATTATACTTATATTACTGTTAGCAATGCCACTAATATCACTAAGTCAAACACTTAAGATAGGCAGTGAACTCACAGTAGTACACTTTAATGCAGGTTGGAACTCATCAAATGATGTAGAATGGGTAGGCGAACTATCAGATTGTAAATTCAAAAGGTGTGATATAGCTACAGACACAGAGGCTCAGAATGAGTTTGAGATAGTAGTAGTGCCAACAATAATTATATTCTCTGATGGAGAAGAAGTAGAAAGGTATCAGGCTGATATATCATTTACAATTAAAGCAACAAAAAAGGAAGTGCAAGAGGCCATAGACGAAATTTTAATGGACTCATTTTGATATTTATTATAAATTAAAAGGGACTAATATGTTTAATATATTTAAGGATGATAATAACTGGAATGAAAAAGCTATTGTTGGCTTTATTGCATTCATTATTATGTGTTTAATTATGATAGCTGATCTAGTAACAGGCTGGGTTGGCAAAGATTTGGTAATTAATGAGTTTGTATATGATTCATTTGTATTAGTTGTACTAGGCTGCTTTGGAATTGCAGGCCTTGAAAAGTTTGCAAAGAAATAGGAGATAAAGATGTCTAGAAGAAAAAACGGTGTTAGAAAAGATTGGAAGAAGAAATTAGAAGAAATTTCTATGTTAAGAAAGAAGCTTAAAAAGTCTCCAGAAAATAGCTCAATAAGAAGCAAGATAAAATCTTTATGCTCAAGTGTTGTAATGCCAAAGAAGGGAAAGAAATAATATGATAAAACTTAAAGATATATTAAATGAAGACAGAAACGATCCAACTAAAATGTTTGATCAGTCTACAGTTAATAAGATAGCTGCTGATATTAAAAAGATGGTTAACTTCAAAGATGGATATAATACATCTTTCGGATACAGTGAATATAGATTTGGATCTGGTGGTGGAGGATTTAGTTTCAAATGGATGCATTATAGAACTATGGGTGGACAAATTGGAGCATCTTTCGATGAAAAGTCTGGTAATCATAAGTATTACTCTTACAGTTGGTATGATAAAAAACGTACCGGTAGTGCAGATGTAGATAGTATGAAGCCATTCAAGTTCAAAGGAAAGCCTATGGAGTGGAAAGACTTCACAAACGATCACTTACTACAATTTTGGAAGAAAGTTAAGGGCGACATCAAGAAGAACGAAGCTGGAGCTCGAAAGGCATTAGAAGGTGAACAAAAAGCTCAATCAGACTATTACGGAAAGAAAGCTGACACGGGTAGAATCGGCTACGGACTAACATCCCAGCCAAGAAGATAGTATGACTAAACTAAGATCTATATTAAGTGAAAGTACTGGGCAAAGAGGGAGACAACGATGTGTAGATGCAGTATACCCACACATTAGTAGGAATCTAGGTAGAGCTAGACGAGGTACACCAAAGGTTGAATTTCATACTAATATTTATGCAAGAGTATCTGGTGTAGAAGGAATGGAAGGTGAGGCTAACCCACATGCAGAATATGACTGGGAAAGCAATAAGATCTACTTGTATACACCTAAAATGACAGATGAAGAAGAAATTATCAGAGGGCTGTTACATGAATATACTCATGCAACTCAAGATCCTAAGAAGATGAAAGTATATCGCAAGCTAGGATACAAAAAGAATCCTTATGAGATAGCAGCATATAAAGCAGAAAAGAATTGGAAAAAGTATATGGAGTATATAAAATGAAAGCATTAAGTCACTCAAGGCAGACAAATAGGCTGCAAGAAGCATACGAATTCAAAAATATCAATAAAAGTGAGCATCAAATAAAGCTAGCAATTAAAGATGTTGAGAAAAAAGCAAGGCTAAAAGCTAATAGAGACAAACCATTAGAATATGTACAGTTATCATTAAATAGAATAATGCTAACTAAGGTTTTAGGTCGTGGTAAGTTAGAAAAAGAACACCAAGCTGCATGGAAGAAGTTAAAAAAAGAATACAATCTTAAAGAATCAGTTAATGAAGCTAAAGACAACCTATATTTACAGTTACATAAAAAGTATGCTGATCAAATCAAAGGCCTTAAAGCAAAGAAGATTAAAAAATTAACCGACCTAGTAAGTGTACAGCGATGGACAATGGAAGACGAATATGATAATTCCGGTTTTGATCGCAAAGCAATGTCTAAACAATTTGATCATGAGCGTAAGTTATTCAAGCAATATATGGCTGGTGATAAAACTGTATCAATAAAAGAATCAAGAGATCCTGAGGCAATTAGAAAAGAATATAAGCAACTTAAGAAGCAATCAATAAAATTTTTACAAGATATGTGGTCTAGAAGTAATAAGGTAGGTAACCCAAAAAGCTTAGATAAAGCTGGGTTGATATCTGATATACTAAGGGATAATCACGGTAACAAATATGTTAATAAGGCATTTGAAAGCAAATTAGCTGAAGGTAAGGGCCAAGCTCTAGCAGACAAATATGTTGCTAAGCTTAGATCTGAATTTAAGAAGCTCAATGATGGTGAGTTAGATGAGTTTAAGAAAACTATTGCAAAGTCACTGGATCTAAGCTAAGATGATAAAACTAAAAGACATACTATCAGAAGGTCTATATGATCAAGGTATATTTAAGGCTGTGTTCACTGCTGGTGGCCCTGGTAGTGGAAAATCATATGCAGCCTCTTCGCTATTTGGAATGCCAGAAAAGATGCCACATGTATCCTCAAATGGGCTAAAAGGTGTAAATTCAGACCAGGCATTTGAAACATATATGAAGAAGGCTGAGATACCTCTTGACTTAGAAAAGCTAACAACAGGGCAGCAAAGTATTGCTATGGATCTAAGAAGTAAAGCAAAAAGTGTAACATTTAAGAGGATGAACACATTTATTAATAGTAAGTTAGGCATGCTTATTGATGGCACTGGAAAGAACTACGATAAAATATCAAAAATGAAAGGCAAGCTTGCTGCAAAGGGCTATGATTGCTTTATGATATATGTTAATACAGATCTAAGCGTAGCACTAGAGAGAAATGCAGCTAGGGAAAGAACTGTACCAGAAAATTTAGTAAAGAAGGCTTGGCAAGAGGTTAGCAACAATCTAGGTAAATTTCAAGGATTATTTGGTGCAAATAACATATTAGTAGTTGACAATAGCGAATATAAAGAATTCGAAAATATAATAAAAAAGAATGCTAGGGAATTTGTAAGAAGACCCATTCAAAACCACGTTGCAAAGCAATGGATAAAGAAAGAACAAGAGCTAAGGAGAAGATAATGAAATTACCAGGAAATATAAAGTTAGGACAAGTGTTTACAGGATACGGCAAGGCATTTGCTAATGAGAAGATTAATGAAGCTAAACTTAAGAAGGGTGATCACATAAAATCAATGGGAGAGGTTGGTGTGGTAAATAAAATTAAAGGCCAAGTTGCATATGTTAAGTTTGATTCAAACCCTAAGAGCTTCCATCCGATATTAGTATCTACAGTTAAGTATAAGGGCAAACATAAAGGTAAAGATCTATACGAAGAAGGCATTGTAAATGAAGCAGTAAAACCTATCAAGCTCTCTGGCAACTTAAAGAAAGACTTAAAGACTGTCACAGATATAGCAGGAAAAATGGTTAAGTATGCTAAAGACAACTTCAATACATATATACCAACAGGTCATATGCTCAGCCAACTCATTAATGGGGGTTCTACAGAAAAAGATGTTTTGAAGTATAATATCTCTCACCTAGCTAAGGCAATCAATACAGACTTAAAAAAGAAGTATATGAAAGATTTTGTAGGTGAATCAGTAAATGAATCCGTTGGAGGCTTTAGAGGTATTGCAACTGGAAGAAGTAACTTTGGAAAAGTAAGGTATGATGGTTGGAAAAGATCACACGAACCAATTAAAGAGGCAGCTCCAAAGATGAGAAAGAACAAAGAAGCTGAAAATCTTCAAAAGCTTATGAATCAGGTAGCTAATGCTCAAAAGGGTGGTGGTGATGGAAGATATGGTAAAGAATTTGACAAATCTAAAACAAAAGCATTACGTGCAATAAAAGACATGGTAATGTATTCAAACATAGGGATATAAAAATGAAACTAAAAAATATACTAAAAGAACATGCATACTTAGGTGAACTACCTTCCTCTAAGCTTAAGAAGATGAAGTGGAATCCAGTATTGAGTCCTAACAGGGTTGTCAAAGAAAAGGTTGAGGTTGTTGATGAACTATCAGGCCCAATCAGAGAAGAATATATTGAAGGCATGAGAGATCTAGGTGAAGGTTTGTCATTGATAAAAGACGGATGGCTTGAATGGAAGACTGGACCTATGACTGAGAAAGGTGATATTAAGCCTGCACAAACTGAGCTTATGAGATATGTTATTGGCTGGATGAAAAAAAATATCAAATAAATTTTTTTATTAAGCAGAAATTGTTTATATTAAATTATATTAAAAATAAACAAAAAACATTTTATGTCAGAAGATAAAAGAAAACACACCCCAAGGGACAGATCAGGTAAGCCAATAAAGAATTACCGTAAGCGTTCAGACTTTATCATACCAGGTATACCAGGAGGAGTTAAGGTTCCAGGTCCTACTTATGGAGATCTAGAGAAGGCACTAAAGATATTTAAGAGGCAAATAAAGGACTCTGAGAAGCTAGACGAATACAAAGAAAGAAGATACTTTGAAGGTAAGTCTGCAAAAAGAGTTAAAAAGATGGACTTAGCTAAGGCTGTGCAGAAGAAGGATACTAAAAGGCGAAATTGGCAGGATAAGAATTACATTTGGACTGCCATAGTAGACGGCAAGGCTCAATAACATTTAATTGTTAATAACTTTCTAAAAATAATACGTGAGAAATTTTTTTTCTTGCGTATTTTTGATTATATTTATATATAAATAAATAACTAATAACAAATCAATAACGAAAAAAAGAATCATTATGAAAAAGACCTTCCAAAACTACACTGTCAAATTAGATGGAACACTAATATCAATTACTGAAAACAAATCAACATTTGTAATTAAGGCTTATGATGCACAAAACATTCATACTGCACCAGAGGAATTTGACTACGCATGTAAGGTAGTTTCAAAACAGGAATCTAAATTAGCTAATAAATAAATATATACAATATGAAAAGTTCTACACAAAACTTATTAACCCTTATGGGAGGTCTTATCTCATTATACATAGCTTATATAACAGCCACTGGCACAATTCTAAGCTATATAACATTTTCAGGCCCATTAAATGAAATGGCATTCTGCATAACATCACTTTATATAGGCCTCGCAGCCATCTACTGTGGTGTCCCTCAAAGACATTGGAATAAATTGAATCCTTTTGCATAAAAAGTTTTAGAAAAACGATACTTTTTGTATATATGGATATATTTATATTCGATTAACAATTATACGTAAAAACGCATGTGATAAACTGAATACATTGCAATCGTATTAAAATAAATTCTATTATAGCTCCTAATAGCTATACTTCCTATAAACATAAATTAAGAGGAGACACAAAATGTCAAAAAACTTGTTAAAAGAAGCTATAGCTGATGCCAAAGCGGTTAGAGAAACTGCCATTGCAAATGCTAAACTAGCTTTAGAAGAAGCTTTTACTCCAAGACTACAATCTATGTTATCTCAAAAAATTGCTGAAGAATCTGACGATTTCGGTGATGATGAAGAAGAACTCGCTGATACACCAGAAGCTACTGTTGATATGGACGCAGATGACTCAACTGACTTAGGTCAAGAAGATGAAACTGCAGAAGCATACAACGAAGTAGGTGAAGATGAATCAGAAGGTGGTGAAGAAACTGATGATGATATACACGAAACTGAAGATGAAGACGTGTATGAAACTGAAGATGAACCAGACGCTGAGCTCGAATCAATTATCAAAGAATTAGAAGATGAAGCAGAAGACGAAGACGAAGTAACTACAGACGAAGATCACGATGACGAAGAAGTTCCCGTGACTGAAGATGAAGAGACTGAAGCTGAACCCGCAGATGAAACTGAAGATGATGAAATAGATTTAGAAGAGGTAATTAAAGCACTTCAAGAAGAAGATGAGGACGAAGTAACTAAAGATGAAGAAGCTGAAGAAGATCTTAAAGAAGCTTACAAGACTATTAGGTTCTTGAAAGATAAGATTAATGAAGTTAATTTGTTGAATGCAAAACTTTTATTCTCAAACAAACTATTTAGAAGTAACGGTCTAAATGAATCGCAAAAAATGAAAATTATTGAAACTTTCGATAGGGCTACTTCAGTAAGAGAAGTTAAATTAGTATACACTACTTTAGCTGAATCTTTAACTGGATACAAACCAACTAAGAGAAGAACAGTAACTGAAGGTTTTGCTTCAAAAGCCGTTAATTCGACTAAACCAAATAAAAACGTAATTGTTGAATCTAACAACTTTTCATCTAGAATGAAAAAGTTGGCAGGTTTACTATAAAAAATTAGGAGACAAAAATGTCAAACGTAAGTAACTTACTAAACGACGCTCAAAATACTTATAGGCAACAAATCAACGAAACTAAAGCTTACGTAAGTAAGTGGGAAAAGACTGGCCTTCTAGAAGGAATTGAAGCAGAATATGAAAAACATAATACTGCTATTCTTTTAGAAAACCAAGCTAGACAATTGATCCAAGAAGCTAACGCTACCGGTACAGGTGGTAGTAAAGAAGAATGGTCAGGTGTTGCATTACCACTAGTAAGAAGAATTTTCGGTGAAATTGCTGCAAAAGATTTTGTAAGTGTACAACCAATGAACCTACCCTCAGGGCTAGTGTTCTTTTTAGACTTTAAATATGGGTCTAACTCAGGTGCTGGAGGGACCACATCTGGAAACATCGCTACTGGCGATAAAATTATGGGTGTTACAGACACCAAAAATACTGATCCTTCTGGTGGCCTTTATGGTGCTGGTAGATTCGGATATTCTACAAACAGATCTGCTTCAACAGGTATTGCTGCAGTTTTAACTGCTGCATCTACTGCATCTATTGCTGATGTAGGCTTTGATTCAACATTAGCTACCTTAGTTACTGCTAAGAGAGTTAAGAAAGTTGTAATTACAACTGGAAATACTAATCTTGATGAACAGGCTGCTCAAGCTTTCCAAGTTTCTGCATCTGACTTTGTATTATACCCACAATTTACTACTGCTACTTCTGCTGGTGTTGTAACCTTTATTGGTTCAACGGCTGCTGAACTACCAACATGGTCTGATGACTTTGGTTTTGATTCTATCAATACTTCATATGTAATCAAGAATGCTAACGACCAGTCAAGAGGTGATTTTGAGGATAAAGATCCTACATCTTATGCTGAAGGTACTGCAACAGACTTGAATATTCCTGAAGTGAATGTTGAATTAAGATCTGAGGCTATCATAGCTAAGACAAGAAAGTTAAAAGTAATCTGGACTCCAGAATTTGCTCAAGACTTGAATGCTTATCACTCAATTGATGCTGAGGCTGAATTAACATCTATGTTATCTGAATATATTTCTATGGAAATAGATTTAGAGATCTTAAGTATGTTATCTGCTAATGCTAATACAACTGACTCATGGTCAGCTGCAGGACAGGCATTAAATGCTGCTGGAACTGCATTTGCTGATGTTGGTTCAATGTATGCTTATCAACAAACTTCATGGTTTGCAACATTAGGTACAAAAGTACAAAAAGTAAGTAACAAAATTCATGCAAAAACAATGCGTGGTGGTGCTAACTTCTTAGTATGTGGACCAGATGTTTCTACTGTGTTAGAATCTATTTCAGGATTCGGTGTTGATACAGACGGCGCTCAACAATCATTTGCAATGGGTGTAACTAAAATCGGTAGCTTAGCTAACAGATTCACAGTTTACAAAAACCCTTACATGCAGTCTAATGAGATTATTATGGGATTCCGTGGTACTCAATTCTTGGAAACTGGTGCAGTTTATGCTCCTTATATTCCATTAATTATGACTCCACTAGTATACGATCCAACTAACTTTACTCCAAGAAAAGGTGTAATGACTAGGTATGCTAAGAAAGTTGTAAGACCAGAATTCTACGGTAAGATCAATGTAACTGGATTAAACACTATTTAGTAAATAGTCTTTAATAATTCTTAGGAAAGGGCCCCATTAATTTGGGGCTCTTTTTTTTTGTTTTAACTTTTAGCTGATATTTATTATTGAACAAAGTTGAGTTTATATTTATATAAAAGGGGAAATCTATGGCAACACAAATAAAGATATGGGATGGAAATGCTGAATGGGCAGCAAGTAATGATACACCATTTGGTTTATATGACCACGATGATATATTTACTGGTTCTGCAATAAGCACAGCTAAATGGTGTGCTAAGAGGATGGGGTACCCTATAGTAAATATAGAATTAAACTCTGGTAGCTTCTTTGCATGCTTTGAAGAGGCAACAACAGAATATAATGCACAAGTTAACAGATTTAATATAAGAGAAAACCTACTTGGACTTAAAGGTGACTCAACATCTTCAAACTATTCAGGTAAAGACATTGATGGAACTGGACTAAATAGATTAATTACACTAAGTAAGGAATATGGCTCTGAGGCTGGTGTTGGTGGAAATGTAACTTGGTATACAGGATCTGTAACTACATCAAGAGGTAGGCAAGTTTATGACCTAGCAACATCAGATAACAGCATGTCACTCGAAAGTGGAACTGCTGGAACAACTTCAATAGAGATAAAGAAAGTATTTCATGAAGCAACCCCAGCAATGACTAGATTCTTTGATCCTTATGTTGGTACTGCAACTGCAACATCTCAGCAAATGAATTCATTCGGATGGAGTGGATTTAGCCCTGCAATTAATCATATGATGATGCCAATGTATGATGATATACTAAGGGTTCAAGCTATTGAATTTAATGATATTGTAAGAAAGTCTGCTTATGGATTTGAGATACAAAATAATAGAATGCGTCTATTCCCAATACCATCTGGAAGCTTTAAGGTGCACTTCCAATATATTAAAACAGATGATAGAGATAATTCCTCGGGAACATCAACGAAAATATCAGACTTTTCAAATGTAACATACAACCACATAGAGTATGTACACATAAATAACCCAGGAAAGCAATGGATAAGAAAGTATACGCTAGCACTTGCAAAAGAGCTATTAGGTATAGTAAGAAGTAAGTATGGAAGTATACCTTCACCAGGTGAAGCATTAAGCTTAGATGGAGACACACTAAGAAGTGAAGGTTTGGCAGAGAAGGAAGCATTAGTATCAGAACTAAGAGAAGACTTAGAAGCTTCATCTAGAAGAAATGCAATGGAAAGGCAGAATGATGAGGCAAACTTCCACCAAGAGACTATTAACAAGGTACCACTTAATATATACATAGGATAATTATGGCACTATTTTCAGGAAACAGAGACACACAGCTATTTAGAAAGCTAAGTGATGAGCTAGTAGACAGAATTCTGGGCACAGAAATTGATATTTATAAGATATCAAATACACTTACAAAAGAGAATGTGTATGGTGAGGCTGTTAGAAAGATTTATAAGACGGCTGTAAGAGTAGGTTGTATAATCACACCTGAAGACAAGGAGTGGGCAGACAACGGAATGGGTGAAGACATTAGCCAAGCTTGTAATTTTGCATTTGTTAGAGAAACAATAAAAGATATTAATCTTGTAATACAGGTAGGGGATATATTTAAGTGGGATGCATCTTATTGGGAAGTTGACTCAGTAAATGATGAGCAATATCATATGGCCCACAATCCTGATACAACAACTCTTGGTGAGGACTTTGGTTCAAGCATCTCAATACTATGTAAAACTCACATGGCAAGAAGAAGTAGCTTATCACTAGAGAATACTAGTATAGGAAATGCAGGCATAATACCGGACAATATATAATATGGCAAATTCAGAATTAAATAAAGATCAAAGGGCTGCAGGAGTTAACCCAAACATAGGTCACAGAGGTGAGCAGGTAAGAAGTGGGAAGATAGCTAAGAAGCTAGATATAAAGCTAGGCTTAGTTGACATTGATAGTGTTATAATAGACTATTTTGAAAATGCAATAATGCCAGAAATAACTGATAGTACAGGCCAAAGAGTTCAAGTGCCAATAATGTACGGAAACCCAGAAAGATGGTCTAGTATTCAAAAGAGTAGAGTGTATAGAGATAATAAAGGCAAGATACAACTACCTTTAATTATGTTTAAGAGAACAGGGATTGAAAAGCAAAGAGGTCTCGGAAATAAGATGGATGCAAATTCACCTAAATTGTATCAAGGCTTTGAAAACAACTTTAACGTGGCAAATCAATATGATAACTTCCACACACTTCAAGGCTTTAAGAAGAAGAAGACATATAAAAGAGTTGTTGTGCCTGACTATGTAGATCTAAGTTATGACTTTGTTGTGACCACTGAGTTTATAGAACAAATGAACTCTATAATAGAAGCTGTTAACTATGCTGAGGGTTCATACTGGGGACAAAAAGAGAGATACAACTTTAAGAGTAAAATTGACTCATTTGAGAATGCAACAGAGATTGAGTCTGGAGCAGACAGGGTGATAACATCAAACTTCTCACTAACACTATCAGGCTTCCTAATACCTGATATACTACAGAAGAAGATTGCTTCTGAAGCTGAAGATGCAATATCACACACAACAATACAAATTTCCGAAACAATAACACCTACAGGCTTAGATGTAAGTGCATCTGAAACTGTGAATGTTGAATCAGGAAACTCAAACAACGGATACCACCCAATAGGGCAAAGATAAAGAAGATAATATAAATAAGTTTTAACAAAATTAATAAAGGGAAAATATGAACAAGAAGTTTACAACAGACGAGTTAACAAAATTAAAAGAAACAAGAGAAAGATATCTAGTAACACAAGATAAGCTAGGCGGAATAGAAATTCAAAAAGCAATGCTGCAAAATTCAAAAGCATTAGTACTTGAAGAACTAAGCATACTACAGAAAGACGAAGTTGAGCTTGGTGAAACATTAAGATTAAAATATGGTGAAGGAACAATTGATATGGACAAAGGAGAGTTTATACCAAAATCGTAATTTTACAGTTTTAATCTGATATTTATATAACGAATAGAATACATAAACGTATTGGATATTATATCAAAACAAGAGATAGGAGAGAAATAAATGGCTGAGAAAATTGTATCACCAGGTGTATTTACCTCGGAAAAAGATTTATCATTCTTACCACAAGCTGTAGGTGAGATTGGTGCTGCTGTTATTGGACCAACAGCTAAAGGTCCGGCAATGGCACCAACAATGGTGTCAAATTATAGTGAATATGTACAGATATTTGGAGACATAGTTACTTCAGGTAGTTCTGATGCAGATAAAAAGAATTATTCGTATTTAACAAATACTGCTGCAAAAGAATACTTAAAGAACGGAAGTGCTCTAACTGTAGTTAGAATGTTGTCAGGTAGTTATACTGCTGCAACGTGTAAGGTTCCAGTATCTGCATCATTAAGTGCAACAGAAGCTACAAATAATTATGCTGATCAAGCAATCATTACTGCTTCATTCACATGTGAAACATTATCACATGGAGTATTACAAACTAGTTCAGGATCAATATCAAACCACATGCTAAATGCAAAAGGTGATAGAGACAACTTAAGATTAGAAGTAAGTTCTGTGAATGACACAAAAGGTAGCTTTACACTAACTATTAGACGAGGTGATGACTCTAAGAAGAGAAAGATTGCTTTAGAATCTTGGAACGGTGTTAATCTTGATCCTAATTCTAATAACTATATTGAAAGAGTTATTGGAAACCAAACACATACTATTGCAGGCTCAGGCACTGCAAGATATGTTAAGACTACAGGTAAATATCCAAACAAATCTAAATATATTAGAATTTCAAGTGTTGCAAAAGCAACTCCAAACTACTTATTAGAAGATGGGACTGTAAGGTTAAACTCTGCAACAGGTTCACTACCAACTAGGGTAGTTACTGGAGGGGTCTGGTCAGGTTCATTTACTGGAGGTAGTGATGGAAGTGCTGGACCAAACAGTACCAATGCAAATTGGAATGAAACTATTGATTCAACAAATGTTCAAGGGTATGACTACTCTACGCTAACTTCATGTGATGCATTATACTCTGCAATACTTTTAATGGGTAACGCAGATGATTATGATATTAACATGTTATTAGTACCAGGTGTAATTGCAGGAGAACACAGTGCACTGGCAGCTCAAATTCTGTCTTCATGTGAGGATAGAGGTGACTGTATGGCAATACTTGACCCTGTAAAATGGGACTCAAATGTAGCTACGGCTGCAGCTATTGGTGATAATTATGATTCATCTTATGGTGCAATGTACTACCCATGGTGTTTGACAAATGATACTTCAACTAACCAATTAATATGGGTGCCAGCATCTACTTTAATGGGCGGAGTCTTTGCATTCAATGATCAAGTTGCTCATGAATGGTTTGCTCCTGCAGGTTTAAATAGAGGTGGGCTTGATTCTGCAATTCAAGCAGAGAGAAAATTACCTCATGTAGACAGAGATACATTATATGAAAAAGGCATTAACCCTATTGCAACTTTCCCTGGACAAGGTGTAGCTGCTTGGGGACAGAAAACATTACAAAGAAAGGCATCTGCTCTTGACCGTGTAAATGTTAGAAGACTATTAATTAGACTTAAGAAGTTTATTGCATCTACATCAAGATTCTTAGTATTCGAAAATAATACTGCAGCAACAAGAAATAGATTCTTATCAGCTGTGAATCCATATATGGCAGATGTGCAGACAAAGCAAGGTTTGTATGCTTTTAGAGTAGTAATGG
>Ga0114994_10002222_pt1 | contig 14136 bp, 19 predicted proteins | sample ArcticOcean_MG_C_9_FD_87043 | JGI IMG/M metagenome (GOLD analysis project Ga0114994, IMG submission 87043) | Marine microbial communities from western Arctic Ocean - ArcticOcean_MG_CB2_152 | ecosystem: Environmental > Aquatic > Marine > Oceanic | place: Arctic Ocean: Canada Basin | collected... | reverse complement strand
GCCGTAGTGAATTTGGCCTTCTCGTGAATAGGTTTCGAATTTTACCATGATTCCAGCAGCAATTGTTCTTTTTGCTTTCGCCTTTAGACTTTCCTCCTCCCTTCAATATTGTGATCCATCATTAAAATGTTGGCCATTAGATCACGAAATCCAATCTCTCATTTTGTCCCTTGATCCAGCTGCTGATCGATCTGGGCTTTTCAGATCCAACCCAGTCAAGGGAGGTTCCCCCTACTCCTCTGCCATCCCAATCTACTCGGCATCTGATCAACCTTTATATGGGTTTGAAACTCCACTCAAGTCCCTCTATGTGAACAACTCGACCCTGTCATCGAGTTGCTTCTCTACTTCTACTGAGGATCGTGAGATTTGCTTTGCAGCCACTCGCAACAACCCCCTTTCATTCTCCCCTGCTTTCGTTGCGTTCCCAACTTCCCCCTCCCACGTTCAAACTTTAGTAAGATTCGCGAAGGACCACGACCTATGTGTATCTGTGCTGGGCACAGGCCACGATTTCCTGGACCGCCACTCTGGTATTTGCGAATTTTCTCTGCTCATCCGAACGTCGCTCTTGAAATCAATAGAGCAAGACAGCGCAACCGGCACCGTAAAGCTTGGAAGCGGTTTGACGTTTTCCGAAGTGCAAGAGGAAATTTCTCCCCTGTTCATCGCTTCCGGCTGGTCCATCACTGTAGGAATTCTGGGCTGGAGCATTGGAGGTGGCCACGGCCCAATGTCGCCGAAATTCGGTCTTGGTGTCGACAACATAGTCTCTTTTAATATCGTTACGGCCGATGCGAATTTGATAACTTGCAACTCGACCAACAATTATGATCTTTTCAGGGCTGTGAGGGGTGGAGGTGAGCTAGCGAAGCGAGCGAGCATTGTGGAAGACGAGAATACGAGCCACTTCAGCCTAACCCGCTCGGCGCAGGAGGAAGTACTTGGGGTGTGATCGTCAGCATCACTCTGAAAACGCACAGTCTGCCCGAGGGAGGAGCCAATCTGTTCAGGTTCTACATTGCGTCGGGCGACTACTGCGACAAGGAGACATTGGAGAAGAGCGTGGACGACTTCATTGACGTCATCTCCGATTTGGATGAGAATTGGGCGGGGCTGACGTTCATCGAGCCTGCTGCATCAAATAAAAAAAGAAAGTGTGGGATGGAGCTTACGATGTTCTCGCAGTATTTGTTCCAGGGAAGTGAAAATGATGGAGCAGAATTTGTCAAGCGAATGGAGAATCTTGGGCTGCCACTACTGAGCAGCACTCCAATCACGAATTGGAACGACGAGTACGTCAAAACCACCGATCCTGAGTACATTATTCCAGTGCCTTGGACCTTTCCCGTAGCGAACGTCGCAGTTGGGGGCGTGCCGAGCGTCTTGGTTAATAGTGAGAAGGCTTCCGTTCTTTCTGAGGTTATCAAAGACCGTTTTTCATCGTGTGCGGGAGAATCACAGATCTGCGATCGGATTGAAATCTATCACGACATTACCGGAAACTCGCAGGCGGGAGCGTTTCCCTCCGATGATGTGAGCATAACAATCGAGTTTCGCACGGCACTCTTCCATGTCGTCAGTAATGCCAAACCTGATGAGATTGATGAGGTTTTTTACGGGAGACTTGGAGATTATTCTTATCAGAACGAGTGTGCCTACGATATTTCTGAGGCCAGTGGGGGCTGGAAGAAGAGGGTTTTCGGTGAGCAGTATGAGTTTCTTCTTTCTGTGAAGGAAAAGTTTGATCCGGACAACATCTTTTGGTGTCACCATTGCATCGGCGATGAAACCGCAGACTCAACCAGAGGAACAACCGCAGGCGCAACCACAGGAGCTACTGTTGGAACTGCCGCTTTAGCTGCCACTTTAGCTGCAGGAATAGCAAAATAAATTTTAAAAAATCTTGATAAAATATTTCTACACACTCTCCTCTACTCGGGAAATACATACACCACAGTCAGTCTTTCGCTCCCCCCCGCTCTTTTCCTTATGACTTCCCTCACCAGCTCCTTAACCTCTGCACGTGATTCTCCGCACGTGTTCTCAACCATCAGCTGCACCAACGATATCTGCCTCTCCAGCGAGTTCACAAGCGCCTTGGTTCCCACCTCACCAAGCTCGTTGAACCCCAGCTTCAAAGTCTTCAAAGTGCAGTTACCCTCCATTCCAGCAAAAGCCATCGCCGTCTCTTCCCTAATCCGGTTTCGCGCGAGGTCGAGACTTCGGAGAAACTTATTTGCTGCGATAACTTTTGCTAGCTCGACCCCACCAACGTCGCTGATACCGTTAAATGGGAGTTCCAGCGTGAAGAGGCGCATCTTGGCAGGGTTGAGGAAGATGCTGGCGAGGGAGATTGCCCCCGCATCGTTCAAATTGTTCCAGCCTAAATTTAGCTCTCTCAAAAAGGTTAGTTGGGGCCAAATTTGGTTGGAGCCGAGGAAGATTTCGTTTGTGAGTGAGTTTCCGGACAGATTGAGGACTTTCAGCTTCAAAGAACTGTCGACTGTGTTGAACGAGCGCCTCCGAGTTTTCCCCTTCTCCTTCTCCTCCCCCTCCTTTTTTTCATCGCCCTCCTTCTCCCCCTCCTTCTCCTTCTCCTTCTCCTTCTCCTCCTCCTTCTCCGGAAGTTTTATTGATTCAATTTTATTCTGACTAAGGCTCAAGCTTGTTAGCTTGCACTCCCCGCCTATTTTGCTCAGGGAGCCAAATATTGCTCCTGCCCCTACGCTCCCGATGCTATTCTCGCTCAAATTCAACATCTTCAGACCCAATAAGAACTGAAAGGATGTTGCCAAAGCCGCTGCCGAGATTGCAGTCAAGCAGTTGTTGCTCAAGTCCATGCTGGTTATCAACTTGAAGTCGGCGGTGTTCGTCTTGAGAGATTGGGACAGGTCAATAAGCATGACATCATTCAGCACGTTCCTGCAGTTCAGCTCAGAACTGAATTCTCTCAGTTCGTTCAGAATGAACGTTGACGAGGATTTTAGGGTGTGCGATGTGGTTGCGCTGCTTGAGATGAAGTCATCATCGTCCGAGTCGTTGAAGAGTTCTTCCATTTTGGGTAGGATCATGTTACTCGAAAGATGGAACAACCTTTTAGTCAGATTTCTAGAGTTGGAACACGAAGGGTCAGAAGAGCCCGGAAAGAGCAAATTGCAATATTATGAACAAATATGCTATAGCATAGTATCTTGGCTCAAAAAAAAATCTTCAAGGTGTTGAGCCATGAGCCCATCATGAGTTTTGTGTTCACGGAGGACAACTTCAGGAACCCTGAACTTCCTAAAGACGTATCCGTCGTCGACGTGCCCCTCTTCCTGGCCACTGACGAATCCCTTGAAGGGCTTGGAAAACTCATCCACTCAAGAGATGAACTTACAACGGACAAGAAGAACTTCGAGATTGTCCCTTGGCCTGTATCAGGCTGGCGTAAGCTGGATCCAGACACGGGCGACGAGGCTGGCACGACAGAAGGCGAGTTTAAGGTACACTGGGAGGGTGATTATTACATGGGTGAGCCCTTAGCCGAGCGAAGCGCGAAATGGCTATAGACGGCGCAGACATCCACACTGAACTAACCCGCTCACTTCGTTTGGCTCGCTCGAATGGCTCGGTGCAGGCTTGAATCTTGCAATCGCCACGACGAATAATGTATATTTGGATGGGCTGGGCGCTCTTCCTGAGGTGGCCTCTCGCACGAGCGACAAACAACACGACGACATATATTTGTGGATGAGCGACTACCACCCCGACGGCGGCCAGCTCTTCTTCCCTTCCGACCCCGACAATGCCGTGCCTTTCACAATGTGCCTGGGACCGGCGTCAAAGGGCGACGACATCAAGCCGGAGGATATGAAGGCTTTTTTCGTTCCGGCGGGGAAGGGGGTGTACATCCATCCTGGCATCTGGCACAATGGAATTTACGTGCGGAAGGAGTTCACCCCCACGACACTGTTTACAAGGCAGGGCAAGATTCACGGGCGGGTTAGTGCGAGTTGGGCTGCCGAGTTCAAGAGTTTGTTGAGGGTGAGTTTGAATGAGCCGGAGTAGAATGTCCCCTTCTAAATTGAGAATTAATTTTTCGTCACCTACAGACAGACTCCAACGAAACTCATTATGACTGAATGGCAGTCGTGGTAACCCAATCCCAAGATTCCAAAATCGGTTGAACGAAATCGCTTGGAGTCTGGGATCTTGTAGTTCGCCAGTCTGTTAAAAATGTAGTACACGTACTTGGCGTTGTCGTCCATGACAGAGTCCCACAACTCGCCCGAAATGTTCCCTTGATAACCTTTTGACTGCCACTCTTTTTTGTATGCAATGAACAGAAAGAGCATGAGCTCGCTCCTTTTTCGCCTGATGAACCACAGGGTGACTTCGGGACTTGTCCCCAGCTGTAAGCACTCAGGCCACCTGTCAACAAGCAATTCAAGAACTTCGTAATTTTTAGTTTTGAACGCACGATCGAACGGGTACTCGCCGAAGCGATTCTTTATCTGAATGGACTGTGGGAAATGCTTCAAAAGAGTTTGAACGATTTCAACCGAGCTCGCACTGGTGTTCAAGTCCAGAGATTCCGATGACAAAAGCTGCAAGATTCGGGGGGTTTTGTTTTGTGGGTGGTGAGTGTCTGGGAGTCTTTTGAAAAAACCTTTGTCCGGAGCTTGATGACAAGCTATGTGTAAGCAAGTGAAACCTTGATAGCCGCGCTTGCGAAGATTTTCAGGGGCACGCTCGATGAATTTTTCTATTAATTGAATTGGAGGGTGGAACCCCACAAGCACGTGCAGTGGAGACGATTGACCGTCCGAGGGTGAAAGGGATGTGAGGGCCGAGAGACCTGCTTCGCCAGATGAAATGAGTTTGTAAGCTGCACGCCAGTTTTGTGAAATTATTTGTGAGTTAAGCTTAACCTTTGAGCTGGTCTTTTTCTTTCCCGTCTTGCCCGTGATTGATGAAGAGGCACCCATCAAAAGAATTGTGTATATAATTAAGAGTGTGGGGACAAGTCAATATCTTTCTTTGTTGCACAATTTTCACCAAGAAGTCAAAGTGCCAAAACAAAATGGCAAATATTGACTTTGACTTTGATAAACGTGATTCACATACTGTTAATTTGAAGTATGAGTCAGAGAAGGTTTCCCCAGCGCTCAATGAAACCGCACCCGAGTCAACACCCAGCTCCTTGACAGCCCTTTTATGGCAAGAATTTTGGTGCAGCATGACTTCCAAGAATTTTGCCAATGAACCCCTCGAGCAGCGGGTGACATATGCATGTCGAAGGACTTGAAGCAAATCCTTCCTCGTCTCTTTCCGCACTTCGAAAGCAAACTGCTCCACATCCTATAGAACAAAATTTTGAATGTGGGTGAAACGACTCAAAAGGCAAAAGGCAAAAGGCAAAAGGCAGAAGGCAAAAAGCAAGATTAAAACTGTTCTATTGGTTTAGTGCGTTTCATTAAAAATGCGCCTCGCTTCGCCTGGCGCTCCGCTCGGCGCAGATTCTTCTCGCCAGTTTCCACAATCTCAGCCGCACCATCGGCACCGCGCTACTGTTCTCAGTGAGCGGGAGGCTAACGCTAGGCGTGATCCTCGCAGAAATGTTTTTTTACCATCTTTACAAGGTGGGGAGGAGAGACTACGTGCTTTAAATAGTATTCCTGGAAGGAGGCACTCTAAAGTACATTGGCGCAGGCCTTACCCACAGCATTCATGACAGGGTTGTCGAGCGCCATGATTGCCTACTACGATTTTGACACAGATCAGCCTCACCGCGATACTTTACAAATTTTCTATGGGGACATAAAGGATGGTTGGAGAGGGCGAACGTTCTTCCTCATGACAATGATCAGCACGTTGCACAATTTGAGCCGGAGCTTGGGTTACGTTCGCAATTTCGTGGGGACATTTTTCGGCACGAAGACGGCGCCCCAATACACGGTCGAACTGTTCCGAACGAGCACGACTGACCAGGCGAAGTTTAGGGTGTGCTTCAAGAACACCCGGCGCTACATAAATGGCATCGAGGAAGAAGTGAAAGAAAATGAGAAAAGAAAAATTTACGGAAACATTGCCTTATTAATAAAGTCCCCAAGAGGAAGTGCTTTCTCAAGCTCTTCTTCGTTCGTCCCCACAATCCAGCAAATCACACCCTTCCTCCCTCGCCCGGCAGCAAACGGGATCATCAGGTCATAGGTGCAGTAAGCCGGGTTCTTAATAGGTATGTGAAGCTCCAGCTCCCCCCCCTCGAACTCTAGCAGGTCTCCAGCGAAGCTGCGCCGCCGTGCGATATATTGTTAGTTGTAGTTGTGGGCTCGCTTATACATATATTTCTCGCTCGCAGTAAAATCGCTCACCTCGACCAGTTCGTCACCATTGCGAAGTTCGCGCTGTCCTTCCCTACAAGCCAGCCGCAGAAGCTGGGGAGTGGCTTGTTTGTCGTCGTGTAGGGACTTTTCGCCGCAAGCATCCTGTGGACGGCCGAGGGGGTCCCGAACGTTGTGTCGTCCATGGACAGAGCCGTGACATAGTTGCCTGCTAGGTCGTCGCCGAAGCCGGCCAGCTTGCCCCTGCAGTCCATTCCCATCATTCCTATCCTGCTCTTCGTTACAGTGAAGAACTTGCTCGTCAAAATATCGTTTGTAGTCAAATAGTCGACGTCATCCTCCTTCTCCTTCTTCATCTCTTCAACCCTCCCCTCGTCCAAGTAGTAACCGACGCACTTGACGCCAGGGCCGCACAGCCGAGCGTTGTGCAGCTCGTACATGATCATGACAGCTGGAGAGTCGGCCCACTTGAACTCCTTCTTCCCGCAGCTCTGCGCCGAGCGAAGAAGGTGCCAAACGAATTGATTGGGTTAGTTTAGTTTAGTTTAGTTTAGTTTGGTAGTGGATGCGTATGCTCGTCTTCATCAAGGCTCGCTCGCTTCGCTAGCTCACCTCACGCATCGTCTCAGAAAAAGTTTGGATTCGGTCGACCGTGAGGGGCCTGACCGGCTTGTTGTTTTTGGGGGAGAGCATTTTCAAAATCTCGTAGTATGTTCGTCCGTCGCCTATCGCGTGGGACATTGAGAAAATCACGGTGTACGTGTCTAGTTCGGAGCCCTTGACGATCGAAAGGAGGGTGACTGGGGTGTCCTTGCCTATGAGGCGGTCGCCCCTAGTCACCACGTACTTCTTTTCTTTGAACATACTTGTGCAGAGCTCTGTGTAAGGCTTGTCGGCTGAGACTGGGGAGGTGGGGGTGGGGGCTGAATTGAAAAGCTTGTCAATGTCGCTTTCCGTAGGGTTGGATGGATGCCTCAGTACAACTTTCTTCTTAATGCTGCAAACAACAAGTCTACCAGCGAGCCAAGGGTTCACAGCAAGGGTTTTGGAGAATTGGCTTCGAAGGGATGTTGAAGCAGAGGCAAAATCTCCCTTGAAGAATGTTGCTGTCGTGATGCCCTCTTCCCAGAGTAATCCACCACCTTCGTCGGACAAAAGTTCCACGTCGGTGGCTGTGGCTGTGGATCCCGAAGTTGCTATTGATGCCATATCTATCTGAGGTGTTAATTTGTCGATGAAAGCGCTAGGGAGTGCAAAGATGTAGTTAATAAAAAAATTTAATATCCGATTTAAATCCGATCGGAATCCGATCGAAGTTAGTAGCTGGGAAATTTCTCACTTTTTTTCCTCCGCTCCCTCAACTATTTTTCTATATTTCAACGCTCTAATCCCAGCTTCACGCTACTGTAGGTCGCAACCTTTGTCAACCGCATCATGAACATTTTCAAATCCCACTCTTTGTCAATTTTCTCGTTTTCGAAATGCGTTATAAGATCCCCAGCTTGCACACCGTTCCCTCCCTCCTCGCTCCCGTTTCCGTCGTCTACAAGTGTCATCCTCGATAACCCTGCATTTCTGGGGGTGCTACAACTCACAATTTTTATGAATTCTAGGACTTGCTTGACCCGAAAATGCTTGTCGTCATCTCTCGAGACTGTGCCGAGTGGAGTGAGTTAGTAGTGTTTTACATAAATAAAGCCGACTGCAGCTCGCTCACCGATCATTCCGAAGCCCACCCCCGGTGGTCCTTTTGTGATTCGCGCCTCAAACGCAAATGAAGACATTGGACTGCTGCATTGCCGAAGCAGGATGTGATCATTTTTAGGTTTCGCAAATGGATCGAGCGTCAAATTTTCCTTCTTTTTGCCACCCGCTGCCGCTGCCGCTGCCGCTGCCGCTGCCGCTGCCGCTGCCGCTGCCGCTGCCGATCGCAAGTCGGAGCACAGTTGAGCCAAAAAATCGGCATTCGATTGCTTGCTCCACTTGTCGCACAGATCAGTCTTCATTATAACAGTCACCTTCGTTCTTTTCTGAACCGAAAAGGGTTCGAAGTCCATGGAGAATTCGTGGTTGTTCGCCATTTTTGTTCCTCCGCCAAAAACGAATTGTGTATACTTGTGCTGCTTAGATTTCCTAATTTGGTGCGTGAGGATTGTGTACGATGAAGACTTCGATTTGGCTTTTACCGCCCGAAGCAAAGTTCGGATCTGCGCTCATGAGTGGGTGAGGAGTGAATTAGTCGCTTTGCACTCACTCTTCTGTCCACTTTCTGTCACACTTTCTGTCACAACCCCCCCCCCGCTCCGCTCCGCTCAGCTCGCTCACCTCCAAAAATTCTCTACCAGCCATTTTATAACGGACCAGCTGCAACTTCGCACCGTCGCCGTTGTCTGGGCCCATTTTCCATTCTTTGAGAACGCTACCGAGCTTCAATGACGTGTCAAAACTCCCTCTTATGACGAAGTTTGAAAACATATTGAACATTTGCTCAGGTTCACAATTAATATAGCAGATCGACTTGAGCCTTGGCACGGACGGTAGCACACTCGGAGCTGAATAAATTTTCGATCCATCAATTTCATGCCGAATCTCGCACCATCGTGTACCGTCTATGGAAAACTTGCTGTTACTGAGATTGAAAAAGTGATCGTTGACGGCATCTGGAATAGATTTGGTTAAGTCGCTCAAAACCTCTTCGATTTCGTTTTTACGTACACCAACAGGGCAATTGGGAGTTAATCGCTCCCGCAAATCTTCAAGTTTCTTTTCCCTTGTCGCTTTGTCTTGCTCTTCTTCAAACGTAACTATGAGTGGGCTGATGCAGTGATCGACAAACTCGATTGTCAGGCTTTCGTCATTTAGTGTTGCTTTGATATTGATGATGCTAGTTGAGCGTGGAGAATCAAGATTCAGGTCTAGCCTACTTTGTTTGAATATGAAAAGACTGTGAATTGTACCTTTCGAATCCACTGGAAGGAGGATATATCTTCGACTTCTTAGCCCTGTGTGCTTTTGTATTTTCAAGCAGGGGTAAAATGTTGCCTTTGACTGAGTGATCGTAGCAGTGGAGGGGGGAGGGGGAGGTGGTTTTGCAAATATAGTTGCATCGGTGGTTTCATCATCCCCTCCCCCCCCTCCCCTTTCTCCCCCTCCTCCCCCTCCTGTCCCATTGGCAGTTGGTAGAGGGGTGATTGTTGGCTCATTCGCTTTTTGTTGTTGTGCAAATCCAAGTGCAGAGATGATTATTTGAGCCTCTTCTTTGGGGTTAAGATTTTTTGTTAGTGGGTCGTCATGCTCCTCCTCCTTTTGTCGCTTTTTGCAGCTGCTAGGCCAGCAGAGCATGTTTTTCAAAGTTTTTTTCCTTTATCTGAATGTTCTAGACACCTAGATAGAAATTGTTTTTAAGATACGTAACAAGACACCCACAATATCCTATGGAGCTCTCCAACGAAGCAATAGTATCACTCGCAGTCGTCTTCACGTACATCATTCTCTCTGCGGTGCTCCTTCGATGGGGAGGCAAGCTTTATAAACGAAGTCACACCTCAACTCAGATCTTCACTACAAGACTCGTGAGTTTTCATTCCGGTTCCGCTCGCCTTGTGATAGAGAGTGCTAAGCGACTAACCCACTCACCCTCTAACCTCGCTTCGCTCGGCGCAGATTGCACACCGAGGTTTGAAGAATGACAAATATGCTGAGAACACACTGCACGCTTTCAAGTTTGCAGCCAACCAGGTGAACGTTGACATGATTGAACTAGACTGCTGGCTCTCCAAAGATGGTCAGGTTGTTGTTTTTCACGATGGAACAACCGATAGAATGTGTGGCACCCCAGGCCACGTCAACGATTTGAACTATGCCGAATTTCCAAAGCTCCAACTCTCCACAACCGAGAAGGAGGCGTACAGCTCCCTCACCGATACTCAGAAGAAAGATGCGGATCGAATCCCTCTGCTTAAGGAAGTGCTCGAGATGCTCGACAACAAGAAAGGGCTGATTGTCGAAATCAAGCAGAACTCCGACGAAATGCTCCAGAAAATTTACGTCCTCCTGACAAAGTTTGAACGCGTCACGAATGGCTCAACGTGCTGGTTCTCGTTGAGCGCGAGCATAAACAAGAAATTACAAAAATTCCAGCCCACCAACAGCAACAACAGCGGCGAAAATTTCCACCCCCTCCCCACCATCTCCTCTGTCCCGGAGGTTTTGACAACCTTTATTTTGTATTGGACTGGCCTCCTCCCATTTTTCCCGCTCTTCCACACGTACAAGATATTTGGGGTTATCTGCTTCCCTGTTACTGCTGAGCTTCTCCACCGGCTGGTGAAGCTCCCCATGCCCCTTGCAAAGGTACTTAATTTTTTCTTCGGTGGTCACCCGAGCAAAATCCTCGTTGTCCCCAAGTTGATCAAGGTGAGCCTGCTGAGAGCATTTTGGAAGACGAGAATACGAGTCAGCGAGCAGCAAGCGAAGCGAGCTAGTCACAACTAGTGTACAGACGAGAATACGAGCCACTACTAACCCCTTCACACCTTCGCACCTTCTTCGCTCTGCACAGCATATGAAAGACAGGGGATTCCCTTGCGTCGTCCTGGGCATGAACGGCGTGGATGACATCGCATTTGTCAAGAAAGTAGCTGCCACTGGAGCACTCACAGACCACTGCGATACGATCAAAAAGTCTCCTGAGTGGCATAGGCTGTGCGACGACCTTTGGTCTGAGCCCTCTGACTTCACAAAATCAAAATCTTTTATTTAAGCATGAAATGTTGTTTCAACGTACCAGGTCCTTCTATATCTTATCTTTATGAATCAGATGATTGATTTCACTTCTTGTCACCCCTCTGCACTCTGCTAGGATGGGTGGCACCCCATTTTTCTGTATAAAAATACACACCTAGGAATAGCGTGGATAGGATGGCAATGGGAACCAAATTGTCAGATTTTTTTATTGTGGCAATAGACATGGTGATGGTGTGTGTGAAGGAATTTGGATATTGGTTGAGTGTGGTATTCAAAAGTTTAACTAAACTGAAACTCTCTTTACTTGCCGCCTCTAAAAAAAAAATTTTGAATTGAAAATGTCTTTGCTTTCGCTTTGCTTTCTTTTTATGTCATACCATGTGCCAAACCCCACACATTTTTTGCCAATTAACAAACAACACACACCCCAGATATCCACTTCAATCCATTCTTTAATTCAATCCAATCCACCCCCAATCCAATCAAGTCATGTCTTCGTCGTGCTCATCATTCATATCCCAGAAAACTTCCCTCCCAGTTATAGTAGGTGTAATAATAATAGCCTTCTCCCTAACCATAGTCTACCAGCGAAAAACCAGGACCCTGATCAATCTATTTGACGACCCTCGAAATTTAATTGTCACTTTCATGACAGCCCAAGATTTCGGGAAGGATCCTCGAGAGCAAACAGACTATAACAACAACACCCTTGTAAGCAACAACAACGATGGACAGAACGAAAACCCGCACCAACCGGCTTCGAAGAAGAAGGACAGCTCTCGGGACAAGCTTGCGGCCCAGCAGATGCAGAATGAAACAAACGTAGAGGGAGGGAGTTTGACATTTGTCAGATTGAAGGATTTGGATCCCAAGAATTCGGCAAACGCAATAAATTACGAATGGGAGATACCGTTCAAGGAAATTAAGTTGATTGAGAGTATTGGGGTTGGGCAGTTTGGGGACGTTTACCGCGGGGTCTGGCTTGACACCCAAGTTGCTGTGAAGGTCCCCAAATCCAACATATCGGACTACAATCTAATGAGGTTTCTCAAAGAGGTGAAGCTGCTCAGTTGCCTCCACCATCCGAACATTGTCCTTTTTTTGGGCGCTTGCATAGTGAAGCCGAATATCTGCCTCGTGATGGAAGTCCTGAACAAGGTGAGCCACCCTCATGCATCCACATATATTCACAACTGAAACTAACCAACCCACACACACACCACCACCAGGGAAACCTCTTCGATTTCATTCACAATCCGGACCGCACCCTCAACACGTCGGACAACGAGCTCCTCATGATCAAGTTCGCTATTGACATTGTGCGTGGCATGAAGTACTTGCACTACAAGGCCAAGATTATCCAGAGGGATTTGAAGAGCAGAAATTTGCTCATTGGCGACACACTAACGGTCAAGGTGTGCGATTTTGGATTGAGTAGGTTGGAGGGCAGGAACAATCAGAGCAAGTCTCAGCACGGTGATGTCGGAACCCCGTACTGGGTTGCGCCTGAGATAATCAAGCACGAGGTTGCTGGGAGTAAGGCTGACGTTTACAGGTGAGTTTGAGGTTGTTGATAAAATTGAGTATTTCTATTTTCTTTTTGCTCACACATTTCCAGCTTCGCAATCGTGCTGTGGGAACTGATGACCCACTCCATCCCCTTCGAGAACCTCGGCGCCCACGAGGTAGCCTACGCGGTGGTTCACTCTGCCGCCCGCCCAGAAATTCCCCCCGACAACACGATCCCCCCCCACATACTTTCCATAATCACCTCGGCCTGGTCCGAGAACCCCGACGACCGGCCCGATTTTAGCCAGATCCTAGACCAGCTCCAGGGGGTTGGAGGCGACAAGGACGATGCGAGAGATTCCGATGGAGTCACTTCCAACCACTCGAGCTGGTTGAGCTACGACTCGCTGCGAATGGAAGGCGGTCACGTCCATCAAGGAGCGAGCTTGAACGGCTCGATTCAGAACCTCGGCATCGACCTCCCTCCGGGGCAAGTCCCTCTCCACGAGTACATCGGCAAGTCTCACATTGGAGCGGGGGGGGTGATAGTCAGCTCCAGCCACGGCAGTGCCGAGACTCACAAGAGCCGAAATTACGGATCCATCGAAGATTTTGGGAATAGAAAGAGCGAAAAAAACGAGTATCAGCACGTGGGTGTCAACCTTGCGTCCTACGAGCCCAAGAGGAAGCTATCGACCAGCTCGGACGGGACAGAAATGAGCAAGTCTGGGAGTCTCGTAAAGTCCGGGGATTTGGGAGGGGGAGAAAGTAAAGAGGAGGTGAAGGAGAGCGATGGGAAAGGCGCGACGCTCAAAAAGGATAAGAACAAGGTGCATCCAGCCTAAAATAGTTCCTTTTTAAAAAATGAAAATCGATCATTGCTGATTGCACTCCCCTGGTTCTTCCTCCCCCCCCACCGCCAGTTTGCTCACGCTTCCTACAATCGGTGCTACGACGGTTTTGAGATCAACATCAACATCAGCAAAATTCGCATTTTCCTTGTCCTCCTCATTTTTTCCGTCCTTCGCTGTCCGCTCCATCCGCTCCAAGCGTAACTGTAGGTTGCTCACTTGCTCCTTCAAGCTCCCATTTCTCTCCTCGCTCATCCAAGCTGCCTGCTGTGCCTTGGCGACATCGCTCGAGAACGAGCAGTTCAAAAAAATCATTTCCCTCCTCTCCTCCTTAAGTTTTGCAACCGTGTCCTCGAATTCCCTCCGAATGATGTCTATTGACGTGGACGTGACCTTGCATTTGTGTGCATTATCGGCGCCACTCCCGATCCCCCTCATCGACAACTTCGCATGCTCCTTTTGCAGCATTTTGAACTCTCTCGTGATCATCTCGAGTTGATACTCGACCATGAGATCTCCCCCCCCCCCCCCCCCCCCCCCCCCCCCCCCCTCCCTCACCCCCCCCCCCCCCCCCCCCCCCCCTCCTCTTCTCCCCCCTCTCCCCCCCCCCCCCCCCCCCTCTCCCTTCCCCCCCTTTCCCCCCACCCCCTCTCGCGCTTCTGCTTCCGCTCTTTTTCTGGTCCGCTGTCCTTTTCTGTCTT
>Ga0114994_10002221_pt1 | contig 14136 bp, 9 predicted proteins | sample ArcticOcean_MG_C_9_FD_87043 | JGI IMG/M metagenome (GOLD analysis project Ga0114994, IMG submission 87043) | Marine microbial communities from western Arctic Ocean - ArcticOcean_MG_CB2_152 | ecosystem: Environmental > Aquatic > Marine > Oceanic | place: Arctic Ocean: Canada Basin | collected... | reverse complement strand
GCGAACGACGCGGACGGCGACACGTACTTCTACAACCGGAGGACGCGGCGCGTCGCCTGGGAGCTGCCCCGGGGCGCCGTGACCGTCGAGACAGATGGCGTTTCTAAAGTTGTGGCGCCGCGCGACCGCGCGCCGGACCGGTCCGTGGACATAAAGCGCTTTTCTAGCATGGCGAAGCGGGCGGCCACCATGGCCACCCGAGCGCGCGCCACGCCGCGCACGCCGCCGCGGTCCTCCTCTCCGTTATCGGACCTGGCCGCGGCGCTCCGCGAGGCCACGTCCTCCACTCCCGAGCGCGTGTTTTCGCCGGCTTGCAAGGTCGCGCCGGCGACGCCGCCGCCCGTGGGTTCGCCCGCGGCCGCGGTCGCGCCGGCGACGGTGCCCCCGCGGACACCGCCGCGGGAGGCCGCCCAGCGGACGCCCGTGCAGAACACGCCGCCGCCCCGGAAGGACTCGTTGTCGAACCTGCGCGCCCGCTTCGCCGCCCGGGCGAAGCCGGAGGAGGCCTTGAAACCGGCCGCCGCCGTGACGCCGCACGACCTGCAGAAGCCGCGCCGCCGGACCCCGCCGAAGCGCACGCCGCTCGGCGACGCGAACTCGCCCTTTGCGGAAACGGCGCCGCCCCGCGTCTTCTGCTGCTACTGCGGCCAGCCGAGCCGCGTGGAGGCCTTGAACGCGCACCTGGCGAGCTGCCCCCAACGTTCCAAGCTGGCGAGCACGCCCGTCGAGGCGCGGCTGCGGCGCGCGCTGCGGAACCACTGGGCCGCGTCGCCGGCGAAGCACGCCAAGCCGGCGACGCCCCTGACCGTGCCGGCGGCGCTGTGCGTCGTGTCGCCCGAGTAGGCCCCCTTTTTGACCCCCGCCCCTAAGACATCTTCTCAGAGTTCCTCTTTTATAGGTACCCCGGCCGCGGCCAGGTTCGCCTCGATCTCCTCCCGGCTGCCCCCCAGCGGGAGGCGCACGGGAGCGTCACCGGGCTTCCGATCAATGATCTTCTTGATCATTTCGGGGGTGAGGCCAAAGGGTTGCTTGGGCTCCTGGTGCTGGTCCTGCTGGGCGGCGTCGCCGGCTTGGCGTGCTTTGATGTCCTTGTCCCACTAGTCGCGCCACTCCTTCGGCATTTTCTCGTCCCACGAGGGGTCCCACTCGCCGCGCATGCGCTTCTCCGCCGCGGCCATGATGAACACGTGGTTCTTGTCCGCCTGCGTCTTCACCTCGGCCGCGCCCCAGTCGGCGTCGTCCTCGTCCTCGTCGTACTGCGCCTCGAGCGCGTCGAGGTCGATCTCCTTCCGGCTCGGCCGCACCGTGGACGCGGCGAGGGCGGCGAGTACCAGGAGAGCTCTCCTTCTAATCATATTTCTATTTGCTCTCGAGATTTGCGAGGAGCGCACGGTTAGAGCGTCAGCTCGGGCTCTACGTCGAGCTTGGTAATCGGTCGAGCGCACCAGGCCGGTAAGGCTCTGCAGTGCCGGCGGTCTCGGTCGGTTACGCGTGTCGCGACCTGCGTCGAAAACCCGGCTAAACATGACCTACCTTAGGCGCGAGAGGTGTAGAAGGGGGAGACGGGATCTGCCAGGGCCCAGGCGCAAAGATAAGCAACCCATCATTAGTGGCGCCCCTAGGGCGGCGCGTAGCCCGGGAGCACGTCGGCCAGCGGCACGCACCGCTTCTCTTGGAGAGAAGTGTGCGCCGCGACGCCCATGGCCACGGCCATGAGCCCGTCCCGCACGCTGACGGGCGGCGCGTCACCGTTCAGCGCCGCCGCCACGAACGCGCTGAGCTCGAAGAACGTCGCGCCCTCGTGGAAGCCCGCGGCCGCGATCTTGGCGTCCGGGTGCACGTACTCCACCACCGGCGGGTTCCGCTCCGAGTCAAGGGGAGGCGTCCGGCCCGGCGTAATACTTTTGGCCGATCTCGTAGTCAATCGAAACTGGCACTCGGGGCACTTGGCCTCCACTTTACCTTTCGTACCAACAACGGCCACGTACTCCGTCTGCATGTCCTCGGCGAACATGCACAAATCTAAAGCGGCGGTGCAGCCGTTCGAGAAGGACACGATCACGTGCGCAAAGTCCAGAATGTCCGGCTGCTGGCCGTCGTAGTCCTCGTCCCGATGGTTGACGCCGCCGCCGCCGCAGGCATACACACTCAAGACATCCACTTCCTTGGACACCACTAGTCTTCTCATTAAGTCAAAAAAGTGACAAGCCTTCTCCACTAGTGTACCGCCGGTCCACTTGTTGAAGCGGTTCCAGTACCCGACCTTGTGCAAGAACGGGAAGCGGTGCTCGCGGATGGACACCATCTTCGTCGCGCCCAAGGTACCGTCATCGACGCACTTCACCAATTTGGCAATGGGCGGCATCCACCGGTACTCCATGCCCACCATGAACATGTACTTGGACGTCAAGTAGTGCTTCGTTACTAATTCCTCGACGTCCACGCAATCTGCGATGGTGGTGCACAATGGTTTTTCACATAAAACGTGCATCTTGGCCAGTGGTAAAAGTTCCCTCAGCAATGCCGCGTGCTGGTAGTTGGGCGTGGCCACGATGAAGGCGTCGCAGCCGCAGTCGAAGAGCTCGTGCCAGTCCGCCACGACCTTGCAATCGGGAAAGCCCCACTTGTCGAGCTCCGCCCGCGCCTCAGCGCGGCCGCGCTCGTCGGAGTCCGCGACGGCCACTATTGTACTTCCTTGATCCTTGAGTAGGGAGAAGTTCCGGATGTGCTCCAACCCCATGGCGCCCGTGCCGGCGATGGCGAACTTGAGGCCTCCTGCCATGGTTCTTTTGAGTTTTTTGCAATGTGTGGCTGTGTTTTTGTGCGGCGCGGCGGCGGCTTTCTTAAAGCGTTGAAGTCAAATCTAATGAGCTAGTGGCAGCGTTCACGCTCCTGAAGTGCTTAGCGAGCACACAACAAAAAGACAGAGCGTTTTTGGGAGGTAAGTGCGGGTTGCGTGCGGGTTTCGAGTTCATCGTAAAAACGGCTTTGACTTCGTCGACCGGACTCACAAAGCACATTCGGCCCTCAAATCGACAGCCTTTTTTACACCGTGCGCATCTGTCCACAGCAGCACGCCTGAGTCACCAGCCAAGCCCCGCGGGCGGTCCTGGCAAGGAGGCACACAACCGATACAAAAAGGAAAGCCCCGCCGAGCGCGACCCTAGACGAGAAATGGACCCCACACCGATGGACGTCGACGAATCAACGGACCTGCCCCTGCCGGAAGTCGTCGAGGGCCTCCTGCGTATGACGGCGTTGCAGCGACCCGAGGCCCTGGCCGAAGCCGCGAAGACCTGGGACGCGCGGCAGGCGTCGACGGCCCTGAAGGTGGCCCTCGACCTGATCGGGGACGACCATCGGGAAGCGGGCTTCGCCCTACTTATGCTGTGTCGCCGCCACCTGACGAAAGACGAGAGCGTCGGCCGCATTTGCTTGGCGGCGGTCGGCGAGCGGTCGAACGCCGTCGCCGGCGTCGCCGTGCTCCAGAAGCTGCTGCCCGAGGCCTGGCCCGCGTCGGCCATCGCGGTCACGACGCTGGTTGCGGCGGCCGTCGCGTGGTTAGCCGAGACGGACCTGCTGCGGAAACCGCTCGTCGCCTTTTTGTGGGAGCGACCGCTCGCACAAACGGACGGTCAGAGCGCCTTCTTCGCGTGCGGTTTACAACGGCTGGGTCGACACCCGTCCGCGCATCTCGTGGCGGCGCTTTTACATGTGTTAGGGAGCGTCAAGGACCAAGATGAAGTGCAGCGGGGCCTGGCAGCCAAGGTTCTCCGGTTCCCGGCGCCCCAGTTGGAGGGCGCGGGCTACGCGCTCGCCGCGGGCGGCGCTGTCGCGTTAGCGGCGTTCTACGCCCGCGCCGACGCGGGACCGCTGGCCCTGGGCGCGGCCCGGCACTACGCCGCGCACAAGAACCACTTGGATGTGGCCGAAGCCGCGATCGCGGCCTGCCCCGCGCCATGCATTAGAGCGGCGGAGGCCCACGCGGCGACGCTGCGGGACCGGGCCACGTCGAGTGAAGATATCACGCGCGTCGACGCGTCCCTGCGCTACCTGCTCCTGAGGAAGCCCGAGCTACGGGGCCCGTGGATGCGGGCATTAATTCCCGACGCGGCGGCGGACCGCGCGGCGGCCGCGCGCGCCGCCCGGGGTCCTGCTTCGGCGCCGGCTCTTGTGGGGAAGCCGCAGCCGCCGGGCCTCGCCAATTTGGGCAACTCGTGCTACGCGAACGCGATCTGCCGGGCGCTGCACGCGACGGCGCCGCTGAGAAGGCTACTACTAGAGAACTCGCGCTTAGATGCGGACGCGCCGGTCACGTCTGAGTTGAGAAAGCTCGCGGCGTTATTATCGAAGTCGACGCGCCCGCACATCCGCCCGGAGCAGTTCCGCGATCGGCTGCGGGAGCCCTTTTGCAGCTACGGGCAGCAGGACGCGGCCGAGTTCCTCCACTACATCATGGAGGCCCTGGAGGCGGAACAGGGGGGCCTGTCCAAGGAATTGTTAGATGGGGTGTTCGGGGGCCAATTGGAGACGGTGCTCACGTGTTCGGAGTGCGGGACGCGGAGCAGCTCCAAAACGGATCTTGGTGGTTTGCTGAGCGTGAGCGTGCCCGACGACCGCACTATCCGGAAGAACGACAGCGTGGCTCTCCCGCTGCCGGCGCAGAAGCCGGCGCAGCTCTACCACCTGATCCGGGACCAGTGCCTCGCGTCCGAAACGCTGGAAGGCGACAGCGCCTACTTCTGCGACTGTTGCGCTATGAAGGTCGAAGCCAAAAAGACGTCTTCCATTTCTTCGGCGCCGCGCCACCTGATCGTGGGCCTGGGGCGCTTCGCCTACGACATCGCGACGCAGACGCGCCGCAAGGTCGGGACGCGGGTGGACTGCCCCCTCCAACTTCACGTGGCAGATTTTGAGTACACGCTGTACGCCGTGGTGGTGCATTCCGGAAGTACGCCGCACCACGGCCACTACTACGCCTACTGCCGGGACTCCGCGTCGGCGGAAAAGTGGCGCAAGTTCGACGACGAGAGCGTGGAGGACTGTGTAGATGATGACCCCCGGCAGCACAAGACGAACCGGTCGCCGTACATCCTCTTCTACGCGCGCGAAAATGGCGACGATCCCGCGGCGGGGCCGTGGTCCACGGACTTGAAGAGGTTCGTCGAGATGGACAACGAAGCGGCCAAAACGGACGCGCGGCCGAAGACGCCCCCGTTACTACTGACGAACGGGCCCTGTATCGGGCCGATGCCACGGCCACGGCCTCCCCCGCCACCACCGGGCGGGCCGGCCGAACCCTACGCGGCGGCGGGGTTCAAGTTGGATTTTGGGGGCGGCGGCGGGGGGGTGTGCTAAGTGTAGTTTGTTACTCCCCCACGAGGCTCGGCGCGTTCGCGAGGCTCGTCGCCGACGCGTTCGCGAGGTCGAGCGAGACGCGTCGCGGTTGTTCTTTCGCGTGCAGTTGCGACGCGTTGTAGTAGCGCGGTCTCGGGATCTGTGCCGTGTCCGAGTACATGGCGCCGACCGGAACCGCGTCCCCGGCCGCCTTCTTGGGACACTGGTTAAGATCCCACAATCCCATGGCCACGCCGCACTCCGTGAGTACGGCATGGGCCCGCATGATCGACGCGGTGTCGCCCTTCTCGGCCAACGCCGTCGCGAGCGACAGCGCCCCGGGGTCGAGGGCCGCGGCGCTCCGGAGGCTGCCCTCGAGACACTCGAGCTGCTGGTCCAGGATGTCCGTCTCGCCGCTCGTGTGCGCGAGGACTAGCGGCGCGGCGTCCGCGACCTCCTCGACCTCCTCGAGTGGAGGGTGTGGCGGCGGTGGGGTATTTTCATTGTTGCACGGTGGTGTCGGGAGGCTAGCCATCTTGCTGTTCAGTATGGAGGCTGCCCCGGTATGGGCGGTGTGACAATGCGAGGAACACAAGCAGCCGGCGTCGGGCAGCGCGATTCGAAGCGCGATAGTTGAAACCCGCACGTTTAGGGCACGGGTTTTTTTCACAGTGCGTTGCTCGCACACATCGCTCGCGTGTGCCATTGCAGCCAATACTTGCAGGACCCTTTGCGTTTGCAGTGCGCTACCAAACAGATGCCCGCCCTCTACGCCGCCGACGCGCGCGCCCGCCAGGCGGTGGCGTTGCTTATAGCACTCACGGTGCTGCTGCGGTGGGACATACTCCACGCCTGCTACACGGACGGCGGCATACTACCGGTCGCGGCGTGGCGGGCGCAGGTCGGCCAGGACCCGCTCCACCGAGTATTTGTGGTCCACGCGTGGTCTGGCACTTTGCTGTGGCAGCGGGGCCTGGCCCTGCTCCAGCTCGGCCTCGCTCTATTACTCGCATTGAACAAGCGGCCGCGCATCAACGCCGCGCTCTCGCTGTGGCTCTACGCGTCGGTGACAGCAAGACACGCTAAGCTCGCCTTCATCCTCGACCGCTACGCGCACATTCTGTTGCTGTGGCTCTGCGCGGCGCCGGACATGGCGCGCCCTACTCTCGCACGAAGAGCGACCTACATTCTAAGATGGGGCCAGGTGCTCTGGATCTACTTGGATGCGGGCCTCGCGAAATTGAACGATCCAAGTAGAGGCTGGTCCTTCGACGGCAACGCCCTGGACGCGTATCTGCGGCACACCTTCGTGGGCGAGACGACTCGATACCTTCTCGGGGGCACCGGCGTGCGGTATGCTACGGTAATTGTGCCGTACGTCGAGACCTTTGCTCCTCTACTAGCCTGCGCGGGCTTCTACCTCGGGTTCCAGGGTCTGCGCCGCGTCGCCTCCACAACGATACTCCTCCTCCACGCCGGCATCGGCCTGTCCATGAACGGCGCCGGGCTACTCTCGGCCTTTGCCTGCGGCGCGTGGCTGTTCGTGGAGCCGCCGTTACCTGCCAAAGGCCGGAAAGTGTCATCGTACCGGGACTGGGGCGGTGTTATAGTTGTGCTCTTGTTCTCCGCCGGGTCTCTAGCCCACGGATTGATGGACATGGCGGCCTGCCGCGACGCCACGCAACAACCGCTCCAATCAATCTTCCACAACCGGTGGAACGTCTTCGCGGGCGCCGAGGACCACGTCACCTGGGAGATCATGCCCGCGCGGACGAGAAATGGCGCCATCGTGGACCTGTGGTCGGCCAAGCCCGTGTCGTGGGCCCAGCCCCCGAAAGCGGCGCGGTCGGGGCGGTGGCGCTCCTTCCCGATGCTCGGCGACGGCGAGGCACCCCTCGAGGAGGTCGAGCGCGTCTACGCGTACTTCTGCCGGGAGCGCGACGACGTCCTGCACTTCCACGCGTACATGCTGCGCGTGGAGCTCGCGGACGCGTCGCGCGTGTCGAAGCGGCTGCTGCACGCGCACGTTTGTTGAGTGGCGCTTATTGTGTAAGTTTCCTACTACTTTGAAAGCCGTGAAGAAGGAAGCGTGACGCGACGTGTCAAATTTGGACGGCGGGCACGCGCCGGTTCACTTTGTTCGCTCGCGCTCCGGACGGCTGGCGTCGACTTTCGACGCGGCGCAACGGGCTGAAAACGTAGCCAAGGTTGTCTCAGATCGTCGGTACCCTTTCAAAGCCCTTTTGCTGCCTATTGCGCGCTTTGCACGAGCCAAAAATGCGCCGCAGTAGAGGCTTGTTTGTGTTGCTCCTCTCGCGCGCAGCCGCGCTGCGACCACCAGGCCACGCAAGGCAGCAGAAGACCGCTACGCCGTTCGCGCCGGACACCGACGCGCTAGACGATTTCTTCACGCAGCTGAACCCTGACGCGCTCGCGACCGCGCCGGACGAGGAGCATGTCGCGGAGTGGTCCGAAAGCTGGGACTCGACGACCGTCGACGGCTGGGGCGCGTCGACGGCGTCCGCGCCGAGCGGCGAGTGGTCCGGCCTTGACGCCGTCGACGCGGCCGCGCCGGCCTTCGTGCCGGAGGGCCTCGGCGGTGCGGAGTGGTCCGCGCTCGAGGGCAGCTGGGAGAGCCTCGACGATATATCCGCTCCCCACGAGCTCGTCGTCGAGCCTGCGGACGCCGACGCCGAGCGGGCGCTCGACGTCCTGGCGACGCCGCGCTCGGCGACAGAGTCCGCGCCCGCGCCCGTTGAAGCGTTCAGCCACCCGGCGCTGAGCGTCGGCGACGCCGTCGAAGTGCTTTGTGAAGACAATGTAATCTGGTACCAAGCGACGCTCACCGAGGTCGGATTGGGCATCGCGATCGCGGACTACGGCTCGGGCTTCGAGCTGGAGGTCGTCGAACTCAAGCGCATCCGGGTCCCCGCGGCGCCGGACGTCCTGGACCTGTTGACTGTACCGGCGGAGCATGACAAGGCGTACGGCGAGGTCGACTCGCACCTGCTGATTGAGAGAGATGCGAACGACAGACCGGCGCACGCGGGCTACACCTACGTGGACGAGCAGACGTGCGTCGGGTGCTACAACTGCGCCATGGTCGCCCCCTCGACCTTCTTCATGGAGGACACGTATGGCGGCGCTAGGGTTTTCCACCAGCACGGCGACGCGGCCGAGATCATCGAGGAGGCCATCGACACGTGTCCCGTGGACTGCATCCACGCCGTGAGCTTCGAGCAGCTGCAGAGCTTGGAGATCGAGCGGCGCGACCAGGTCATTAATTTCGCCGGGCGGAACATGGCGCGGGCGGAAGGGAAGAACATCATGGTCGCGTCGATGACGTCGGGCGCGGGCGGCCGCTTTTCTCGCGTACAAGAGTTCGAGGAGTTGGCTATTGAGGACGAGGCGTTCCGGCGGAAAGCGGAGGAGAAGGCCGTGGAAAGACGGCAACGTGCGCGGGCGGACGTTGAGCGCATCTCCGGCGTGCGGTCGACGTCGGTAGAGATGTAGGTCCCTGTTAATTAGCTAATGTGCAGTTACTCCTCGTCCTGCATGAACTCGTCATGCCAGCCTTGCATGGTCGCCCGTGCGTGCTCCCCGGTTACATGATGTACCCCCGCTAGGTAGGTGAGAACATACCGATACTCTTCTTCGGTGCGTTGGTCAATATATTCTTCCGTAGCTGCATTATACACAGAATAATGCATGAGCTCCAGGTCCATGGCAGCTAATGAGATGGCACTACCTGCATCATCGTGCACGACTTGCAGAGTCATCTCAGGCTTTAAGTAAAAATAGAGAAACGATATCAGCCTCCGAGTCGATTTGAAAGAGTATTGCTGATTACCTTCACCTATTGTAAGAGTATTGTAATCATCCAAACGATAGCAACCAAGTGAAACCATCGCCTGGTCACTGACCCGTATGGCTACGATCGTGATCTTGATACGACGCATAAGCGACTCGTCAAAGCTATCGTTCCTGGGAATGCGCGACAAGAATTCGACCATGCCATCCCAAGAGGCTTTTGTCTCGGACCAAACATCGGATAGATCAATACTCATTTCCCAATGTCCGGAAGCGATACAGTCCAGATCGCCCTCCCAGATTAAGACGCCGCCATCCTCGAAGCGCGCGAAGAAAGTGAAACCATCTAATGGGGTCGCACGTAACGTCGGCGGCTGGGCCCTTTGCGATAGAGCGTCTGCCAGGAGCCGACGGCGTACGTGCGGCCGCACAATCGAGACCGCGTCATTCTCCGCCGCGATAATGGTATCTCGCGCCGGGCGCGGACGCTGCATCTGTGCGCGCACCAGCAGCTGCCACGCTCTTGTGTCTCGCACATCTGTCCTGGCTGTCTTGCTGCAGCAGGTATAGCGGCACAGACCTTGTGGTTCGAGGAACTCGACCATCTCAGGCCGCAAGGGTATCATTGACGTCTGATGAATATTATTGGACGCATCCCTTGTAGCCGGTTCCATTGAGCTATAAAAACCCGCACTTAAAACCCGTCTAAAAAATCAATAAAACGCGCGGATGTGATCGTGCTGTGCTACCGACCGACGACACAAGACGCCGCCAGAATTCGTAGCGTGAGACGCGCAGCCAGGCTTGCTTAGACTCTAGAATTTCAGCCAGTTCTGCGCACTCAGCAATAATCCTGGGCTTGACTAGCAGCAGCACACGTTGGAGAAGCGTTACGCGCACAGACGAAGTCCGCGCCCCGCATAATCGAGGGGACCTGCCCAAGACGCAAAAGATGTCCACGACGACGCGCCGGTCCCGCAAGGCCAGCGACCCGCCGTGCACGCCCGCGGACGACAACGAAGACTTGAGGGACCGCATCCGCGAGGCGTCTCTAAAGCTCAAGGACGCCCTCAGTTGCAAGGTCTGCGGCGACTGGTTCGAGGACCCGATTGGATTGGGCTGCGGCCACTCGCTGTGTCGCCAGTGCGCCGTCGAGTGGTTCGCGAAGAGCCCGACGTGCCCGACGTGCCGCGCGCCGGCGGACCCGCGCGGCGCGGCGCGGCGCGACGTGCAGCGCGACCTCGCGCGCGCCGTTGCGGCGGCGCAGCCCTGCGTCGCCATGGCGGGGACGCCGGGGCCGAAGAAGCGGGGCCGGTCGAGCTAGTGTGTCCTCGGTGTGTAAGTAACAAGTTAATCGTCGTATGAGACGCCACAGGGGAGTAAGCGAATATAATAGCGTGCAGGTGCGTCTCACTCGTCTCCGACTACTACTAGTATAAGGTTACAAACGCGGCGGCGGACAGGTTAGCTCAGCTCGAAGCCGACGCCGTTGTGGATCGAGTAGCGCAGCTTCTCCCGCAGCACCGCCTTGGACGTGTACCGCGGCAGCTTCAGCAGGTTCATGCACGTGCCGGCAGTCGGCAACCGCTCGTCGTCCGCGTGGATCGACACTTGGTGGATGGAGATGCTCGGTTGCAGCATGCGGAACCCCAATAAAGGCGGCCGCGAGCAGGACGTCACGAACTTGAGTAGAGCGGCTCTATCCGCGTCGTCGAACTCACTGACCACTTCCCAGAACCATTGAATAAAAGGTTGGGAAGCGTGGTAGCCGCCCCCGTAGTGCGTGTGGCGCTGCCAGTCCTGCACGTCTACGGAAACGTCGGCACCCGAGACGAGCACTTGCAACTCGTCCGGATCGAAGGCGCGCAACCACGTTGCGTCTATTACTGCTCGTAGACCTCTCAAAAACGCGGCGCAGGGCCGCGCCGGTTCAATGTTCAAGCGGTGGTGGGCCACGAGCTGCACGTACCGGCCCCTATTTTTGGACGTGACCTTTTCGTCATCGCCTAACGGCACGTCTTTTCCGTTGACGGTGATGGCAAAGCTCAACTCAAGCGCATCGACTTCGGCCGGCGGCATGTGCTTCAAGCGGACCAGGTTCCCGTACAAATCTCCGTCCAGACTCCTTAGATCGTCGAAGTAGTTGTACTTGCCCAGCGCTTTGTTCAGGAAGAAGCGTGCAAATCTAGGTTCGACCAACACGCCTTCGTACAAAGCCTTGCCGATGATGCGCCCGCAGAACTCGTACTTGGCCAGATCTGCAGATCCGGACGCGTACAACAGCCCCGTCGTCGGCGAGGCCCGGAAGAGGCCACTTGCGCCGAACGCGGCCTTGGTTAATTGATCCAGGAACTCCTTGAAGACGCCGCCTCCGTCGATGCCCGCCTCCTCCTGGCCCGTCTCCGAGACGAACGTGACCTGGACCCGGCCCTTCATCTTGTCCGAAGACAGTTTGTGGAGCTGCGCGAAGGCGTCTTCAAAGAGGTGGTCCCTTCGCACCTTGACCCGGAAGCCCAAGGGACGCATCCCAAAGCCCTCTTCGCCCCGCGCCCGTCGGTCCTGCTCGACGCGCCCCTGGAACAAGGCTACTCTTTGTTGAAACGCCACCACAAACGGACACGCGGCCAGCGTTTGCGCGACTCGAGGTTCTAAGGAAGCATGAAGCGGCGGCCGCTCGCTCGGTTGTTGTGCTCCCGTATTTGAGCGCCGGGCCCAGGGCATCAACGCTTCGCTGTCCACGTCCATGTCGTCCTCGCCCTCCTCCTCTCGCCACACGGGCGGCGCCGCCGCCTGGGTCTCGGTCTCGAGCGACGCCGCCCGGACCCCGGGCCAGAGCCACAAGTCGTCGTCGTACAGCGAGCGCGCCACGCGGTCCCGCAACTGGGAGAACAATCTCGCACACACCGCGACGCAGGCTAAGCGTTGCGCGTCCGGCGGCCGCTGCAGGACCGGCTCGTCCCAGAGCCCCCTCCTTAAGAATCGCGACAGGAGCGCGACGATGGTCCTCAAATCGTCCAGGGCCCAGCCCGCCGCGAGCGCCGCGTCGTCCAACGCTCTGAGTAACAACGAAAAGCTCGACGCGAACAAAAACAAGGCGTCCTCATTATTTCCGGCGTCGACCTCGCCAAACAGCGCTTTGACCACCGCGCCGCGCTGCTTTAACATGCGGCCGCCGGATGTTAAAACAGCCTCGGCGAGACAGGGCTGCTGCGCCGCCCGCCCCAGCAGCGAGGCCGCCGTCGCGCACCGCGCCAATACGGCCGCGCCGAAGGCGGCGCTCGCTCGAGCCGTGCCTCGATCCGCCGTCGCCTCGTCGAACAACCACCCGCAGAACGGCCGCGCGGCCGTGGCGAGGCACGGCACGGTCCCCTTGGGCGCCCGCCGGTCCCTCTGGTCAAAGGCGTTCGCGACCGCGTCCGCGAGGAGCAAAGTGCCCCGACGGACGTCGTCCTCCGAGTCCGAGCTTTCGTCCATCTGCTCGGCGACCTCGAGCGGCAGTCCTTTGGCGAGCGCCGTGCAGGCCCGCGCGGCGCTTACCGGTAACTGCTCGTCGCGCGGCGCCCGTGGGGCCAGGTCCATGAGCACGACTAAAACGCGGGCGTCCGACGTGGCGTGCACGGCGTCGCAGGCCTTCCGTAGGGCGCCCCCCTCTTCCAAGAGCGGCGCGTCCAAACGCTGGCTCCGTGGTGCCGAGGCGAGGAGGTCCAGGTACGCGGCGCGGCACGCGTCCGCCCGGGGGCCCTCTGTACATACGCGCACGGCCGCGGCCGCGACGCGCGCGGCGGCCGCATGGTGGTGCGTCGTATATGCGGCGCAGCACCGCGGGCCGACGTCCGTTAAGAGGTCCGGGTCCTCGAGTGCGTCGAGCACGACAGAGACGCCCGCGCCCACGCCCTCGCCGCGCTCGAGCGCCGCGACGCAGCTGAGGACGACTCCGCGCGCTCTTGTAGAAGGCGCGGCCGAGCCCAGAAATAACGTGGCGGCGCGCTCGAGCCGCTGGGCATCGGCCGCCCCGGCATCGAACGCCACGAAGCTCGCGACGAGCGGCGCCGCCACGGCCGGCGGCGGCGAAAAGGGCACGTTCTGGGCGGCGAGCGCTATTCTAACCCGCTCGAGGTCCTGGACACGCGCGTCGAAGGCCCGGCGGAGCCCGGCCCGCCACTGCTTGGCGGCGCGGCGGCCGCGGTACCACTTCTCGAGCCGCCGCGCGGACGTGAGGCGCTTAGCCTCGGCGGCGCGCGCGGCGCGCTCGACGCGCGCGCGCCGCGCCAGTTCGGACGCGCTCGCGTTGTCCCTCTTGCGGCCGCCGAGGTTGACAGCCCGCTTCTCGACGGCGGAGCCGTCGAACATTCTTTAGGGCGTCTGACCGCAGAGTTCTTATGTGGCGTGTAGTCGACTGACCAGTGCTTGCAGGGGAGGAAAGCTCCCGTTCCACGGACGCGCTGCAATGCAGCGGTCAGACGTACCGCGTTGCGGCCTGGCAGTGGCGTGAGCTCTGCTCGGAGCTACGATGCCCGAGCAAGGAACCCGTTTTGTGAATTCGGGAAACGCGCGCGCTTTGCTCGCGCACGCGAAAAGCCAGCAGCGCTGCCTCAAGAGAGACAGGGGTACGAAATGATCCTCACGCAGTGCGCCGCGTGCGCTGCCCCGCTTGGCTTAGCTTTGGGGAAGAAATGCGGCCGCTGCAGTACACGATACTGTGGGCCGGCCTGCCAGGAGCAACACTGGAAAGAAGGCGGCCATGACAAGCTCTGCAAGAAGATCAAGAAAGGGGGCGGTGCCGAGCAGTATCATGCCAATATGAAGTACGCCGAGGCCGTAACGGTCGCGGCCGAGGAGTGCGCGGAGGACACGAAGGGCCAGACGTGCTACATCTGCACGGAGGCCCTCCACTGGGAAACAAAGGAGGGCCTCGTGCGCGGGTGTGCGTGTCGCGGGACTGCGGGCTTCGCGCACGTGTCGTGCTTGGCGGAGCAGGCCAAGATTTTG
>Ga0114994_10002218_pt1 | contig 14145 bp, 13 predicted proteins | sample ArcticOcean_MG_C_9_FD_87043 | JGI IMG/M metagenome (GOLD analysis project Ga0114994, IMG submission 87043) | Marine microbial communities from western Arctic Ocean - ArcticOcean_MG_CB2_152 | ecosystem: Environmental > Aquatic > Marine > Oceanic | place: Arctic Ocean: Canada Basin | collected... | reverse complement strand
CTATTTTTTTTGACAAGCGTGAACGAGTTATACTTAATGTAACATCTGTAATTCCTAAATAAGATGCTATCATTTTAAGAGATATTGATTGGATTATTTTCGGATGATTTTCAACCAATTCAAGATATCTATTTTCTGCAGTTTTCGTAATCATGGAATCAAATCTTTTCTCAATATTCCTGTTAAATAAATTTGTAATCTTAAATGCTATGATTTCAAGATTGGGGATTTTTTTCTTACCAATCTCAAAATTTTCTTTTGTTAACTCCCACATATTACAATCTGTTATTGTTTTAATAGAGGACCTTGAGCGTTACTCAATATAAAAACTAGTGTATACCAACGCAGGAGAATTTTAAAATATAAAATCTCTAATAAATACCTTTGAGTCATTTTAATATTCCATTGAAAAAACAACTTCATTTAAATAGTAACCAGATTTTGAAATAGTTCCCTGCTGGTCGATTATAGGATTCTTTTTATAATCTTTGCGAGTGTGAAGTTGAGATAAAAAAACCTTTTTCCGCTCATTAAGAAAAGCAGTCTTGCTCATTCGCTCTACATGATTATTATTTGATTTTTTAGTAATCACGTTAATACAATAGGAGGCAATGTGCTAGACTACTCATAACAATTTCAAAATTTTTTGTTAAAACAGGCAAAGCTAAAAAATAAATACAATATTTTTAACTTACAGTTTGACACAAAAGTATCACATAATATATATTAACATTCGCCAATCACGCTTTAAATAATATTTTCGTCAGTCAGCTTTTTATTTCAGTAATTGCCCATTGGGCATAACAACCACATACTATACAGGATGTAAATTATGGCAGAAGCATTAGACCTCAACATACCCCTTGGAAAAGGTGGAGCTGATTCGGTAGAAAATATTATTAAGCCACTTCTCGAACTAGAAAAACAGAAAAGCCTCAATGATAAGAACGAGCATTACACAATTGAAAATTATTACACTGGTGATCTATTGGGTTCAGATGTACTGAAAAATAAATATCTAGCTCCCGGTGAAAAGCATCCATATCAATTGTGGGAAAGACAAGCAAAAGCACTAGCAGGAGTAGAAAAAACAAAATCTGATAAAGATAAATGGGAAGAAAAGTTCTACTCAATTTTAGAAGATTTTAGATTTGTACCCGGCGGAAGAATCATGCATGGTGCCGGGCGAGAAGATATCACAACCACCTTAAATAATTGTTATGTTGTAGCAGTCAAAGATGATTCTATCAAATCTATTTACAATACGATTATCGAAGAAGCATTAACGTATAAATATGGTGGCGGGTGTGGCCACGATTTATCCTTGCTAAGGCCATCGGGTGATGCCATCAATGGAACCGGTGGAGACTCTTGTGGTCCAACTGGATTTATGAACCTTTTTAGTGAAAATACGAACACCATTGCACAACATGGTCGAAGGGGTGCTAACATGCAAACCTTAAGGGTAGATCATCCGGATATAGAAAAATTTATTACTATAAAAACTGGTGATATAAATATGGTCAAATATTCTAATATCTCCGTTTTATTGACCCACAAGTTTATGGATGCTGTAAAAAATGATACAGACTTCGACTTAGTATTTGACGGAAAAGTTTACGAAACGATCAAAGCATCAAGCCTATGGAATAAAATTATTAGTAGTGCCCATGCTAGTGCTGAGCCTGGTCTTTTATTCTGGGACACCATGACAGACTATCATAATGCAGAGTATTGTTCCCCACTTGTCTCAACTAACCCCTGCGCAGAACAACCACTTCCTGATGGAGGTTGCTGTAACCTAGGAGCTGTCAACCTAGAACGTTTTGTAGATGAGAACCAAAATTTTATGGTTGAAGAGTTTAAAGAGACCGTAGAGATAGGAACTAGATTTTTAGATAACGTAGTTGATTATAACTTAGATAGACATGCACTCGAAGATCAGAAAAAAAATGCCATTAATGATAGAAGAGTTGGTATGGGCATACTTGGACTTGGTGATATGCTTGTCAAGATGTGCATCAAATATGATAGCGAAGATGCAATCCAAACTATAGATCAAATCATGACAATTTTTAGAGATGCTACTTATGAAACCAGTATAAATCTTGCGAAGGAAAAAGGGAAATTTCCACATTTTGACTGGAAAGGATATAACAAGAGTAAGTTTGTTAAAACTCTTCCGAAGTCACTAAAAGAAAGAATAAAAAACAACGGTATCAGAAACTGCACGTTAACTACGGTTGCGCCTACGGGTAGTGGTGCTATTGTAGCAAGAGTCACATCTGGCGTAGAACCGATTTTTGCCACTTCATATAAGAGAATGGTTAAAAAGAATAACGGTGGTTATGGAAAAGAATTCGACCAATACACAGTTTATCATCCGATTATCAAAGAACTATTCGGAACAGATGAGGACTTACCAGACTATGTAACAACTTCTCATAAAGTCGATCCATTTTTCAGAGTTAAAATGCAAGGTACGGTTCAGAAGTATATAGACTCTTCGATCTCATCTACAGTTAACCTAAAAGAGGACACGACCATAGATACTGTTGCAGATATTTACATGGAGGCCTATGAAAATGGTCTAAAAGGTATTACAGTCTATCGAGAAGGAAGCCGCGAAGGTATTCTCATAACAAATGATGATAAAGATAAAAAAGCTGCAACAAATATAGATTTAACTGTGCTTAAAGAAGGGCAACCTCGTTTAAGACCTACTCAAACAGCAGGATTAACAAGAAGAATAAAAACAGGCGAAGGAACCCTTTACATAACTATAAATGAAGATGAAAAAGGTCTCTGTGAAGTATTTACTACCATTGGGAAAGCAGGTGGAAATGCAGCAGCGCAATCCGAAGCGATAAGCAGACTAATATCATTAGCACTAAGATCTGGGGTCAACCCGAAATCAATCGTCAGGCAGTTAAAAGGAATCTCCGGTCCAAATCCTACTTGGGAGGACGGTAGATTGATTCTTTCTACACCAGATGCAATTGGTAAGGCATTGGATGATTACTTACATGAAAAAGGTCAGGATACTACCAATGGAGATGAAGCGAAATTGCTAATTACAATGGATACACATAAGGATAAAGAATCAACAGGAACCATTAATACTGAAATGCTTTCGCCTACAAAGTTAATGATGTGCAAAAGTTGTAATAGTAGAAGTGTTATTAATGAAGGTGGATGTTTGACATGTCAGAGTTGTGGCTGGTCAAAATGCGACTGATTTAGAATAAATAGCTAATGCGATTGATTAAACTTTCATTAGCTCTTTTTCTTTATTCTCTTGATGAAGATCTAAATCTTTTATATTTTTGTCTGTAATACTTTGTAAATCTGTTTCACGGCCTTTTATTTCATCTTCGCTGATATTTTCTTCTTTTCCAAAACCATGGATCTTATGAAGACAGTCTCTTCTTATATTGCGAACAGCAATTTTACCATCCTCGATTATTTTGTGAACAAATTTAATTAATTCTTTTCTACGCTCTTCAGATAATGCTGGAATAGGAATAAGTATAGCATTACCGTTATTACCGGGCGTAAGCCCTAGATTTGCATCTACAATTGCTTTTTCTATTAAAGGAATAAGCGATTTTTCATATGCCTGCAAAGTAATCAATTTTGGTTCAGGAACAGATACAGTTGAAACCTGTTTCAAAGGAGTCGGTGTACCATAATAATCAATGACAATAGAATCAAATATTTCAGGGTTTGCACGCCCAGTTCTAATTTTATTTAGTTCATTTTGAGTATGGCCTACGGCTGAATCCATACGAGAAATAGCATCTTGATGAATATTATCTAACATTATTGTCCTATAGTTGTTCCGATTTTACTACCCATAACTATATCAAACAAATCACCCGAAGATTTAATATTGAAAACACGTATCGGAATATTATTTTCATTACACAACGTAATTGCAGTCATATCCATTATACGAAGATTATCACGAATAACTTTATTATATGTTATATTATCATATTTTTTAGCATCCGAGTGTATAACCGGATCTTTATCATAAACGCCATCAACCTTTGTACCTTTTAAAAGAATTTCTGAACCCAATTCATTTGCTCTAAGTGCAGCTGCAGAGTCAGTAGTGAAAAAAGGATTACCAGTCCCTCCAGCAATAATAACAATACGCCCTTTTTCCATGTGCCTGATGGCTCTCCTTCTAATATATGGTTCTGCTATTTGAGTTACGTTGATTGCGGACAGAGCTCTAGTCTCACATCCAATTTTTTCCAAAGCATCTTGCAATGCTATAGCATTCATAATTGTCGCTAACATACCAAGATAATCACCGGTAACTCTATCCATTCCACCAGCGCTAGCTTCTATTCCTCGAAATATATTACCAGCGCCTATAATCAAACCAATTTTAACATTGGCATCATAAACGGGTTTTATTTGTTGAGCTAAGTAAAGGACTTTTTCAGGATCAATACCAAAGCCAACCTTATTGGCTAATACCTCTCCACTGAGTTTTAATAGAATTCGACTGAAAGCTGGTTCAGACATTGTTTTAAAAAATAAAAAGGCTAATCTTGAGAATTTAACTCACCAACAGCAAAACGGTTAAATTGGCTGATAGTAATATTTTCTCCAAGAGTTGCTATTGTTTCAGTCATTAAATCTAAAACTTTCTTATCAGAATCTTTTATATATGTCTGCTCCATTAAACAATTCTCTTGAAAGAACTTTGAAAGTTTTCCCTCAACCATTTTTTCAATAATAATATCAGGCTTTCCAGAAGATTTTGCCTGGTCTGTGTAAATCTCTTTTTCTTTAGCTATTAAATCAGCAGAAATTGATTCTTTATCAAGAGATATCGGATTCGTAGCTGCTATTTGCATTGCCAGGTTATGAGCTAATTCAATAAAACCATCTGTTTTTGCAACAAAATCAGTTTCGCAATTGACTTCAATCATTACCCCAAGTCTTCCACCAGCATGAATGTAGGAGTACACTAAACCTTCTTTAGTCTCCCTGGTACCTTTTTTTTCCGCTTTCGCAGCGCCAGATTTTCTAAGATAATCAACAGCACCATCAAGATCACCATTAGCTTCGGTGAGGGCATTCTTACAGTCCATCATTCCAGCGCCAGTCTTATCTCTTAATTGTTTTACAGTTTTAGCATCAATTGCCATAAACTATTCTTCTTCGTCTTTTGCTTCTACTGGCTTTACTTCTGGAGTATTAATATTATGTTTAGCTTCGACATTGCTACTCTCATCTTTGCTGGCATTTTTAATTTCTAATATAGAATCAGCGATAGAGCCGACAATAAGTTGGATTGTTCTCAATGAATCATCATTAGCAGGAATTGGAAAATCAATTTTATTAGGATCTGTATTAGAATCCACGATTGCTACTGTAGGTATATTCATACTGGTTGCTTCTTTAATAGCAGTCGCTTCATACTGACTATCAACAACAACAACAGCATCAGGAGGTTTTCTCATGTCTTTAATACCTCGATGCTGATCAGAAAGCTTAACTTTTTCTCTGTTAAGCATTTGGACCTCTTTCTTTGTCAAGTTTTCATAAAGATTTGAGCCTTCTTTTTCCAACAACTTCAATCTTTTAATACTCTTTTTAATGGTCGTAAAATTAGTTAATGACCCACCTAACCATCTCTCAACAATATAAAACATACCACACCTATCAGCTTCTTGCTGAACAATATCTTTAGCCTGTTTTTTTGTGCCTATGAAAAGTATTTCACCATTCTTTTTAACAATGCCTTGAAGAAAATTCATCGCTTTATCAAAAGCAGCTATTGTTTCTTCAAGATTAATGATGTGAACACCATTTTTTTCCATTAAAACATATGGTTTATAATTAGGGTGCCATTTCCTTGTCACGTGACCAAAATGTGCTCCGGTATCAAGTAAATCTTCAAATTTTATGAGTGCCATATATTCGTTCTTATCTTTTAGAAAATTGAAACTTTTTTCTCGCACCAGGTTGACCAGGCTTTTGCCTTTCTACTTTACGAGAATCTCTTGTTAGTAAACCATTAGACTTTAGGACAGGCCTGTCTTCTGGGTTAGCAGAAAGAAGAGCTCGGGAGATACCAAGTCTTATCGCACCAGCTTGACCAGAAAGCCCACCACCTTTTACATTTACAGAAATATCATATTCTTTATCTTTTTCTAGAGCAGCAAGAGGCTGTTTGACCATAGTAGCTAAACTTTCCCTAGGAACATAATTGTCAAGAGCAATACCATTAACTTCAATGTTACCCTTTCCAGGAGATGTTAAAGTGACTCTAGCTACTGAGCTTTTTCTTCTACCTGTTCCGATAAATTTTGATTTTTCTGCCATTTTATAACTCTAGTGTTTGTGGGGATTGAGCTTCGTGAGGATGCTTAGTGCCAGAATAAACTTTAAGATGAAGAAACATTCTTCTTCCAAGTTTATTATGGGGCAACATGCCCTTCACAGCTTTTTCAATTATTCTTTCTGGATAAGTTCTTCTTAAATGAGCAAGACTCGTAGTTTTTACACCACCAACGTAGCCAGTATGTCTAAAATAAGTTTTTTGTTCTTCTTTATTACCCGTAACAACAATTTTTTCAGCATTAATAACAACTACACAGTCACCATTATCCAGATGGGGAACGTAATTAACTTTATGCTTACCTTTGAGAATTTGAGCAATTTTACTTGCCAACCTGCCCAATACTTGTGAATCTGCATCTGCAATCCACCAGTTCTTCTCTATTTCTGATATTTTTAGTGTTTTTGTCTTCATATTTAAAACATTTAAGCCTGCGAACTTAATTAATTGAATAGTTGATTTCAATCATTATTACAAAGAAAATTAAATTAACCTTAGTTTTACTATTATTATACACAAGTGGCTATGTGCCCTTTTGAAATAGTATACTTTACCCTGCCTGATAACTCTCGATTAATAAATGGAGTGTTTATTGATTTAGACATCACATCAGTTTTTTGAAAATTCCACTTTTCTTCATCATCAAATAAAACTAATTCTGCTTCCTTACCAATTGACAACAAATCATTATCAAAGCCCATTATTTTTCTAGGTGATATCGTAAGCAGCTTAATTAAGTGCATTAGACTAAGCCCTTCATCATCAACTAATATTCTCTTAACTATTCCAAAACAAGATTCTAAACCAATTAATCCAAATGCTGCTATATCAAAAGTTGTTTCTTTATCATGCATAGTGTGTGGAGCGTGATCAGTAGCAATACAATCAATTGTTCCATCCTTAATGCCCGAGATTAAAGCTGCTCTTGAAGAAGCATTCCTAATTGGTGGTGCAACTTTTAAATTCGTATCATAATTAATTAAATCATCATCACTGAAAAACAAATGATGAGGAGTCACTTCGGCCGTAATCATAGAATGCTTTTTCTTCATTTCTGCTATATGCTTCACTGAATCAGCAGTACTTACATGAGGAACATGCAATTGAGCATTGGTTAATTCTGCTAATTTCAAATCGCGATAAACCATCATTGACTCTGCAACATTGGGATTACCTGAAAGTCCTAGTTTTGTTGAAACACTCCCCTCATTCATTAGACCGTTACATCTCAAACATTCATCTTCAGCATGATTAATAACAGGAACTTGAAGCATTTTTGAATATTCTAATGCTTTTCTCATGACTAGGCCATTTTGAATTGGAAGACCATCATCGCTAAACGCCACTGCGCCAGCTTGATGCATTAGCCCCATCTCACTTAATTCAACACCTTGTTGACCTTTTGTAACTGCCCCTATCGGGTGAATGTGTACGGAGAGAAGTTTTGACTTTTCTATTACATAGTTTATGGACTCAGGATTATCTATCGGAGGTACGGTATTCGGCATTGTGCATACCCTAGTAAAACCGCCAGCTAATGCAGCTTTCGCACCTGACTCCAATGTTTCTTTATCCTCATTACCAGGGTCTCTAAAATGAACATGTAAATCACAAAACCCATGTGTTAAAACTAACCCACTACAATCAATGACTTTGATATCTTCAGAATGCTGGACTTTGCCAATTTCTGCTATTTTTCCTTTGGTTATTAGAACATCGCCTATTGATTGATTTTCTTTTAATGGATCAATTATAGAAGCATTTTTTAATAATACTTTATTATCTAATTTTTTAATCTTCATCTCGATCCTTATCCTTAACGCCTAATAGCAAATAAAGTATCGACATCCTTGAAGCAACACCATTAAGTACCTGGTCTAATATAATTGCCTGATCACTATCGGCTACTTGACTGTCAATTTCAACTCCTCTATTCATTGGGCCTGGATGCATAATTACGAGTTCTTTTTTTATTCTATGGACTCTTTCTGAAGTAATACCAAATAATCTTCGATACTCTCTATTGGAAGGGATCAAACCGATGCCCATTCTTTCTCTTTGAATTCTAAGGATATTTATAGCATCTGCCCACTCAACGACTTCATCAATGTCATAGCTCACTTTAACTCCAAAATCACAAATATTTTCTGGAATTAAATTAGGCGGTCCGCAAACTGTTACATTTGCGCCCATCGACACAAGACCATATATATTACTTCTTGCTACTCTGCTATGGCTAATATCGCCTACAATAGCAATATTAAGATCTTTTATTTTACCAAACTTTTCTTGGATACTCATCATATCCAAAATTGCTTGAGTCGGATGCTCATGTGTACCGTCTCCAGCATTTACAACCTTCGCATCTATAAATTCAGTTAAGTGCTTTGCTGAACCGGCAGATGGATGCCTCATAACTACAGCGTCTATTTTCATAGCTTCAATATTTTGTACTGTATCTTTAAAGCTCTCTCCTTTTTTTAAACTACTCGAAGAAGCTGAAAAGTTAACTGTATCCGCACTTAGCCTTTTTTGAGCAAGCTCGAAGCTTATTCTAGTGCGCGTTGAATTTTCAAAAAATAAGTTAACAATTGTCACGCCCTTAAGTAATGGCACTTTTTTAATAGGCCTATCAAGGACCTCTTTGAATTTGAAAGCAGTATCAATTATTTCTTGAATATCTGCTCTTGGGAAATTTTTTAAACCTAAAAAATTACTATGATTAAACATTACTCATGTCCATATAGTAAGAATACACCTTCTTCGGCATCTGACTCTTTTAATCTAACAGCAACATGCTCTCCAGTATTAGTGGGAATATTTTTACCAACAAAATCAGCTCTTATCGGAAGTTCTCTATGTCCTCTATCAATCAGTACTGCTAGCGCGATAATTGAGGGCCGACCAAAACTATTGATTTCATCAAGTGCCGCTCTAACTGTACGACCAGAATAAAGTACATCATCAACTAGAATTACAATTTTCCCATCTAAATCAAAATTTATATCTGTGCCTTTGATTTCAGGCATAGTTAGCCTTTCCCTAAAATCGTCTCTATGAAATGTGATATCCAATGAACCTGAAGGAACGTCAATATCCGTAAGGTCTTTTAAAAACTTTTTTAATCTTTGAGCAATGGGGACACCTCGATTATGTATGCCCAAAAGAACTACTTTAGAAATATCACTATAATTTTCGACAATCTCATGTCCAATACGTGTTATTTTTTTCGAGACATCACTAGAGGTTAGAATTTTTTTATTTTTGTTCATTTTTAAAAAAATAGTTAATGAAGTTAAGGTATGAAATCAAGGACAATTCCTTTTTTAGCCTCATTGTACTATATTAAAGAGTTAATTAATCATTAATTTTACAAAAAAAACTAATATCAAAAAACTATAAATGATTTAAGCAATGTAACTACTTCTATATATATCACTAATCTGAAGGCCTAACTCGACTATATCTATATTTGTAATATCAACTGTCAGATTTATATTCTCTTTTTTGAACCATTGATTTTGCTTCCTTGCATACTGCCATGTTTTATTAATGATAATATCGACAAGCTCTTTTTTATCTATTTTGCCGTCTAAGTAATTTGAAATTTGTCTGTAACCAATTGAGTTAAGAGCAGGGCACGAGACATTATTTTTATTTTTTAGATAAATTAAGTTTTTAGCTTCTTTAATCCATCCACTATCTAGCATTTTCAATGTTCTCTTTTTAATAATTTTTCTATGGACATCTTTTTTTATAACCAAAAAGACCGTAAACAAGTCGAGCTTTTTTGATTGATTCATTTTTTGATTTTTAAAATGTTTGGTTGGTGCAAGTCCACTTATTTGATGTATCTCTAAGGCTCGAACTAATCTTTTTTTGTTATTGATATGAACAATTCGATAATAAACTGGATCTATTTTTTTTAATTTTTCATATAAAAGTTCAGAATTTTCATCATATTCTTTTTCCAGATTTAATCTTATCAGATCATCAGAAGTACTTTCATCAAAAATACCTTGGGTGATTGCGCGGTAATACAAACCTGCCCCGCCAACAATAATTGGCGTAAATCCATTGTTTTTAACTTCATTTACTTTTGATATAACCATTTCAGAATATTCACCAGCAGATACTGTCTCTTTAGGTTCTTTAATACCAATGAGGTGATGTTTTATAGACCTCATCTCTTCATTATTAGGTTGAGCGGTTCCAATTGGCATATCTTTATATATTTGCCTAGAATCAAGTCCAATTACTTGACCATTGAGAAGCCCAGCTACATTGACGCCCAACTTAGTTTTTCCAATCGCAGTCGGGCCAATTATAGTTAATATTTTTTTCAATTAATTACTGTGATATTTGCAAAATAGTTAAATCAATGTACAAAATATGCAAGAAAATATGTATTAATTTAAATAATGGAAAAACGTAGTATTATAATTTTTCGTCATGGTAAATCAGATTGGGATGCTAACTACAGCAAAGATCATGATAGACCATTATCAAAAAGAGGAATTAACGCATCAAAAAAAATGGGAAAGTATTTAAAAGGCATAAACATAATCCCCGATATAGTTATATCATCAACAGCCATCAGGACAAAAACCACCGCTGAGCTAGCAATGAAAGCCGGGAATTGGTCATCACATTTTATTACTGATAATAGAATTTATGGTTGCTCCTCAAATCTTTTATTAGAACTCACTCACTTATTAGATAACTCAAATAAAACAGTTTGTTTTGTTGGGCATGAGCCTACTTGCTCAAGCTTTATTTCATTGTGCACTTTTTATAGCGAAAAATTCAAAACAGCATCAATGGCAAAAATTGATTTTAATGTTAAAACGTGGAAGGGCATTGAGCTTGGGAAAGGTAATCTTGACTGGATTAAATCACCCAGAGAAATGTCTTAAATTCTCTCAAATCTTTTATCTAGTTCTTCTAACGACAATTTCATTATTATTGGTCTGCCATGAGGACAATAATAAGGATGCTCTGTAGAAAACAGACGATTAACCAACATAACCATTTCATCCTTTGACATTTGATCTCCAGCCTTAACAGCTGCCTTGCAAGCAAAAGATGCAGCTAAGGCCTCTTTATATGAGCTATACTTTGCCCTAGTACTTATAAACTCATCTATGATTTCTTTAATAATTTTTTTCTCATCACCCCAGCTTATATCTGATGGCGTAGCTTCAACAATTAGTTTTGAATTTTCTGTTTCAACTATTTTAAAACCAATTTTTTCAAGATAAGGGAAAATCTCTAGAAGTATATCATATTCCTGTTTTGAAAACTCAATTTCTTCTGGAAATAATAAAGTTTGGGATGACATTATTTTCGATTCAAATGCTTGCAAACATTCTTCATAAAGCACTCTCTCATGGGCGACATGTTGATCAATAACGACTAACCCACTATTTAATTCAGAAATAATATATTTCTTATGCACTTGCCACATTTTTTCAATGTTAAAGTTATCTAGACCATCGCTAGTCGAGCCGATATTAGAGGCGTAAAGTTTTGCTCTATCAGTTTTTTCGAGATTTGAAACCAATCCATCACCTTGGATTGTACTACTGAAATCAATAGATGATTGATTGTTTGAATTTTGAAAAAATGAATTTGAGTCGGAACTTATCCTTTGGAAATTTGGAATTGTATTTAGTATTTCTGACAATGCCTCGCTTACACCTGACTTTAAAACATGGTACACCCTCCATTCATCATTAAATCTAACCTCAGTCTTCATTGGATGAACATTGACATCTACTTGTTCAAAAGGCATTTGGATATTAATAATAAAAAAAGGGTACTCTCCTCGCTTTACCAAAGATTGATAAGAGGAATAAACTGCAGAATTTAAAAGTCTATCTTTGATGTATCTTCCATTCAAGTAAATATATTGCTCACCAAAACGTTTTCGAACAAGGTTTAAGTTTCCAATATATCCAGTAAAGGTAAAGTCAGCTTTAGAAATTTCTATGGGAATTATATTTTTTTTATAAGTGTTATCGAATAAAGACCCAATTCTTTCTTGCAACCCTTCAATTAACAGATTAAGGATTTTTTTTCCATCCACGACTAGAGAAAAACCGACTTGCGGGTTTGACAATCCAAAACGCTTGACCATCTCAACAATTTTCCTTCCTTCAGTACGAGGTGTTTTTAAAAATTTCCTTCGCGCGGGAGTATTATAGAATAAATTCTGAATGGTAATTTGAGTGCCGCCAATGCTAGGAGCAGGCATTACACCACTAGCCTCCCCGTCTATTACACTAATTTCTGCACCACCAGAACTTCCATCATCGGAAATAATTGACAGTTGGGCAACAGAAGAAATGCTCGCTAAAGCTTCACCTCTAAATCCAAGTGTATTAATGTTAAATAAATCATCTAAGCTTGATAGCTTGCTAGTATGAAAACGTTTAATTGCATTAGGTAATTGATTTTTTTTGATACCAACACCATTATCTCGAACTTGAATCAATTGATTACCGCCTTGTTCGATTGTAATGTCAATTTGATTTGAACTAGCATCAAGACTATTTTCCAATAATTCTTTTACTACAGAGGAAGGCCTTTCAACAACCTCACCAGCAGAAATTTTATTTTGCAAATCTTCAGAAAGAAGAGAAATATTCATTTTAATTATTCTGATTTATTATTTTTTTTGTTAATGAAAATGCTCTTCGGTGTAACTGAGCTGATTCTTTTAAAATGCTTTCAACTTTTACATTAATGTTAGAATCATAATCTGCAATTTTTTCAAAACTTGATAAATTAATTAACACATTCATACAACCACCACGAACACCAGCTAGACCTACCTCAGCAGCAACATGACCGTCCGTCACAGAATTTGGATTTCCATGTTTAATTATCTCGACTGCCATTCTAATGATTTCCAGTGAGATTTGGGCGGTTTCAAACGGAGTATCCGTTGCGAGTTTATTTGCCAAAAATAGTTCCTGGATCTTGTTTTTTTTATCTAAGGATGTTTTATTTGGAAGCTTATTAGCATACATAACACCGTTAAATGCTGAGTTATCTTCTTCCACGAGCTCAATTAGTCTTTTCTGGTGTTTTTGTGCTTGCTCACCAAAATCACTCATTTTTTTCTTCTTATTTATAAATTCTTTTTTTCCATGCGTAAGTGAAGCCACCATTGATAATAAAGCAGCACCTAAAGCGCCAGCGATAGCCGAGACACTGCCCCCACCTGGAGCGGGACTACTTTCTGATATAGAAGAAATTAAATTTCGCCCACTAAGGTCCATTAGCTTTAAGCTCTTGTCAAGAATAGCATACTCAATAATTTTTTCACTTGATTTAAAACTCGATACATCATCAAGCCCTAAACTTTGGATAGCACATTCCAAAATATCATTTTCCGAAACACCTAGAGTCCGACCTTGCTTTTTAAGATAATATTTCCCAGAAGATAAAATTGCATCTTTAGGTATGAGCCCGACTAACTCACTCCCAGTCACTCTAATGCCTCGCTTATTAGCTAGTTCACAAACAGCATCAAAAACATGGTGTAATGAAGATATTTTATAATTTGTAAAATTAATAGATATTTGAGCCCTATTATACTCACCTACATACCAACCTATTGCTTTAATGTTTTTAAACATTCCCGGTATCTTGACTGGAGAACCATCTTTATTCCGCACAATCTCGCCATCAAGAAGATTGAGTGAGTTGGGATGTTTTTTACGTTTACTTCTGCCTAATTCTCTTATCTCAAATGCTATATCGGTTGCTAAACG
>Ga0114994_10002217_pt1 | contig 14146 bp, 13 predicted proteins | sample ArcticOcean_MG_C_9_FD_87043 | JGI IMG/M metagenome (GOLD analysis project Ga0114994, IMG submission 87043) | Marine microbial communities from western Arctic Ocean - ArcticOcean_MG_CB2_152 | ecosystem: Environmental > Aquatic > Marine > Oceanic | place: Arctic Ocean: Canada Basin | collected... | reverse complement strand
TCACTCCTTTTAGAGCGGCAATGAACGCTGGTGATGAAGCCGGGTCTGTTAACTCGGGCGTTCTATCCCACCTATATGCCCCCAGTCAGGCAAACGGTATTGGTAATATGAGCAAGCACTTCAACCCTGGCGGAAACTCCACCGGCGAATCGGCCTACACCGGCAACCAAAAGTTTGTATACGATGGTTCCGATTACACCCGCTTCAAAAAATTACAAGCGTTCAATCGCGAAAGAGGTGCCGCAACTACGGATTAAACGGTACCGATAGTGGTGGGGTGGTGAGCGGTAATTCTAATCCAGATGTCAACATTAACGTAGGCGACACCATTACATTCACACTGTCCTTGGGAGGAGAGAATCACCCATTTTATATTCAGAGCACAGCGGGTACAAGTGGTGCGGTGGTGAATAACCCAGATGCGGTCGGGACACAAGGACTCACAACGGGAACTATATCATGGACACCAGACTCGTCAGCAGCTGGTAAAACATATTATTATCAGTGTGGTATACACGGAGCTATGCAAGGGAAAATCATTGTTAAATAAAGTAGGCGGCGACAATCCTTTAAGGCAAATAAATATATTTATGATATGTATATGCAGTATACTTATCATACTACTGGTCCGTCTAGTATTCATAGAAAATCGCACCTTAACAATGGTATAACCACGGTTAAAATGGGAATGCCCTTTAAGCCGAATACGATGGCACAGGGAAGCATGTTCTCTAATGCGCGTGCGGAGTTTACCGAGAATGTTAGCAGCGTATCCGACACTAAAAAATGGTATGGGTCGGCGGGTTCAAGAACAACCAGCTCGTATATATCGTCCAAGCGCAACCGGTCAATCGGCAAATCCTCTACGATGCAGGGATTAAGCGAGGGAAGCGAACATCAATATAAAAGCAACGATAAGGCGATTCGCAATACTGCTTTAGCAAGATGTAGGGCTGGAGGATGTACCGCTCCCAAGAAGAAATCCGCGTAACAATTGATATAATCGTGAACGTTTTTATATTAAATAAAAATTTATATTGTTTAATCAATATATAATGGATAAATATTTAGTTGAATTCTTTGGAACAATGCTTATTGTATTCGTATTTTTAGTGTCTGGCGATCCGCTGGCGGTCGGCGCTTCCGTTGCCGTCGCGGCAATTGTAGGAGGCAAGCTCTCGGGCGCCAACTTTAATCCAGTAATCACGTTAGTTATGGGCGCCACCGGCAAACAGTCGGTTAACGATACGTTCCCATACATTATGTCGCAGTTTTTAGGCGGTCTTGTTGCGCTTGAATTATCAAAGCGAATCAAAGTTTAACGCATCCCTAATAAAAAGTGAAAATATACATTATATAATATTTTAATGAAAACATATTATATAATGGTTGCTGAAATAGTAGATGGAACCGATCTTGATCTTGTCGGAGGAAAGGCTAGACGGTATTCAACACGCAGGAAAAAGACCGGACGCAAGACACTTAAGCGCAAGGGGCGCGGAGGCAAGAGCAAGAGGCGCGCGGGCAAGAGCAAGAGGCGCGCGGGCAAGAGCAAGAGGCGCAAGTCCAGCAAGAGCAAGAGGCGCAAGTCCAGCAAGAGACGGCGTATTCGCGGTGGTGGTTGTGAGACGGGATGCGGCGGTATAGGTGGTGGTACGTGTGGGACTGCTAGCCAGTATGGTGGTAGCAAGGAAAATCGGCAGAAGCCGCAGCAGAAGCAGCAACAGCAGCAACAGCAGCGTCAACAGCAGCAACAGCAGCAGCAACAGCAACAGCAGCAACAGCAGCGTCAACAGCAGCAGCAGCAGCAGCAGCAGCAGCAGCAGCAGCAGCAGCAGCAGATGCAACAGCAGCGCCAACAACAGATGCAGCAGCAGCAGATGCAGCAACAGCAGCAACAACAGCAGCAGCAGCTCGGTGGAAGCGTAGATCCTGCTCTATTTATTTAAAATTAACTGCATAATTAATTATAATTTTAACATAATTAATTATCTCTTATTCATAAACTTTAAAAGTATATACATTCCGGATATTGTTATGGTTGATAAATATAACTGCATCAAGGTATCATCCGGCATTTTAGAATAGTTGTCGTCTGGTTGCGGGTCATCATTGTCGCTGTATATTGCTGAAAATGTCTCTAGTCCGTCCGCTATAGCCTCGTTATAATCTCCGTCGGTCATATAAACCTTTACTGTATCTTTACGATTTGTTCCGTTACTATTCTGTCTAATTTCTTTAACATTATGTTCTTTGCATTTTGCAGGGTTGCCTTCATCGTCAAGTTCCGGAGCAAAAGCAGACAATAGTTTAACCGGATTAAGGCGTGCGACATTAGACATTAATCCGGGTATTAATCCTCGCGGCATCCCTCCCTCGCCCGCTAACTTTTCTAAAAACGGTAAATTTCCACTAGGTTGGTTGTTTACAAATATATACCGAGATACTTCATAACCTTCTGGTGTTTTACACTCAACACCACTATCAATAAAGTATTTGTTCCCTAAAGGCCCAGTAGTCTTAATCACATTATTAGGATCGCTTGGATTGCTTTCTAAAAATAGAGCACTACCATAATTTACAGTTCCCCTTAAATTTTTACTAATTAAGTCTCCGTCTTCACCCATACAAGGTCCACCGCCAGCACAATCGCGCGGATTATAGAATGCATTTATATAATCATAATCTTCTCCTAAGAAATTTTTAACAGGCATTTGTATATTAATATATTAGATATTAATACTGCTATTGTTTGCTTGGTTCTAATGAATCGGCACTAGCCGCCGCCATACTCGCCTCTGTTAGTTTATTTATACTTTCTTGATGTTCATCAACTATTTTATTTGTAGCAACAAGGTCTACATTTGTTTTGTTGATATCTTTTTTAAGTTCAGAGACAATATCCAACTCTTCTTTTAACAAGGCAATTTGACCTGTATGTTTGTGTACGGTAGCTTCATATCCAATTGCATCATTTGTATTTCCCTCTATTATTTTTGGCGTTAATATTGTAAAGCCATCTATAATTGATAGACCAATTAAAAATATAACAAAAATTAAAATTAATTTATTCAATAATGTAGTTTCCATAATAATATAATAAAAGGTTTTATTTTCTAAAATTAGTATATATAATGTCGTCAACATATAATTGGCAAGCACAAAATATGATTAATTGGAAAGGACTTACTAATAATAGTGCGGTTCCATCTTGGACCCGCGCAGATGAAGATATTATTGGAGATAACGGTCCAGCTTTCAAAGCAAGACCACTTAAGATTTGGCGTAAACAGCTAAACGGAAAAAATAGCCAAGGTAATTCAGCAGTAGGTATGCCAATGGACACGCCGGGTGGCTCTGTAAATTTAGGAGATGGTAAAATATGCGACGAGAATAACAATAGAATTGGTTTAGTAGATGAAATAAATCACGGAATTGAAATACGCGACCCCCATCCGAGCGATAAGTTTTTCGACACTGACGCTAACAAGACCGCATGCGTGGCATGTAATCCCGAGAATCACGTTATCAAAACCGCCTCTACCATTATAAGGAAAAAATACTACACAGACAGTCGTGCATACTTACATTCAAAAGGACGAACCTACGAACAGAATCAGGCAACAGGAATTAAGGTAGATGGTGTAACATATTTTGACGCAAATGGAAATCCATTACATCCGTCCGACAATACCTCGTTGGGTCCTACAAGCTACAGTAAGACTTTTGGAGGGCAGCAGACGAACTGTAGCGATAAATTAATATATAAACCTAGCAATCATAAATTTTCAACACAAGGTGCGGTCTCTAGTGGTTCGCGATTGTTGAGACTTAAGGTAGACACAATTAACAAAAACGGTTCCAGTTTTGCTTCTGCGTATGGTTCGGCGGCAAAGAATGCTGGGAGATACAGTTCAAATTCAAATGCTATTTATTTCCTAAAGTCAAAACACAATAAATGTATACCGCGAAGATTAGCAGGCAATAAAACAATGTGTTTTAATGTAGCATAGTGAAATACCCGTAATATTGTTATTTAATATAATTGAATGGTTACACTTGTTTTTTACTCTTGTTTTTTAAATAATTAACGTGTTCTCTTTTAATCCATCTCTCTGTGTCGTTCTGTTTCACCCAGAATCCCCAGTTGTTATTTCTCTTGAAAGGTATAAATATAGTCCATGGTTTAGGTTCGCCGTCGTGCAGCTCAATGCGGTGTGTGTAATCCGATGAAACGATATTCCAATACCCTGTAGAACGCCAAACCTTATAAAATCCTCGGTCAAATTTGTGTTTGCTTATGTTCATAGGAACGTTCTCCCAATAGCCGCTGGATAATATAATATGAAAGAACCCCCATGGATGATCATGCGGATCCTCGTCATCATCTCCCTTCACAAATTTATGGATAAATATGTTGAATGGGAATTTCACTCTATCTACAAACAACATATAATATCGGATCAGATAAGGTTCTTTATTTGCTCTATCATATATAATAGTTCTTCGCGAATTGCCTTGGTTATGTTGGTCTATTAGTTCTATAATATTGCTAATTACATTTAACGATTTTATATATAAATAATTATCAGTGCGTCCACTAAATACAGAATATGGTGTGTGTATTAGTAATATAATAAATACTATAAATACAAGTAACCAAAGAATTACGTTTATTGTAATGTTTCGCGTTAAAATTATCAAATTATTTATAGGATTTCCTTGCATTTGGATTTTACATTTTCTTGTATTAAATTTTACTCCCCTACTAGTCATTTTACATTGAGTTTAACAAATATAATATAATCAATTTTATATTATATTTTATTATATTTTATGACATTTTATCATAATAAATATGTTATTCCTTGTTATGTAGAAATATATTTCCGGTATTATTCTTATTATGTGGAAGATTATACTTTTGACACCAACTAACGGATTTTTGAATATTATGTTTTTTTAAATTCTCTATTTTGTCTGATTTATTATTATCAATAAGATTTAGAGTGGTAGCAATGCTGTCGAGTTGTTGCTGACCATATATAGCGTTTATCTCTTCTATTTTATTAACGAATAGATATGGCGGTCTCATAGTAAATATTTCTGATATATTCACGTCCATAGCACAATTGTTAAATACCGGATACAACTGTCTCACTAATTCACTTGAATTATCCATGCGAAAATTTTTACAAACAACATATTTCTCTGAATTAGCATATCGGCTAGAATTTGGCTTTACAAAATAAACCTCCTCATATAATATCGATAATAGATACAGCATATCAATAGATGCGCTTGAAAATGTATCAAAAAATTTAATCAAGAAGTTTCCGTGTTTTTTTTGAACAGCAATAGCAAAGATTATCTGACACAATATTAATTTGGAACTTACGGCTTCTTGATGATTGAAATCAATTGAAAAATCAAAACCACCATCCGCAGTAACCATATCAATATTCTGTTTATATTTGCTTTGGCAATATTTTAAATTATCTAACGACATTAGATTTCCTGTGCGGTCCGCGGCCGTCTCAATGAATACATTCGTATTATTTTCTAAAAACACATTACTTTTTTTCCAGCCAGGCACGTTATTATTATTCTTATCAATCAATGTTATTCCAATGTAATTGTCCTTTTTGTTTTGCCGTAAATGACACAACGCTTCAATAAATCCACCCGGTCCCTCTGCCAGATGCATGGTGTTACAATTAACCGGTAGGTGTTCGGTGAGATCAAATAGACCACACATTTCAATCATTTTAAAATACGACCTAGACAGTGGCTTTACCTTACATACTGCAGGTTTTGTGTTTGATATCTGTGTATGAATATATTCATACGGATTCGTGTATTTTTTAAATCTATCCCAGTCATCTTGACGGTTATCTATCTCGGTCTTAATAGTTGTTAGATATGTAGATAATGTTTTGTTAATAGCAGGTTCAGTGTTTGTGTTGTTCAATACTTTAACATCAATATACTTACTGATATTAGTGTTATATGAAACTTTAGGCAATAAAAAATAACTCATTTGCGATAGATAATATGTCCTTATTCATTTATGTTGTTTATTCCGGTTATATCCTATTTATTTTTTTGCTTCCGTATTCGCTTTACTAGATTTTTTGGCACTACTTTTCATTGACTTCAGTTTAATACGAGTTATTTTTTTAGGTTTACTTTTAGTAGGTTCTTTATTTACAGCTACCTTCTGTGTGTCCTCGCTTTTAGACTTTTCTTCTTGTTCTTCCTCCAAATCATTTATAAGCGGGGGTTGCGACGCTATATCCATCTCGTCCTCAAGCGTTTGCGATAGCAGATTCTTTGAAACCGTCTCCGCATTAACGCTATGTGTTTTTTTATAAATGAAATAGCGATTGAGAAATGAAATCTTTTGTTGTTCCGGAGTCATATCAGGTGCAACTCCGTAATTATGTTTTTTGTTCCGCTTTATTTCTGTATTCATGTTATTAAATAGTTCACGGAACATTCCTGTTCCCGACGGAACACCCATTTTCTTTGCTTCATCTGTAGTTACAAGCGTAAAGCCATAATTTTCAAGCATTCTTGTGAGATAGTTGTAATTTACAAGATACTCGCGGAATTTCTTATTGATTGATTCCTGATACACGTTAATTGCGTATCCTAGGCAGCTACTATTGTCGGAAAAGTCGCTTCGCTCATACTCTTTAGTAACCTCCCATATTTTATCACCCTCAACCATAATTACATCACTTTCACCCTTTTCTTTCTCCGACAGTAGTTTAAATATAGAAGCGCCGTCGTAACTGGTTCCTATGAAATATCCGCCAACTTTCGTCACTTCGCTAACATTGCGAAGGAAATTATGAAGGGTGACCTGTGACTCGAACATATAGTGAATTGCGAATTGGATGGAAGTTATGTCGAAACCATCCTTACCCAACCCATATACGTTATAGAGGCCCTTTCCCATATCTTTCGTGCCTTTACCAAATACCGCATTTGTTATTTTTTTCCCTGACTCTGTAAATATCCCCTCCATGTTTCGGATATTTACCGACGAATTTCCGTTTACAAAAATCCCTTTAGTCATACGCTTGCTCTTCTTTCTTTCGTTCAAGTATCTAGCACAAACACCGTCTTTGCGATTACTAATATTATCAGCTGCGATATCAATACCAAACACAAAATTCAACTTTGCCGTTTTCCATTTGGGTATATCTCCGCCTTTACCGACAGCCAGATCAATCATGTTATTGCCAGGTTTAGACACTTTGGTAATAAGCATATTTTTAACGAACAAGTTGTGAAAGTTGCGCAGTTCTTTTGTGCGACTCGCGCCGCTGACTTGCTTGTAGTAGACGTCGTCGTCTTCGGCAACATTCGTATTTAGTCCAGATGTAATAATATCATCTGTAACCGGGAAATGGATGCTGTGCCAATTGTTATTTGCTACGCGATAGTCATTGCCGAAATTGTTGCCTCCGCTCCTCAGGTCCTCTGTCTTGTCATATCTGATTCGTAGTGGCTTCCACTTCCAATGTCTGTCGCCGTCCATCACATAGCTAAACTCAACAATCATATTGTCCTCTATAGTTTCTCCCACCTCGGTTAGCATTACCTTCTTTCCATTTTTACCTTCGTGTAACATAATATTACAAATTCCGGCATCATCGTCGCTGGGTGAAGAGGGGAAGAACTGCATGGGGCGATAATCATTGCCGTCGGTATATGCAGGAATTTCGTCGTCTAATACATTTTGACACGGATTAATGTAGCCGTGGACTTTCTCGTCAAACCCGACGCGGAGAATGAGAGTCTTGTATTGGATTATATTGCTACTCACGTTTGTATTTACGCCTGATTTAAATAAATTTCCAATGGCATCTTCGCTAGACGTCTCCTCAGATTTCACAGAGACTAGAAAGTCAATCGTGTTGTAACGCGGGGGTTTCCCCTTGAATGAATGTCCCCATGATTTTTTAAATGGTTTATCGGCATTTTCATTCTTATTATCGGCTCCAACAGCAAATTCCGCAGGAGTGAAAATCAACCCGTCTATCTCATATTCGTACAACGCATGATTATTCCATATTGTACCACACTGATTAAATATAGTGGTTTCATCGTGTCCCAGTCTGAATTCTTTCGACACAATACGAATAGGTGCCTCGTGTGTATTGCTGATAGAAACCGGTTTAATATTTCTTACCGTGTGCTTTAGTAAGAGCAACCTATAATTGTCTCTGTCTTTTTCAGTTGGCGACAGAAGTGGTGTAAAGGCAAGACTTCTCACATCATCGCGATTAAGATAATATATATCAAATGCGGCATACAAATTAATAAACACTCCACTCTTATTGTGTAGAATGTGTTCGCCATCAATGAGTGTTTCCGTCAAATCACCGTTCTCGGCTAGAGAGCCAGTGAATTGTACGTTCATATTTGTGTCTATTAGATATATTTTGCGATTCTTTCCAATATACAGGAGCTTTCTCGCACCATCCGCCTTGTCGGTCACTGTGTAATTATTGTTAATATTAGGAACATTTGAATCTTCGGTGTATGGAGTAATGTTCTCTAGCTGGAGAGTAAACGACGATGGTCCAACGAAATTGCGATTTTTAATATAATGATTCGGTTTCTTTTCATTTCCCAATAGTTCCATATATTCAGATTTAATCGCGTTTTGTTCCACATATGATACAGGATAGTTCGTTGATTGAAGTCCGGACATGATAATCTTGATTACCTTTCGTATTGCGTTACTTAGCACATCTGGACTGTTAAATTCTGTTCCAGGACCAACCTTCGTATTATCAATCTCAATCTCAATCTCATAAATCTGGTTTGATTCTAGAACACCCGAGTTAGTAAAGTTATATTCAGGAACCATATTTCTACCATTCGTTCTAGAAGAACGGACAATACTTATATCTACTTTAAAGGGATATTTATCGTGTTTTAACGTGGTTCTATTAATGAGACGAAATGTCTTTTTACTGTCCTTCCACTTTTCTATAATGCTTCGCACTATACCCGCCCCCTGGTGAAACTTCTTTTCTATCTGAACAGATACACGAAAATTAAAGTCCTCAAAATCCAACGGGTATATTGCGGATCCATCTTCGGAACGCATAAATGATTTTTGTTCAAATGTGCAAAACGCCGAACCAGTAGTATCTAGGATGGAATTTGTGCTACAATATTTAGAAATATTGCCTAGACCACCAATTTCGGAGCGAATGTTAGATATTTTAGTAACGCCGCTTTTAGGGTCGTTGTACTCGCAATTAATTCTTAAGAAATCGGTTGGAACACTAGATTTGAAATTTGAAGATAATAGATTCCTTACTACATTTGTATAATCTATATAGCTGATTTTAGAACCTTTAGTTCCGAACCTCACCTCAAATTCAAGAGAACCATCATCCGAGGTGCGTCCAATCATATTTTCTAAATAGAGCTTTATTAACTCATCCAATTTTGATTTTGTTTGAGTTTTTGCGGGCATTATATATATTACTATAATATTTATACTTTTAAAATCAATTTTAAAATTAATATTATAGCTGACACTGTATAGACATATACAAGTCTTTCTTATTTAATTTAATACCAACGTTATTAATAATTGGTAGATTGAGTTGCTTACATATATCCTGTAATTCACCCAGTGTATATCCACTAATAGCATTAATCGGTTTTGTTGCGTTGGTAATCTGGTAATGAGACCCAACTATTTTGTTGTAATATGTGGAAATATCATCATTGTATACGCCTATTTTATCATCCTGTATGATAATACCACGTTCGTTGTTTTCATTGAAATCAAAGTCGTAAAATACGCGACCTTTTACTAAGCAAATAGAAACGTCGTACGCAAGACAGAGGGCTTTCAGCCCTTTTAACGTTATTTTTTTTTCATTTAGAAGCTCGTTTTCAACTTCAATGCGCTTTAACTTGTTCGTTTTCATTAGTTCCTTTTTCTCCGCCAGTATTTCAATAGTGCGTATTTTCATATCCTTCTCCGTTCTAAATATGTGATTAATGTTTTGCTGATACCACTCGTCACCCTTGTATATAATATAAAAGCACCAGAATAGGAGATCATGCTGTTTTGGATAAAAAATAGCAGAACGCTTAATTTGTTCTTTCTTACTCGTGATAGTCGTAGATTTATTTAACAATTTCTTGTCAAATGTAAATGTTTGTTTGATATTTGAAATTCTAATTACATTTTCAGTAGTGAACATGTATTTATCAAGGTCTTTAAATAAATCGGTGCGAGTTGTCTTTCTAGACGCCATAAGTATTAGTTATAGCAACGTTTCCTTTATTATCTTTATGGTCTTTAAAAAAAACATTCTGTATGCGTGTTTTTTCATTCTCAACTTCGTTTAGCTGACTCTCTTGCTCGTTTACATAAGATATATATTTGTCCAATTTTTCAATAATTGTATGATCTAATTCTGTTAGATTGATAAATGTTCCGTTGTTGTTTTCGTTCAATAAAATATCAGAATCATTGAAAATTCTCAAAATTTCAATCTGATGGTAAATCGGCATTTTTTCTATGCGTCCCTTTAATGTTTGTAGCATCTTTGTTGAAGACATAATATCTACACTATATTAATATTTAATTAGTATTTATATAGTATTTAAAATTCGTAAAATATAACCTTGTTTATTACTTTCGTATGACGAGTTTCTTTGATTTTTTCTTGAAATCTTTATTATCGTCAACATTGCTGTCGATGAGCTCTGCAATGATTGAGATATATTTATCGTTCAATTCGTATCGTTGTCCGATAACTCTTACTTTAATTTTACGACCAGGAACCACTTTACCGAATTTAGCCAGTGAGGCGTGATGATCTCGCGCTACAAAGATAACAACAGGACTAGGCGTATCTTCTGTCTCTGCTCTGATTCCGGCTTTCGTAATATTTTTAGCAACACAATTAATATGCATCCCTTCTACTGGAAGACATATCATACACTCAAATACAATATCAAACATAATCTTACTACTTGTCACGACACCACACGAATATGTCATAATACGTGTTGATTGTTCCTTGACATATCCCTCGGCAATACATTTTCCCTCAATCTCGCTTGAAATGATGGTTTCCAGTGTCACTCTTATATTCTTACCCACATTATGAATTGGAACAGATATTTTCTTGGTAATCATCGTGTTGTGAAATATGTCTACCGTTTGTTTCTTACGCTTTTGCTTTTTAACGTCAGCAATAACAGGCTCCTCAGTGGACTCAGCCTCCTCAGCGGGATCAGCCTCCTCTGTGGACTCAGCCTCCTCAGCGGGATCAGCCTCCTCAGTGGACTCAGCCTCCTCAGTGGACACAGCCTCCTCAGCGGGATCAGCCTCCTCAGCGGGATCAGCCTCCTCAGCGGGATCAGCCTCCTCATTCTCGGTATTTGGTATAGTGGTTACATCAATCACTTGTTTTAATTGTATTTTTTCCAACTCGTCTCCTAATTTAGTTTTATTGTCGGTGGTTTTAGTTTCATTACCGTTCGCCATATTATAATAGACATACATATTTTTAAATAACAATCAATTTTAATTTCATTTATTCTGTTTACTCATTTTCTGCTTTATAATATATTCAAGTGGGTTAAGAAACCATACTTTATCATTCTTCTCTTGTTCATTGTATATTCTGAAAAACATTTCTAATAGAACACATATTTGGATTGCGTTAAAACTGGTGTTGTCTAATTTTTTAATTCCATAATTATTTTTTTCAAGACTTCCTTTAAACAAATTGTAATCTTCCACACCCATTACATTTTTGAACATGGCAACGACGTGCTTCTTTGGTTTCTGTTGGCAGCGATAACCAGGTGACTTTTTATCATTCTCGTCTTTAATTTTGAATTCGTTTGTTTTACTTCTAGCATCATAAGACATAAACGCAAAATAATCATTAATTTTTTTAACCTTATTAATACTAGCAGTTATCTCATTTTGTATTTTCTTTTCGTCTGTGTGTTGTCCTTTTACCCATTCCCCACCAGCCAATTTATACAGCTCTCGCTCTCCTTTATTATGCAAATAAAACGCAGTTATTTTTTCGTTTTTGATAGTTAGCTTTTCTAAATATCTGTTAACTTTTGTATAAAAGTCATTTAATCCGTCATCTTTATTCCTTTGAATAAAGTTGAGGATTTTAAGAGTATTTTCAGACTTTAATTTATCAATAATATGACCAATTATAGCATTGTCTATATCAGTCTCTGTGAATTTATTAGAATTTTTTATCTCATATATCACTGGTCCAGCCAAAGCGTACCAGTTTGATTCACCCGATACAATCTCGCGATTATTCATTACCATATCGTAATCTGCAGCAACATCGTCCATTATTTCATCGTCCGTTTTTTTCAAGAATACGTCTTGTCTGTTTTTAAGGTCTATTTTGATAACCGGTCTATTATACTCAATTGGTGTAGAGCGTTCATAAATAGATGCTTTTTTATTCTTAATTTCCAGCGGTTGAAATAAATATAAATCGCCAATATTTATAAGATTACCTATTCTATTATACTTGTCTGTTATATATTCACTTTTATCCTCTACCATTTGATTTAATGCTGCAAATATCTGGATAAGAGGGTAATCTCCCACTACATTTACCAATTCTGCTTTCTTATAAAAAAAACGATTCTTTATTAATACCTTGACACGTTTTATAATTCGGTCAGTATTTACGTTAATGAACTCTTTGCGATACGACCCCATATTGGTGTTATTATCAAGCAATTTATATCCCTCTGTTTCTGTTTTACATTTATACATACATTTATCCATGTAATCACATATAGCTGTAAGTGGTTTATCGCCCACACTATATTCAATGCTACTATCTTTACTAGAGAGATTTTGCTTTACTTTTATTTCGTTGCCGTTTTCGAGCATAATACTCTCTTGTGAGAAATTCTGTTGCTCGGAATTTAACAGACAATCAACTGCAATTGATTTAATAACTCTTGAAACTCTGCCCATTATAATAGCTTTTACTTCGGCCACTCGATATACATATAAATCGGCCGCCTCTTCGCTTCGGTCCTTCATTAACGAACCGTGTAAATAGATTTCTACATTTCTATCAGCGAACTCAAGATTCTTATGACTGCACGTTCGTACCGCACGACCAATAATCTGCTCAATTCGGTTCATATTATACCATGGCTCTATTACGTGAACCTGGCGAATGAATTTGAAATCCAGTCCTTCTGCGCCAGCAAGCGATATGAGAATAACTTTTACTTTTTCACCGTTAACGTTATCTAAGTTAGTAGCCGCCTTTAGATCGGCGACATTATCGGGCGATATCGTCTTGTCGCCAGTAATCATTACATATTTCGCTGGGTTAAATACATCGCCGCTAGCCTCATCCTTAGGTTCCTTTGTGGTCGCGTCAATCTTCTCGATAGGTGGTGTCTCAAAGAGCGATTTCATTCCGCTAGCGCGAGTTAATCCTAGTTCTTCCAGAGCAAGAGCCATAGGAATTATTCCTCCATCAATGTATTGAGAATATATTAATACGACGCCAGTAGATTTCATAATACTATCACATATGCTGCTGATTTTACCACTATATTTTCCAATTTCGTTCCTTGAAAAAATCCTTCCATAATCTTTAAGCGTTTCCTTCTCATAGTTGAATTTATACCGAAGTTTATTGGATAGAGTATGCGTCATAACCCTATTTAGTCCTTCCTTTCCTACGATACCTGAAATATTTTTATTTTCAGAACCGAGATCTTTATGAGGGTATACCATTATTAGTGCTTCAATTGGTTTTAATAACATCTGATAGCCGAATTTTTCCATATTATCAAATGAAGGCATCTGAATATCGGGTTCAGATACCTCTGGTTCAGGTTCAGATACCTCTGGTTCAGGTTCAGATACCTCTGGTTCATTTAACTTAATAGGGTCTGATTCATCTATTCTATTCTCCACATCTACTTCCTCCAGTTTTTCATCAGGTTTTTCTTCTACTTCTTCTACTTCTTCTGGTTTTTCTTCTTCTTCTACTTCTTCTGGTTTGTCTTCTTCTACTTCTTCTACTTCTTCTGGTTTGTCTTCTTCTACTTCTTCTGGTTTGTCTTCTTCTAC
>Ga0114994_10002214_pt1 | contig 14154 bp, 12 predicted proteins | sample ArcticOcean_MG_C_9_FD_87043 | JGI IMG/M metagenome (GOLD analysis project Ga0114994, IMG submission 87043) | Marine microbial communities from western Arctic Ocean - ArcticOcean_MG_CB2_152 | ecosystem: Environmental > Aquatic > Marine > Oceanic | place: Arctic Ocean: Canada Basin | collected... | reverse complement strand
CGCAGCATACCACAGCTCACCTCTACCTTTCGTCTGCCAACGCCTCCGCGCTCCCGGAGCACGCCGACAAAGGCGACGTCCTCGTGCTGCAGGTCGCAGGATCGAAGGACTGGGCCTATGCGCGACGCGGACGAGGGCCACCGGCGCCTCGGCATGGCCGGAAGTTTGGATCGGGGCCTCCATCGGGGGTGGGCCGGGTTCTGGCCCGTCCAGTACTTCGGGGGGCTCCCGCTCCTTGAAAAGGACGCCGCCGCCTGCGCGGACTGGAACGCCACGCTCGAGTGGGATGCGTCGGCCGCGCTCTCGCCGGCCGCGCTGGAGCACGTCGCTCGCCACGGGCTGTCCCGGTTCGGGTGCGAACAACAGCAGGTCTAGTCTCAGCACTCACCGAAGTAGTTCACCTGGGTAAAGCATCACTATTTGCTTTGTGATATGGCTTGGGCCCGATGGCGTCGAACCAGGCCTATAGGGCCCGTCCGGACGAATACCCATACTCAATTCCCAGCCCCTAGGGCGGCGGCCGATCGCCTTACTCCCCGATAGCGTCTTTCATTTTTGGGTTTGGTCGTCGTGTATGTATCCCTACGGGTTTTACTAACTTAACCATCACGCCATAGCGAGCGCCGGTTCATAGAATTGACAGCCACCGCTGACCACTTGAGCGCTGAGCGTGAGAGTTGGTACGCCAGCTGTAGAGCACCCTCGTGAACGTGGTGTGAGTGGTCGGGAGCGTGTGCTGTTGCAAAGCTGTGGCACACGCAGCATGAAGCTCCGAGTCGTGCTGGGCACGATGACCTATGGCAGCCAGACGCAGCTCGAGGGCGCGACGGCGCAGCTGGCCCACTTCGTCGGCAAATGCCACGCCGAGGTCGACACGGCGCGCATGTACAACAAGGGCGCCACGGAGTCGATGCTCGGCGCGATCCTCGGCGAGCGCGCGGACCTCCGCGGCGCCCTGCGCGTCGCGTCGAAGGCCAACGCGTTCGCCGGCTACGACAGGGAGCTCACGGCCGCGAGCGTCGAGCGGCAGTTCGCGGCGACCGCGGAGGCGCTCAAGGCGACGCCCGTCGACGTCTACTACCTCCATAACCCGGACCCGACGACGCCGATCCTCGAGACGCTCGAGGCCGTGGACGCGCTGCACAAATGCGGAAAGATCAAGGAGCTCGGGCTCTCGAACTACGCCGCGTGGGAGGTCTGCCACATACACCACCTCTGCGAAAAGCACGGCTTCGTCAAGCCCACCGTGTACCAAGGCATGTACAACGCGATCACGCGGGACGTCGAGCGCGAGCTGCTGCCCTGTTTGCGCGCGCTCGGGATGCGGTTCTACGCCTACAACCCGCTGTGCGGCGGTCTTTTGGCTTGCACGCGTACGCGCGAAAGCTACGAAGCTCTGGACGACGGCTCGCGCTTCAGCAAAGGCAACACAATGTACCGGGAGCGTTACCTTAGGGACGTCCAGTTAGACAGCGTCGACGCGTTCCGGGAGGCCTGCGCGGGCGCGGGCGTGCCACCCGTCGATTCGGCCCTACGGTGGCTCCAGCATCACTCGCGACTGGTCGACGGCGACGGCATCATCGTGGGCGCTTCGTCGCTGAAAAATCTAGAGGAGAACTTGAGCGCGCTAGAGTCCGGCGGGGGCCTGCCGCGGGCCGTCATCGACGCCTGCGACTCGGGCTGGGGGAAAATCAAGGTCTCGGGGCTCGTGCCGTCGTACGAGCGGGGCACGAGCCTGTATTAGGGCGCATGCGGTGGCCCACTAAAAGGACTTGTAGTATCAGGCAACTTATATCAGAACCACCGCTTCCGCCGTTCCTCGGCACGTCGCCGCCGCGCCGCCGCGAGTGCCTGGAACGTCCCCGCAGCCCCCGCCAGCCCGTCGGCCTGGCGGCCCGCGCGGTCGAGGCGCTCGCCGCGCTCCTGGAACGCCGCGGCTGTCGCGCCGAGCTCGCCCTCCGAGGACGACCGCTGCCGCCGCGGGGGGGGCGTCGGGGGCGTCGCGACCGGCGAGGACACCGCGCGCGGCGGAATCGGCAGGAGCGGGGGCGCGGCGCCCAGGCTCCGGCGGAGCCGCGCGAACGGCGTCGAGGCGCGGCTCTGCGGCGTGGACGTCCGGCTCGGCGGCGTCGGCGCGTCCGTCGGCGGCGGCGCGGGTGGCGACGCCGCCACGGGCGCGGGCGGCGGCGCAGGCGGCGGCGCAGGCGCGGGCGCGGGGAGCGAGTCGTCGCTCGCGCTGGGCCCGAACTTGCACGCCCGCTTGGCCTCAGCGACGAAGCGGTCGATGCTGTCCTCGCGCGAGAGCTCTCGTCGCGGCTCCGCGTCGTCGCTGTCGCTGTCGCTGCCGTCGCCGGGCGCCGGACTCAGCTCGGGCGTCGGCGGCCGCGCGGCCCTGAAGAGACCCAGACCCGCCGCCAGCAACGCGTCGGCGTCGTGCGCCGCTGCGAGCGCGGCGGCGGCGGCGCGCAGGTCCTCCGTCGGTTGGAACGCGGCGGCCAGCGCCGCGAGGCCGGCGGGCCCGACGCACACCGCGACGTCGAGCACGCGGCGGCGCGTCAGCGCCGGCGCGAAGGCGAGCGCCAGGCCGAGGAAGGCCGGGCCGCCGATCAGCGCGCGGCTGAGCGCCAGGGCCGCGTCGTCGTCCGCGACGGACCGCGCCACTGCCTCCACGACGGTCCGGATCGTCTCGCCGTGCTCGGTCCGGTCCACGGGGAGCGTGGCCACGAGGCGCACGACGATGCGGTCGACGTCCGTGTGCCGTTCGAGCACCGCGGTCGTCGGCGTGAGCGCGCGCCGCAGCGCCGCGTCGCGGAGGAGCGCCTCGAGCGCGGCGGCGGCCGGGTCGACGGTCGCGTGCGGCTCGAGCGTCCGCGCGGCGGCCGCGTAGGCCCCGGCCCGCGCGTCGCGACCGAGCCCCGCCCAGGCGAGGTCGCGCACCGCGGCGCCCGGCCGGGACGCGTGCGAGCGCCGCGCCGGCTCCCGCGCCGCGTCCGCCTCCGCGCCCAGCCGCGCCGGATCTCCGTCGACGGCGTCGTCCCCCGCGACGCGCACCGCGCACCGCACCGCGCCCTCGCCGTCGAGCGGGCGCCAGGCGTCGCGGCCGTCACTTGCCGGGACCCGGGCGGCGCCGACCGTCGCGGCGTCCTCGCGCGCGCCGTCGCCGCTGACGATCGTCACGTCGACCGCGCTGTCGCGGGGGGCCTCGAACGTCGCCACAGCATCGAAGACGCAATAGCCGTCGCCGAACGCGTCCGCTTCGCTCGTCGCGGGCCCGAGCGTCCGCGCCTCACCCGCTAGACTAAGTTCCACCCACGCATGCGTGTGCAGGGACGCGTAGCGGACCGCGTGGACGCGGACCGTGATCCCGACCAGCTCCTCCGGCGGCGGCGCCGGGCGGTCCGGCTTCTTGCCCGAGAAGGTCCGGAGCATTGTTGATCGAGACTAGGAAAGCTTGCAAGCGTAATGCTCGATGGTGTATATCGATAGGCCTGGACTGTCGACGGTCAGAGGGCCGTGGATCGTCTGCGCGTTCTCGTCGAGATGCTCCCTGGCGTCGTACGAGCATGCAAGTTTATGAAACCCGAATTGGGGAACAAACACAATGGTAGAAGCACAGGGCAAAAATACTACAACCACGCCCCCGCACCGCACCGCTCGCCGAACGCGCGGAGCCGCGCCCCACCGCCCGCGTCCACGAAGTGCGTCGCGCCGGCGGCGAGGAGGCGCTCCATCGCCGCTCGCCAGGCGACGGGCCGCCCCAGCGACCCGCGGAGCGCTCCCCGCGCGGCCGCCGCGTCCGTGACGACGCCCCCGGCCGGCGAGGCGACGTGGAGCGGGTGCGCGAGCTGAGCAGCGCCCGCGAGCGCTTTGACGAGCGCGGCGTCGTAGGCCGCGGCGGCCGCGGCCGCGAGCGGCGAGTGCGCCCCACGCCTCGCGTCCGTGTCCGTCAGCACGGCACTTGGAACCGCGAACGCGGCGACGGCGGCGCACGAGCCACTGACGACGCGCGCGCCGGGGCACAGGTCGTGCGACACCGCGATCGGTCCCCGCGCCGACGCTCGCGCGAGGGCCTCCTCCAGGGCCGCGTCCGCCCCCCCGACCACCGACACCGCCCGCGCCGACACCCGCTCCAACGCGGCGTGGCGCGCGTCCATGAGCGCGAGCGCCGCCTCGAGGCTCAGCGCCCCGCAGAAGACGAGCGCAGAAACTTCGCCCGCGGCGCCTGCGCGGACGCGAGTGTCGAGCATATCTCCACGCGTCCATGGCGTCGACGGCGCGGGGACGCGGCCGACGCGCCGAAGCCGCAGACGGCGCCGACGTCCTCGCGGGCCAGCGAGGCGCGCCGCAGGCGCGCCTCGACCGCCGCCAGCGGCAGCACGACCCACGCGTCGCGCGCCGCCCGCGCGTCGCCCGTCAGCGCGGCGCGCGGCGCGTAGCCCCGGAGTGCCGCCGCCGCCGCTACCAAGTCCTCGTCCGCGCCCAGGAAGTCCTCCTCCTTCACGTCGCGCTCGCCCGGGAAGAGCACCGCCACGCGGCGCGGCGACCCGAGCGGCGCCGTCGAGGCGCACCGCACGGCGGCGAGGGGCGCTGCGGCCAAATCGTCGAAGAACACGTCCGCGAGGCGCCAGCCGTCCGCGGGCCCGCGAAAGCACTCGGGGTCGTCCTCCACGTAGTGCGCGAAGGGCCCGGGGACCACGTCGTGCTCGCCGAGGACGAAGCCGCGCGGGAGGGCGCCGTTCACCGTGTTGCGCAGCGCGCCGACCGTCGCCTCGAGCGGCACCTCGACGCGCACCGTGTTGCGGTGCCGGTCCGCGATCTCGACGGCGATGGACATGAGCGGGCGCGCGGTAGACCGCCCGTTCTTTGCTTTGTGAACTTGCGCCTCTAGTGGCCTTGCAAGTGGACTGGGGCTGGTGCGCTCGCGACAGCGCAAGATAACGGCGCACCGTGTGGTGCGCGTGTAGTACTGATAAAAGGCTTCACTTTTGCAATCGCTGAGGGATGAGAACGGCGATGGTGGAAACGCGGGCGCGTTTGGCGGACGTTATGTGCGGGTTTTTATAACGGGTTTTGCGCCACAAATTCGCGGCGCCATTACACCTCTGAAAACACGAGCAAAAGAGACACCGGCCGACCCGCGACGCGGGCCGTGCCTCTCTGCTGACCGGCATCGCCCTTGCGCAGCACCGCCGCTGCGTTCGACCTCAGCACGACGGAGACTGCGGAGACCATATGACCTCTCTCAACGTCCTCAAAGTGACGAACCTCACGCGCCAGGTCACGGACGCCCACCTGCGGGAGGTCTTCGGCCACTTCGGCGACGTCACCAAGGTGGCCCTGGCCGTCGACGCGACCGTCGGGCTCAGCCGGGGCTACGCCGTCGTCGAGCTGGCGTCGCGCGCCGACGCCGAGGCGGCGAAGCGGGCGCTGGACGGCGGGACGCTCGACGGCCACCGCCTCGCGGTGCGCTTCGAGGGCGAGCCCGAGCCGGCGGCGGTCGTTCGCCAGGGCCGCCGGTTCGCGTCGCGCTCGCGGTCGCCCGCGTCGCGGTCCGCGTCGTCGTCGTCGCGCTCGCGGTCGCCCCGCCGCGGGCGCTCGCGCTCGCGGTCGCCGCGGCGCCGGGGGCCCTCGCCGCCGCCGCGCGGCCGCTTCCGGTCGCCGCCGCGGCGCCGGAGCCGCTCGCCGCCGCGCCGCGGCCCGCCGCCGCGGCGCCGGAGCCGGTCGCCGCCGCGGCGCGGCCCGCCCACGCAGCGCTTCGGCCCGCCGCCGCCGCGCCGCCGGTCGCCGCCGCGGTCGCCGCCGCGCCGCCGCCGCCGCCGCTGCTCGCCTTCGTCGTCGCGGAGCTCGTCCTCCTACAGCCGCTCCTCATCGAGCCGGTCCTAGGTGGGCTAAACCTATGATTTTACGCTGAAGGGGTGCGCCTCCGTGTTGAAGACGTACTTGTCCAGGGGCAGCGACGGGCTCGCGTCGTCCTCCTGGAGGAGGTAGAAGTACTTGAGCGTCTCCGCGATCCAGAACGACTCCATCTTGTCGATCTTGTTGGCGCCCGACGTCCGCCGCACGTCCTTCATGGACGCGTGGCCGTGCGCCACGCGGAGCTGGGAGTCGATGGCGGTGAAGGCCTTCCAGCCCCAGTCCCGGTACAGGGGCCGCCGCGCTTCGAGGCCGGGCGTCCGCGACAAGTAGAACCAGGCCTCGGCGGCCTCCGGCCGCAGGATGTACTCGCGCGTGTCCGTCCGTTGCAGCGACGTGTCCCGGCCCTTGATTCGTTCCGGCGAGATGCCCGTGGGCTGGTCCTTGTAGAAGCGCCAGCACGTCTCGCCGAGGCCGTGGGCGAGCTCCAGCAGCGCCTGGGATCGTTCCGGGGGAAAGTAGGGCGCCCCGAGCGCCATCCAGGCCGGCACGAAGCACGCGAGGTGCTCCATGGCCGCGTCCCGGGAGAACGCGGCGCCGCCCCGCCACCGCAGCTCGTCGAGCCAGAGGCCGCCCCGCGCGTCCCGCGAGATCAGCTTGGACTCCATGCCCTTCAGCGCGGCGTCGTACATGCGCCAGACGTCGGGGAAGGTCTCGACGGCGGCGTCCCGCCGGGGCCCGCCATTGAGTAACCAGACCTTGGGCAGGTATTCGTAAAATGAGTCGGCCTCCGCGCCCAGCGTCAGCTTCCCCGTGGCGCCGCCGACGCACTGCGGGTACAGGCCGTCCAGCGACGGCTGCCGCCGCTGGAACTCGTAGAAGACCTTGGCCCTTTTCGCGTATTTCTCGTCGTGCGTGACGCGCGACAGGTAGAGCATCTCGAGCTGGACCGTGCCGGCGTGCGCCAGGGACGGGCAGCTCCCGACGCGGCCCCCGAAGCTGCCCGGCACGCTGCCCGACTGCGGGTCGATCTTCGCGTAGATGGCGTCGCCGATCTGCCGGGCGCGCTTGATAAAAATCTCGTCCCGGGACAGCTCGTAGGCGCCGAGCAGCCCGCCCAGCACGCGGATGCAGGTCTCGAAGACGCTGGCCGAGGCCGGGGGCCGGCTGAGCTTCCGCCCGAACGACTCCTGGGCCACAAAGTCCCGCGCTTCCCGGAACTCCTCCCTCAACCCCACCAGCCACAGTGTGTCCAGGGAATCCACCAGGGTCACGGCCATGTCGAAGCCCGAATTCACGGGCCGCCCACTAATGGGCGACACCGAGTCGCGGCCGAAGGCCCGTTGGCGGTACCCGCCCCAGGCGTGCTTGATCGCGGCCTTGATCTTTTCCCGGCGCATGCGCAAGTCCACCTTACCGTCCGGCACGTCGTAGGTCCGGGGCCTGGGCGTCCGCGTCGGCGCCACGACGCACAGGGAGACGCCCTCTTTGGCCACCTTGGGCGACGCGCCGGCCTTGAGCCAGCACGCCGCGGGCGGCGCGTCGCCGGGGCCGCTCAGGGCCGCCGCGGCGCAGTCGTCCCGCGCGATGCAAGCCGCGGCGCACTGGGCGGGCGTCGCGTCGACCAGGGCCGGCGCGTCCATCAGGTCCGCGCCAGCCACGTCCTGGTTCGCGGCGAAGCGGCACGTCGCCGCGCCGTCGTCCCGGGGCCGCGGAGGCGGCGGCGGCGCGGCGGCGCGCGCCGCGGCCGCCACCGGCGGCGCCAGCGTCGTCGAAGAGGGCACGCACACGGTGACGCCCTTTTTGTAGTGGAGGGGCCCCGCCTTGCGCTTCAACCAGCAGGCGGCCGGCGGCTCGTCCCCCTCGCCGCTCAGCGCGGCCGCGGCGCACCACGCCTTTGCGGCGCACAGGGCGCAGCAGCGGTCCCGACTCATGTTTTCCTGGGGGAACTCGTCGGCGTCGCCGCCCTGGACGTCGGCGTCCTCGTGGAAGGTGCACGTCGGTGCGCGCGGTGCCGCCCGTGGCGCCGCCGGCGCGTCGAGCTCGTCGATGCCGCTCTTCAGGGCGTCCAAGGCCTTGCGCATCTCCCGGAGCTCCGCGTTCGACTGGTTGCGCGCGCCGCGCAGCGTCGGCGCCTGTATTAACGCCGCGGGCGTCGTGAGCGTGATGACCGTGTAGGCGGCCAGCGACGCGAGGCCGAGCGCGACGAGCGGCCGCATCGATACACCCGCCCTGGCGGGGCGGCCGCGCATGGCTGCCTTCCTAGCGGCAATCTATGGCGTCGAGCGTCGAGCTCGAGAGTCGTCGAGGGCGCCACAATACGTCGAGCAGCAATTATGGCTTCGCACCCACACAGCTTCGCGAGGCGTCTATCTCTTGCAGCGGTCCAACCCTGCTGCCGTTGCTGCCGTTTGGCGGATGGGAAGCCTAAAACCCGTCAAACTTGCACGAGCGTGCGGGTTCAGCAAAAGAGGGACTATTGTTATTGCAGCCGCATCAACCCAGCCGGTGCTCACAGCTGCGCGTGCTCATCACAGGACTGCTGCGTGGGGCACACTTATTGATTCTCGCAGTCGCTCTTGTGCAAGTTGCCTACCTCTGTGAAAAGCTCGCCGGCGACGCCAGGGCGGCTGGACCGGAAGACCACAGAGTCACACAGCACAGGCACCCGCCAGCGCACGCAACCAAATCACGAAAACGCTGTATTTTTGCCGCCACCTTGCGCACCACAAATCGCTCGAGCGGGCCTTCCATACAATTCAGCGGAGAGCGAATCGTCAATCTGGGCGCCCGACTCTCGTCTTTCGTGGGGAGGAGGGAATCAGCGAGCGAACACCACGCGCAGGTAGTAGCATGTTCCAGCAGCTCCTCGACCTGCTGGGCTCGCGGCGCGACGACGCCGCGGCGGCGGCCTCGCCCCAGGCGCAGTGGGACGCCCCGGCGCGCGCGCGACGCCCCGACGCGCCGCTCAACGAGGTCGACGTCGTCGTGACGGAGGGGAACGTGCGGGCACGCCCGCCGCCGCGGGTCGACGACACCGCGGAGCCCAGCCAGTGGGTCGCGTGGCGCCTCTCGCACGCGCACAAGCATAGGTGCCGGGCCTGGGTGGCGGCGCGGTTCCCCGACGCGACGTTGGCACAGAACTCCAAGGACTGCTTGCTCTTCGCGGCCCGGGACGCGGGCGCGATGGTCGCCGCGTTGGGCGAGGACGAGCACGCGGCGCGGCACGTGCACGCCTGCGCGGCGCATCTGCGACGCACGACGAATCTAGAGGACGTGGCTGCGTTGACGGAGGCCGCGTACGACGCGTCGAAAGCGACCGCCGCGCGCCTGCGCGTGCGCGGCGCGCCGGGGCTGAAGCAGAAGCTTTTGTCGGACCTGCCCGACCGGATCGAATTACGGCCCCGCGACGCGACGCACGAGCTCACGGTCGACGCGGTGCCGGCGACGCACTGCACGTATTACTACGTGGGCTGCGCGTCGTTGCAGGAGATTTTCGTGGGCACCGCGCAGCTCGGGGACCAGGGGAGCAAGGACGAGGTCTGCCGCGCGGTCTTCAAGCTGCGGGAGGCGGTGCAGCGCTTCGCGCTCAAGCCTTTTACACGCGTCATCGACGTGGGCGCGGCGCCGGGCGGCTGGAGCCAGGTGTGCCTGGAGCGCGGCGCGGCGCTGGTCGTGGCCGTGGACCCGGCGGAGCTCGACGCGGACGTGGCGAGGGGCGTGATGCACGTGAAGCGGCGCCTGGAGGACGCGGAGACGCTCCGGGCGCTGGAGGCCGCGGGCGGGCGCTTCGACGCCGTCCTCTGCGACGCGAACGCGCACCCGGCCAAGATGGCCAAGGCCCTGGAGCCGGTGCTCCCGTATTTGGTCGCCGGCGCCACGCTGGTGCTGACCCTCAAACAGCCGTCCTCCGCCACCAAGGCGGCCCACGAGGACGACGGCGAGGTCGAGGCGGCGCTCGCCGCGGCGCGCTTCCGCGACCTGCGGAGCGAGTGGCTGTGGTCGAACGGGCGCAAGGAGCGGACGCTCGTCGCGACGTTTACCTAACATTATGTGACCCACCCCCCAGCAGCGGGTCCGTCGCCCGGCGCCGCGCCCAGTCGTCGGCCCAGAACGGGGACGCGTACGGCGCGTCGAAGGACGCGCCGTCGGGCGGGTGGCACCAGTAGTTCGCGGCCGCGTGGAGGCCGCCGCCGCTCGAGACCTCGTGCCAGACGCCGCAGGGCACGTAGAGCGCGTCGCCGGGGCCGAGGTAGACCGCGCCGTACGAGGGCAGGCCCGGGGGCGCCTTCGCGCGCGTCGCGAAGTTCGGCGGGCCCGCGGCCGCCGGCGGCGCCGGGCGCGCTTCCAAGGCCAGCGCCGCGTCCAGGAGCGCGTCGCAGTCGTCCGAATCGCTCGCGGCGTCCAGCTGCCGGTGGAGGTCCAGCGACGCCGTTGACAGTGCGTCCCGCCCGTCCGCCTCGACGGGCGCCCCGCCGTACACGATGCGCCCGTTCGCGTGGATCGAGGCCCGGCCGCCCCGTGGCCGCAGCGCGCGCGTGGCACTGGGGTCCCACATGCGCACCCGCTTCGTGCCGCAGACTTGAATGAGGACGTTGTCGTGGAAGTCGTGGTGCAGGCCGCTGGACGTGGGCGCCGCGAAGGGCGCGCAGCCCATCCACACGTTGGCGTTCGCCAGGATCAGGGAGGGCAGGAGCGGGCAGGTCAGGGGCAGTTTCTCCGCTCGGACCAGGGAGGCCACGGGCTCGCCGCAGAGCTCCGGTCGGCCCTCGGCGTCCTCCGCCAGCGGCTGCGTCGTCAAGTAGTACTCGCAGGCTCTGTTCTGCACGTGGCTCTTCAAGGCCTCGGCCACGAACCCGCGCACCCGTAGGCGGCACTCCTTACCCCGCCCGAACCCGTTGGCCTCGCGCCGCTCCACCCGCACGACCCCGGGCCCAGCGCAGGCGTCCAGCGCCTCACACCAGGTCCTGGCCGAGTCCGCGGCGCGGCACGCGTCCGAGACGACGCCCAGGGCCGCCGTCCGCCCGTAGCCGCGCAGCACGCAGGGCCGGCGCGCCCGCACGAAGTCGTCGAAGAAGCGGCGCGCGTCCGGCGCCCGCGCGCAGTCTATTTCTAGGACGGGCTCACGCGGGCGGCCGCAGCGGTAGCCCCGGTAGCCGGTGCGCGTCTGCGCCCGCTTGAGCAGCAGGCGGCGGCGCGCGCGGCGGCCGCGCAGGCGACGGTGCGGACGCATGGGTGCTGTGGTTGCAGGTTTTCGCTGCAGCGTGCAGCGACGATGCTATACAGCACTGCTTGGTCGCGTCCGCAGCGATGCTGCTTCTTGCTCCAGGCCCGCGCGTGCTGAAGCGATGCTGCTGCTGATGCGCTACTGTGCTAAACCCGTCAAGCTAGCAACCACTGGGCGTCTCTGGCCCAGGGCTCGATGTGCAGCTCTAGCACGAAACCCGTTTTGGTAATTGAAAACCCGCACCGAGCTGGCCACCTTGTGATCGCCGCCGCGCCGCTCACTGCCTGTGAATTACGCCACGCGCCGGGCTCTCCCGCTCCCGTAATCGCTACGCGACGCCGACGCCTCCGGTCCGCTTTGCGTCACGCTCGTGCAAGCGACGCCCATCGCCTCGCTTCGCGCGGCGGTGCGGTTACCGACGGCGCGTCACCGATGGCCGCAGCGAAGGCCCAGGTGGGCGTGCCCATCAAGTTGTTACACGAAGGCGAGGGCCACGTCGTCACCGTGGAGTTAAAGAGCGGCGAGATCTACCGCGGGCGGCTCGACGAGAGCGAGGAGACCATGAACTGCGCGCTGACGGACATCGTGTGCACGGCGCGCGACGGCCGCGTGTCGAAGATGGAGCACGTGTACATCCGCGGGAGCCGCATCAAGTTCCTGATCCTCCCGGACCTCCTCAAGCACTCGCCGGTCTTCGACAGGGTCAAGGCCATGAAGGCGGCGGACGAGGCCAAGCCGCGCCGCAGGTAGGTCCTAAGTATTAGACTTCGCGAGGATGCTCGCCGCGGACGGCGTCGCCACGAACACGCGCTCGCACAGCTCGCCGTAGCCCACGTCGTTCCGCGCCCGCACTTCGAACGCGTATAACGTACTCGGCAGGAGCCCCGCGAGGGCCTTGGACGTGCACCGCAGCACCTCGGTGCGCCACTTCTCGTCGCTCCGCCCCTCTCGATCCTTGACGGCCCGGTACTTGAGCTCGTACTCCAGGCTGGCCTTGAGCCACTCCGTGGCCCAGTCCAACGTGACCTTGGCGCGCGCCACGGTTTCCGAAACACGCCGCGTCTTCTGCTGGGGCGCGCCGCCATCGGGGTCCGGCACGTCGTACCGCTCGATGGAACTCAGCTCCTCCAGCGACAGTTTTACCGTGGTCCTGGGCGCCCGGGGTGCGCGCGGCGGCTGCTTCGGCCGACCGAGCAGCGTCCATATGAAGCTCTCGTCCATCTGATCCTCCCGGCACATGCCGACGACGTCCAAGGGCGTCTGGGCCATGTAACATGTATCGTCCCGGTCCGCCCCAAAGTCCACCAAAAACTCGACCGCCTCCCGTCGACTGTAGGCGCAGGCGATGAACAGGCACGTGGCGTCGGTGAACTGGTACCACTTGACGCTTTCGAACTCCAGCTCCCAGTCCTCCATGGCGCCCGTGAAGCGCTCGTGTAATAACCCGGGCTGCTCCTCCGCCAACGCTCGCAGCACTTGCAAGTTGCCGTCCCGGACCGCTCGAAACGCGACGACCTGCCACCGCGCGCCGCTCTCCGTAAAGCGCTTCTTTCTCAAACCGAACTGGTCTCCTTCTCCCCCCACCGCCGTGAGGGCCTCGCCGGGCTTCGATTGGATGTTGGCGGCCGAGGCGGCCATGGCGGGCAGCCTCGGTCGAACGTTCTTTTTTTGTTGCGTGCGAGTTCCTATGGTGGGCAGCCTCGGTCGACCTCGTGTCGCCCAGCCGTGCAGCGCCCAGCCGTGCAAACTGTGTTCGGGTTTTCCTCGCGCCAAAACGGGTTTATCGCCACCCGTCTCGTGCGGGGCTCCCGATTACCAACCCAACACACAATTACCGCCGCTCCCCGAGCCCCTCGATGTCGTTCTCGCCCGCAAACTCGACCGCGCCGCGAACCGCAACGCCGCAGGCCGCGACGGTGGAGGCCTCGACGCGCGCGGGCCCGTCCGCCGCGAGGCCGACGTTCGCGCAGTGGCGGATCGTCGTCCCCCGCACGTCCAGCGCCCCCCGCGCGACGACGCCGTCCGCGCAGTGCTCGACGAGGCAGCGCCCGAGGGCGAGCCCCGCGGTCGCCTCGACCCCGACACCGTCGGGGTGCGCCACGACGCAGTCCTCCAGCTCGAGACAGGCCGTCGCCCGGACGCCCGCGCAGAGCGCGAGGTGCCGCACGCGGCAGGCCCCCGTCACCTTTAGCGGCCGCGTCAGGAACGTTTCGCGCGGCGTCGCCGCGACAAGCTCGCCGCAGACGAGCAGCGGCGCCCGGCCGTAGGCGCCTCGGATGATTATATCCTCGGATAAACGGCCCCGCCGGAGGAAGACCGTGGCGCCCCCTGGTGCGTAGGTAAAGGCCTCGTCCAGCGCAAGTTGCACCGTGGCGTAGGCCTCCGTGGGCGCGTGGAATGCCACCGCCTGGTCCCCGCCGTGGTCCGCCGCGCGCGCGGCACTTTCCGCGTCGCCGAGGCGCCGGGCGTCCGCGCACGCGCGGCGCCACGCGCCCAGGGCCTCGTGGGCGGCGAGGCGGTGGCGCAGCGCGAGCGTATCATTTTCGTCCGCGGCGAGCGCGCGCGTCGCGTGGCCGACGCATTTCTTAAAGTGTCCTGTCTCCAGGCACGCGGCGGCGGCGCGGCCGTGGACGGCGCCGCGCGCGGCCGCGGTCGTCGCGAGGTCCAGGGCGTCGCTGTAGTATTTGAGGGCCGCCCTGGGCGCGCTCGCGACGCAGGCCTCGCCGCTCTGGACCTTGGCGCGCGCGGCCGCCGCCCGGTTGCCCCGGTGTTCCTGCTGCACAAAGGCGTCGAGATCCCGCGGGGTGAGGAAGCCCCGGGCGAGGGCGGCCATGTAAAGAGCGACCTATATTGGCGCAGCGTGGGCTGCCCCCGCTGGCTGCCCCGAGCTCTGCCCTGTGAATAACTATAGTCAATTCGGGTTTTGGGAGGCGCGCGCCTAGGGAGGCGTAGGGGGGGCTACCCCCCGCGAGCGGGTACGTAGGCTTGTTGGCGGTCGTAGAAGCGTGCGTCGTCGTCGGCGTGGGCGGGCGTGTTGGTGAAGTCCGGGTGGCCGCCGACGAGGCGGAGGCCCT
>Ga0114994_10002209_pt1 | contig 14170 bp, 12 predicted proteins | sample ArcticOcean_MG_C_9_FD_87043 | JGI IMG/M metagenome (GOLD analysis project Ga0114994, IMG submission 87043) | Marine microbial communities from western Arctic Ocean - ArcticOcean_MG_CB2_152 | ecosystem: Environmental > Aquatic > Marine > Oceanic | place: Arctic Ocean: Canada Basin | collected... | reverse complement strand
GATGTTATACTTCGAGTGCCCTTACCCAATTCTCGAAAAGCGTATCCTCGGTCGCGCAAAGTTCACCAGACGAAGTGACGACAACGTCGAAAGTATTAAGCTACGATTCGATACCTTTAAGGCGAAGACTCTACCCATCGTTGAACGCTTCAAAACTAACAACAACTGCATAGAGGTCGACACCAGCCAGGACCGCCAGGACGTCTATAACTTGGTCCGAAGGCATCTTGCGGAGCACACCAAAAGTAAATTTTCGGACAAGCCGCTAACTGAGAAAGCGGAGATTCTCCTTGGTCTGAGGCCCTGGCCGAAGAAGTAAAGAGGGCGGCATGAATGGCACTTGGTTAGGCCTATTTTATTCTCCCAACCCTTCGACCCGAACAACCCTGAACATATAGAGGTTATCGCTGATTCTAACCGGCTTGCCGCTGGCGGTGGTCACGTTCTTGAGCTTCACCTCGCGGGTGACCACATACGGGTGCTTCTGCTTGTAAGAGACGCTAGTCAGTTTCGGGTTGAAGTTCGCGAACAAGGCCGGCCCCTTACTACCTTTCGTTTTCTTGGAATCGACAATGTGAAGTTTGTCGATCGAGATGCTGGCGGGCATGAAGCAGGTGTAACCAAAATCGTGTTGCCCATCATTCGACCCACCTAAAATACTGGGATTAGATCCTCCTCCACGCGGGGAAAAGCGGCAGTTACGGATGACAATATCGCCACGCCAAGTGCTGCCATAATCCTCACGCAAGTGGATGAGGTGCCGTCCTTGCACCGTAGTGTTTTCCATGAGAAATGTGCCAGTCCCAGTCAACCGGACCCCCATGTATCCTATGGTTGAGTTGCGAATAATCGCGTTCGTGACTCCCTGATGGGCATCGAAGCGGGATAATTTGCAGCCATCGAAAGTAAGATTTTTACAGAAGTTCGAGCCCATGATCCCCCAATATTTGGAATCCATGATGTCATTGGTTTGACTACAATTCACGAAAGAGACATTCAGCGCGGAACCAAGCGAGATATCATACGTACCCATCGACACCGACTTTCCATCCGAGCCGATTTTTCTATAGGTCTTGTGCCCGGTCAGCACCGTGTTTTTCACAATCACATTGGCGCATCTCGAGATATTGATGAAACCCGAATACGGCGCACCCTGCTTACCTTCGCCACGGATGTAATGCTCAACACCATCGACGACCACGTTGGAACGTTGAATCAGGATTCCTCTGGCATGATAAGTCGAGCTATCCAAAACATTGGCAATCGTGGTGAATTTACCTCCTGTGATAGTTAACAACTTCTGGTCCACCGGCTGCACCGTAATTCTAGTAAGTTGATTAAAACCCCAGATAATCGGAGTCTTAGGATCAACATTGCCATCTTTGTCTACTAGAAATGAATCCGTCTGCGACGATCCTTTGTTCTGGTTATTACCGCGCCTGATGTAGCGTTTGACCTTGGAATTGGTTACCGTGATGACACAAGCACCCGGGAGTTCCGCGTCAATCTTTTGCTGCCCCTGCTTCAGCGACTTGATTCCATTCAGCTTGATGGGCTTAAGAACGGAGCGCACATCAAAAACGTTAGCCCTCACGTTCTCGAGCTTTGTGTCGTCGACAATGAACTTGGCTGTGCCAAAATCCGTATTGGTCTGGATGATGATGGTTCGATTGGCTCCGCCGATGAAATAAGTCGCTCCATCGTCAGCTTTGACAGGGAGCCCGTTCTGGTTAGCGTAAGCATGCGCCTTCGCCAAGGCCGCAAAGTCGTCTACCGCCCCATCCCCCTTTGCACCGAAATCGCTATAGCGGACCACTGTGGCATCTTTGCCTTGTTCCTTCAGAAGCTTGGTCGGGATATTTGTCGACTGACCAAAGGACGCACACGGACTGAGAAGTAGCAAAGCGTAGAATACCCCGGCGCAAGTAGTTTGAATGAAACTCATCATGGAGAAAAATAATGTGAAGCTAACGATGCCTCTCCCTCCTATACCACAGAGTTACTCCTTACCTTTCAGCCTATCGAATACTCAAATACGATTCACGCTCCAACGTGGCCCATCTCACCCCTAAACGCGATACCGCGCCATCGAGCAAGTCACTGATAATTTCCATTCTAACACCAACACTACAGGAGCGACTTCAACCTTCAATTTAGGAATCGTCAATAGCCCCTTCTGATCCTTACCTGTTGTGTTCTGATGCCCAGGGTAGACATTGTCTGTATCGGTGTTAGTAAACACTGGATAAGCCGCATTTTTTACGATATCGAGCCACGGAAAATCATAGACGGCACTGTTCGCCATATTGGGCCGTGAAGCATGACCGAACGGCCCCCACGCAAATATCATCGGCAGCTTATTCTGCTGACAGAAGACGAGTAGATCCTCCTGCTTTTTTGACCACCCATCGGTCTGCGATGAGGTGTTAATCGTCGGCGGCGGGTTTTTAATGCGCTTGCATGGCAATACATAGAAGTAGTTGTTCGTTCCATGCTCATAGCGCAGCACTTTGCGCCCAGCCTTGTTATCAAATTCCTTGGCCATTTTTAATCCACTCAGCGAGGGTGGCAAATCGGCGGCCCCAGGCTGATTCGCATGCTACTTCTCCGGCTGGAAATTCCTTGTTGGCTCTTAGATGTTTTATCCCCCCCGATGTCGTATTGACTTCATCGAACAGGATCTCTAGGCAACCTGGCATATCACCGAGCCCCTCTCTAAATTCAGATTACAATGGTATCACCTGTGTAATTATTGTTCATGGGTCGGTAGTTTTTGTTTTTATTGACTCTTCGAATGATTGACATATCTGGCAATAGAGCTATTGCCCCCTCAAGGCTTGGGATCTAATATCTCATCGACAACAACACTCACTCCATCAAACCATTATGTCAGAAGAACAACAAAACACTCCTACTTCATCTTTCGGATTTCCAAAATCAACTCCAAAAAGACTTCAAGAAGAGATCGAAAAATTGATCCCTAAAGAATTTCACGAGCAAGCCATTGTGATCTTACGTGACAATGAAAAACAAGGCCTCCGTGACGCGCTCTCAACTCGACCTTATATGTTGGCTCCAAACATGATCGCTATGCTTATGAAGAATTATTACTCTCACGGATGTGACACGGCCACTATTTTGGACAAAGCTAGTCAACTTGCCAATCTCATCAGCAAAGGGAAGTAGCCCATCATACATCTAAGCAGCTTAAGAGTTCAGGCTGCGCAGAATCCGCTTGGCACGATAGACAAGGGATATTACATTTGGCAGCTCCATGAGATTCCCCACTGCACTCTTTGTTATCCTCGCCATTCTCTTCCCAGTCAGCCTGGTGCAGGGCGAACTCGCACCCACCAGTATCCAGCCGATGGGGCAATCATTCTCCAAGTCTCCCCAGCCCCCTAAGGAGGGGATGCTGAGGTTACTGCTCCTAGGTGCAGGCAGTTCACACCACTTCCCACGCGATTTTCTGGGCACCGATGCGCAGACCCTCAAGGCTGCTGGCGGAATCGATGTCGCGGCGACTCCCAATCTGGCTGAGGCGCTCAAGCTCATCAAGGAGGCGGATGTTCTCGTCTTTAGCGGCAATCACAATCAGTGAGGAACGGAGGGATGGCAAAAGGCCCTTCACGCCCACGCCCACGCCCACGCAGACGCCGGCAAGGGCATGGTCTTGCTGCACGCGGCGACGTGGAAGCATCCATGGAAGGGTTACAATGACCGCTTCGCGGGAGGCGGCACTACCAGCCACGGACGTGGCGAGTTCAAGGTGACCGTGAGTGACACCGGCCATGCCGTCACCGAGGAGATTCCAAAAACATTCAAGATCTCCGACGAGAACTACCGCTTTAAGCTGAAGTCCTCCGAGCACGTACACGTCTGCTGCCATAACGCCCCGGACAAAACGGAGAACCCCACCCCAGTGTCTGGGTGGTGAAAGACCCCAAGACTCGTATCATCTGCATCACACTCGGCCACGACGATAAGGCGCATACCAGCCCCTCATTCAAGACGCTCATTATCAACGCGGTGAAATGGGTGGGGAAGAAACAAATTTAAATCGGTTAGACAGGAATAGCCCCTTTACAGCGGGGCCCGGAACGGTCGACTTCATGGATCCTACCTGATTATTTAAGGAAGACGATGATGGCTCTTAAATCATTGCCATTCGGAACAGGGTTTTTTTACCAGAACATCTACATTCGATTTAACCAAATCTTAACAATCAGAACCGCAACGACTCCGTAAATTAGTAGTTCTATATCAAAAGCCACTATACCATGATTCGTTTACTTCTTATATTCCTTCTTGTTTGTCCAGTTTACGCTGAGCCCCTCGCCTCCTCCTGGTTCACTGACCTCTCCGGCCAGTATGCCCAGATCTATCCAAGTACAACCGAGGAAACCTCCGTCACCCCAGTCACCAGCTGGAATCATCCCAACGGCGGAAGCAGCCAACTGACGCCGACCTACGCAGGAGTCAGCGAAATTTCCACCACTACCACTGACCTCTACATTCGCACCTCAGGCCTCGCCTTCCACATCATGGGTCCATGGTACAATAATGGTAACATCTTTGGCAACTACCCCGCCAACATCGCTCAAGCGGCCCGCTTCCCCCGCAGCCCGGTCGTCGCCACGCTTCCCAAAACTCTCACCGGAGGCGGCGCCATCGGCTACTTCGTGGATGGCGTTGCTATGTTCGACTCCCGAGATGCATTCTCTTTCATCGACGCTACGCAATCCGACGCCGGGCCACCCACCGCCCCCAACCGCGGCGACGGTATCTGGAATCGCGATGCCTACGTCAACGAATCCAACACCTTCGATCCCGCCAACGCCCACCAAGCTGGTGGAACCCACCACTACCACGCTAACCCCACTGGACTTCGCCACCTACTTGGCGATTCAGTCAGTTACGATCCAGTCTCAAACAGCTACAGCGAATCAGCAAACGGCAATCACTCTCCCATCCTTGCCTGGACCTTCGACGGATTCCCCATCTACGGTCCCTACGGCTACGATGACCCACTCAATCCCTCCAGTGGCGTCCGCAGGATGATCTCGGGTTACCAAACCCGTGATGGAAGCAATGGCTCGACCAACTTAGGCACCATTGGCCGGACCACCCTCCCCGATTGGATCACCCGCAATGAAGTAACCCGCACCAATCCGCTTGCGACCGCTCAATACGGACCAAATGTCAGCGCCGCCTACACTCTGGGCCACTACCTCGAGGACTACGCCTATAAAGGCGACCTCAGTTTACCCCTTGACACCCATTTCGACCTCAACGAATACAACGTCCGTTGGTGTGTCACCCCTGAATTCCCTAGCGGCACCTGGGCCTACTTTTCCTGCATCGCCACAGATGGCACCCCCGTTTTTCCCTACAACATTAGCCGCTACTACTTCGGCACCGTCCAGGGAGCTAACAATGCCACCCTCCCGGCCAACCGCGACATAATCTTCGAGGGCGGACCGGAAGCTACGTTAGAGGTCAAAACAATTGATGTCGATCAGGGCTCAGGTGATGTCACCCTCACCTGGTCTACGGTCGAAGGCGGTCAATACACCATCGAATCCTCAGATCTCGTTGCACCGTGGGTTCCCGTCGCAGCCCCACTCGCCGATGGCTCAACCACCACCATCACAGATGCTACCCGCGCCAACACAGACTCGGCCTACTTCTATCGCGCTAACATCGACTACCTCACACCCTTCGACGACACCGGCTTCGCCTACGACAACTCCATCGTTAGCGAGGGGCCCCAAAACAATGTTCTACTCATCATCCTTGATGACTGGGGCATCGATGCCTCCGAGCTCTACAACACCCCCGGCGCGGGCATCCAGCTCGCCAAGATGCCCAACCTGGAAACCCTCGCCGACGCCGGTCTGCTCTTCACCCGTGGCTATGCCCAACCCATCTGCTCTCCCACTCGCGCCACAACCCTCACTGGTCGCCAACCCTACCAGCACACCGTTGGCAATCCCCAGGGCAACGCCACTCTGCCTGCCTCCGAACTCACCTTCCCCGAAATCATGGCCACTGAAGCTCCCGACTATGGTCTAGCTTCCTTCGGTAAATGGCACCTCGGCTCCGGGGCCTCCGGCCCCTTCGACACCGGCGGTTGGCCTAATTTCTCCGGCACTCAAGGTGGAGGTGTCCCCGACTACGCCGCATGGACACGCATCAAAATCGAGAACGGCGTCACCACTGACACCGGCACCGACATCACCACCCTCGTCCCGGGCACCTACAGCAGCCCCTACGCAACTTCCGTCCAAGTCGATGAAGCAGTCTCCTTCATCACCGCCCAAGGCACTAATCCTTGGGTCGTCTGGATGGGTCTCAATACCCCTCACGACCCCTTCCACGCCCCCGCCCCCTACGTCACCCCTACGGGCGGATACTCCACCACCGGCACCACCGATAAGGACTACTACATCAAAATGCTTGAAGCTCTCGACCACGAAATTGGACGCCTCCTAGCTTCAGTCGATCTCAGCAAAACCAACATCATCGTCGTCGGCGACAACGGCACCCCGAGTCAGGTCGCTCAACTTCCTGCGACTGGAATTGCCAACGCCAAAGGATCTCTCAACGAAGGAGGAATCCACGTCCCATTCTTTGCCACGGGCCCCGATGTCACCGTCACCGGAACCACCGATAAGCTAGTCCACGTCGTCGATCTCTTCGCCACCATCCTCGAACTCTCCAACGTCAATGTCCCCAACGCCACTCAAGGTATTGAAATCCAATCTCAATCCATTGTCCCGATCTTCCGTGGCAACGACATGGCAGATCGCTGTATCATCGCAGAAAAGTTTGGACTCAACACCGCCACCGACGGCCGCGCCCTCATTATGGACGACTGGCCTCAGTATAAACTCATCTCCATCCAAGACGTCACCGATCCCACCGACATCCCATCCTACCAAATGTATGAATTGGGAAGCAACGGCGTCGAATCCAACACTCTCACCACCCCTCCCAATTCCGGTGATCCTCACGAAGCCGCCTACAACGCACTTGTCGCCAAGGATCAGTCCCTCGTCCCAGTCATCGAAGGAGATACCCTCTATCTGCAGCTCCCAACGGTCACCGGAGCATCAGGGGTCCCCCAGAATGCCAATGTTGACCCAGTCACAATCACCGTCGATGGTGTCGCCTCCACCTATGTCGATCGCTTCGATCAAACCGACACCTACGATCGCTACTGGGTGAAATGCACCTTACCCAACACCATCTCCGGCCCCTACACTACCGCCACCGTCACCTTTCCCGACAATCCAATGTCTGGCGATCCCCGCTCCTTCACTACCCCTGACATCTTCGTCGCTCCATGAGCTCCACCCCATCTAACGTGACGAGAGGATTCCTATTTAGCCTCTGGCAATGGTCTCTCACCACTGCGCTCATATTCCTAACATCCTCATCCCCCGTCACTGCCAAACCACTCCGCCTCACATTCACCCACACCGACGGTGAGCGGCCTCTCCTGCTCGACTCACTCCGCTATAAGAATGATGCCGGAGAAAGCTTTTCCTCCACTCGACTGAGCTACCTCGTCAGCGGCATCACCCTACACCGTGCCGTTGGCGCCCTCCCAGTCACCGCCAACACCATCGGTTTCATCGACCCCACACGTTCCAGCCTCTCTATTCCCAACATCCCTAACGAGATCTATTCCTCGATCTCCTTCTACGTCGGTCCCGACAAAAAAACGAACCATTCCAACCCCGCCCAATACACCGCCAATCATCCGCTCAACCCCAACCTCAATAATCTGCATTGGGATTGGAAAAGTGGCTACATATTCATGGCCCTCGAAGGTCACTGGAGAAAACCCGGCGCCAAGTTCCCCGACGGCTATGCTTACCACTTGGCAAACGATGCCAATCGAACTCTTATCACTCTTAAAGGCCCCATAAAAATCAGCGGTGAAACTAATCTCATCATCGCCCTAGACCTCAGCAAGCTCCTCAAGGGACTGTCCTTTGCCAAGGACGGCTCCACCACCCACTCCCAGACCGGTGATCCAGTCGCAGCTCGCCTTCGGACCAATCTTTCCTCGGCCTTCCGTATCCTACGCGTCGCCCCTACCCGGCAAATGCCTCCGCAGCCCCGGGTAAAACCTATCGACCTACCCGCCAAGCTCACACCCTACCCCATCACGCTGCCCAAACACGTTCCCATTCCTGCACTTCCACTCGACAACCCACTCATCAAAGAACGCGTCATTCTTGGAAAGAAACTCTTCTCTGAAACGAAGTTCTCCCGCACGAATAGCATTTCATGCGCCTCATGCCATCAGGGCGACACCCTCTCCGACCCACGCCAGTTCAGTCTGGGAGTCGATGGGAAAAAAACTCCCCGTCATTCTATGCCCCTTTTCAACCTGGCCTGGAAAAAGGCCCTCTTCTGGGACGGTCGCGCTCCCAGCCTACGTGCTCAGGCATTAATACCTATTCAAGATCACTTGGAAATGGATGAGTCCCTCGATAACGTCGTTGCAAAACTCAAAGCGGATCCCGCCTACCCGCCGCTGTTTGCCGCCGCCTTCGGATCGGGAAAAATAACCCCGGAGAACATTGGTCTCGCCATTGAAAATTTCCTCCTCACCCGCCTTTCTCTCGATTCCAAGCTCGACCGCTCCATGAAAGGAAAAGCCGCCCTCACCCCTGAGGAAAAACGTGGCTTCGAACTCTTCTTCACCGAATTCGAACCCCGTCTCGGCAAGTTCGGAGCAGACTGTTTCCACTGCCATGGAGGTGCATTATTCACCGATCACTCGTTTCACAACAATGGCCTAACAACTACAGACGATATAGGTCTAGCAGCATTCACCAAAAAGAAATCAGACCGTTACAAATTCAGCACACCGAGCCTACGAAATATCGCCCTGACCGCGCCATATATGCACGACGGCCGGTTCGCCACCCTAGAAGAAGTCATCGAACACTACAACAGTAGCTTTGAACGCAGCGCCACACTCGACCCCAATCTCGCAAAACATCCCACCGGCCTCAAGCTCACCGCGGATGACAAACTGGCGCTAATTGCGTTCCTCAAGACCCTCACTGATCCGGCGATGGTCGAGAAATCGAATCCATAGCACTCGATCATTTTCATCTTTTCCCCTTGTCGGACCACTGTTCGCCTCCCATCGTCGCTTTCTTTCCGCAGTCCCTAAGAAACTGAAATAGGCTGCGGTTCAACTTCGTATTAAAATCATTATGAAACATGCATCTACGCTCACTCTTCTCGCTATCCTCGGCACCGCCCTTCCCTCGCTTGCCGATGTCACGCTCCCGGCGGTCTTCGGCAATCACATGATTCTGCAGCGGGACACTCCTCAGCATGTTTGGGGTACGGCTGAAGCCGGAGAAAAAATCACCGTGACCTTTGATCGTCACTCCGAAACCATCACCGCCGACGCGGATGGCAACTGGCTCTCCGGCCTGCCGAGCATGCCTTCCGACGGTGGCAAGGCGCACCAACTAACGGTCAAAGGAAAAAACAAAATTGTTCTCAATAATATCCTCATTGGCGACGTCTGGATCGGATCCGGTCAGTCCAATATGGAATGGCCACTCAAAAAGACCGACAACGGTAAGGAATTTTGCGCAGGCGCCAAACATGCCGGAATTCGCCTCTTCCATATTGCCAAAACGCAGACTAATCAGCCCGCCAAGGACGTGAAAGCTAGCTGGAAAGAATGCACTCCAGAGAACATACCAAACTTTTCCGCGGTGCTCTACCATTTCGGCAAGGAAATTCATAAGGAAGTCAACGTTCCCATCGGCCTCATCAACAGCTCATGGGGTGGCTCACCGATCGAACCATGGATCGTCACCAAAACTTCATCCGGCAAAATGTACAATGGTATGATCGCACCCATCACAAAGTTCCCAGTGCGCGGCACGATCTGGTATCAGGGGGAGACCAACGTCATTAATAAAAACGGCCTCAGCTACGGTGGTAAAATGAAAGATCTCATTCTCGGCTGGCGCGACGTTTTCGACAATAAGGAGATGCCCTTCTACTTTGTGCAAATCGCCCCATGGGGAAACAAGCGCTACGCAGACGGCCAGCTTCCCGCGCTCTGGGAGGCACAAACCGCCACCTTAAAGATCCCGAATACCGGAATGGCCGTCACCACTGACCTCGTTAGTAACATAGGCGACATCCATCCTCGAAACAAACACGACGTCGGCAACCGGCTCGCACGCTGGGCGCTCGCGAAGAACTATGGCAAGAAGGACGTGATCTACTCTGGCCCGATTTTCAAAGCGATGAAAGTCAAAGGAAACAAAATTCATTTATCGTTTGCCCACGCGTCCGGTGGACTAAAATCCCGCGACGGCAAACCACTCAGTGAGTTCACCATCGCCGGGGCGGATGGAAAATTCGTCGCGGCTCAAGCAGAGATCGATGGCAAAACGGTCGTCGTCAGTGCTAAGGACATCAAATCCCCCAAGCAGGTTCACTTCGGCTGGCACCGTAGCACCAATCCAAATCTCACCAATGCCGAGGGCCTTCCCACCTCCCCCTTCCAAACCAACAATTGGACCGGCGGAACGGGAGAGTAATTGGAAAATGATACTCGAAATCAAACCACGACTAACGTCTCTAACCCGTATATGAAATCGCGCCTTCTTTGTTTTTACGGGCTGGCAGTCATTGCCTGTGGAGCTTATCGTTACTTCTTTGCCCCCGGTGGCGAAAAAGGGCTCTGGTTTGGGCTTGTGATGGGCAGCATTGCCTTACTGGGAAGCCTCTTGCTCGCCAAAGATAAAAAGGCAGCTGGTTTGCTTACAGGTTTTCTATCGATCACCTTCGTAGAAGGTTGGTTTTGCTGGGAATGCTTTGTCATCAAGGGGCTCGACCAGGCAGAGCCAAGGCAGTTACTGATGATCGTAGTTTCCACCATCACTGGGTTACTCTTAGCCTTTTCCAGAAAAACATCCCCTAGCCACCAGCAAAAACCGGGTTGAAGCCATCATCTGTTAGAATTCTTTTTACCTCATCTCGTTTGTCGCCCTGGATTTCGATGCAGCCATCTTTCACGGTGCCGCCGACACCACAGGCTTTCTGAATCTTCTTCGCGAGTTCCTGTTTTTCAGCCAGTCCGATCCCGATAAAATTCTTCGCGACCGTGACCCCTTTGCCGCCGCGACCCGACGTCTGGCGAACGATGTCCACACGACCTCGACAGGTATTTTTCTGACCGCGCTTGGAAGTTTTCACCGGGGTCACAGACAGGGAACCTTCCGGCCCTGTAGGCAAGTTTCCGAGTGCGTCCAAAGCTCCAAATGCATTAGCTGCATTGGGTATTTGCGATTCTTCTCCAGAACGCTCGGCCTTTCTTTTCTTCCGACTCATGAAGTTCATTCAACGACAGATCTCAAAAAAATCACGCTTATTCCTCCAACAAAGCACAAAAATAGCACACGCATAAAGGCATACGCTCAGTATCATTCGCCTCGTAGAGGCTATACAGATGAAAATTATGCTGTAAGCTACCTACCAGAATAAAACATCCTCGTAGGCCCTAGCAAAAAGTGGTAGTCAAATTTCAACCCCATAAAGATGAACAACGTCAGCCCCTCATCTCGCCCCAACACTATGCTCTCATCCACCTCACTCAAAAATCAAGTTCCTAGTAGCAATGATCAGCACGATCCGATCACCGCAAACATGATGAAGACGCTGAAAATACAGCGAGCAGACTACCTAAACGAAGGCCATGTTAGTGCCGAGGTGCGCATCGATCGTATGCGCCGTGGCATGGAGGCTATCCATAAGCATCAGGATAGTATTGTTGAGGCACTGAACACTGACTTCAGCTGTCGCCCCCGTCAAATTTCCATGCTCATCGACGTCTCTGCCAGCATGATGCCCCTCAAGAGTGCCATTAAACAGGTACGCAGATGGATGAAGCCTGAGAAGCGCAAAACCATGTTCCCGCTCAACCTCTTGGGTGGAAAATCTCGTATCGAGTACCAACCCATGGGTGTCGTAGGTGTTATCAGTCCCTGGAATTTTCCAGTCAATCTGACTTTCGGGCCGCTGGCGGATATTCTAGCAGCGGGTAACCGAGCTATCATCAAGCCCTCAGAATTTACCCCCGCCACCTCAGAAGTCATGGCCGAAATTGTCAAGGAAGCCTGGGACGAGAAAGAAGTAGCTGTGTTCACCGGCGGCCCGGAAGTGGGCGCAGCTTTCAGTGCCCTGCCCTTCGACCACATGTTGTTTACTGGCGCCACCACGGTCGCGCGCCACATCATGGCTGCCGCTGCCAAGAACCTAGTACCGGTGACTCTGGAGCTGGGCGGTAAATCGCCGGTTCTGATCAGTCGTAGTGCCGACATCAAGCAGGCCGTGGGCCGCATTATGCTGGGTAAGACCATGAACGCCGGCCAAATCTGCCTAGCACCTGATTACCTGATGGTGCCGGAAGAAAAAGTGGATGAAATTATTGCCGAAATCCGCATCGCGGTGGCTGCAATGTACCCCACCATGGTTGGTAACCCCGAGTATACCTCGGTGATTAACGAACGTCACTATCAGCGTCTGAACGAAACTCTGGAAGATGCAGCCGCCAAGGGTGGCGAGGTTATTTCTACTGCTCCTGCTGGCGAAGATTTTGCCAACCAAAATGGCACCCGTAAGATTGCCCCTACCCTTGTGAAAAAAACCACCGAAGATATGCGCATCATGGAAGAGGAAATCTTCGGCCCTCTGCTGCCTATCAAGACTTACAAAGGCTTTGACGAAACCATTCGCTACGTCAACAGCAAACCGCGACCCTTGGCTCTGTACTATTTCGGCAAGGACGGTAAGGAAGAGCGGGATGTTCTCGACGGCACCACTTCAGGCGGCGTCTGTGTCAACGACGTGATCATGCACATCATGCAGGAAGACCTGCCCTTTGGTGGCGTCGGCCCCGCCGGCATGGGTTCTTACCACGGTCACGAGGGGTTCAAGAATTTCAGCCACGCCAAATCTATTTACAGACAAGCGGGAGTTAACGTTGCCAAGTTGGGCGGCATCCTGCCCCCCTATGGCGCAGCGACCGAAAAAACGATCAATATGCAGACTAAGCTGTAAGCAAATATCAAAACACTACCCAGTCCGCTATTATACCTGTCGATCTCCAAGGACTCCCATTCTTTCCTAACTTTTAACTTGCTAGACTACGACTCAATCGTAACTTGATGCTTTTCTCTCACCCCTCTATCGGCCTCAGCACGTTACCCTCAACCATCTCAATCAAAAAACTAACAATGAGTGATTCAATTCATGGCTTCCACCAGAGCATGATCCGTGAGTATGGGTTCGAAAACGTCCGCGTCGAAGGCACGCTGCCGAGTGTCCTGCGAGGCACACTTTACCGGAATGGCCCCGCGCTATTCGAGCACGGCGGCAAGCCACACAGGCACTCGTTTGAAGGAGACGGCGCTGTCTGTGCCGTGCGATTTTCCGATGAGGACGTCGAGTGCGCGCACCAATTGGTCCAAAGTGAGGGTTTGCTTGAGGAGTATGCTTCAGGAAAGGCCCACTTCGGCACGGCCGCGCCTTGGTTTCGGAATTTTCGCAATGGCCTGAGCCAGCGATTTAAGAACACGGCCAATACCAGTATCTGGCGATGGCAGGAACGTATGCTTGCCTTGATGGAACGCTGAACCCCGACAGAGATTGATCCCGTTAGTTTAAAGACAATTGGTAGCACGACTCTTGATGGCCTAGTTGCCTCAGGGTTCTCCGAGCATCCACACCGTGTGAATGCTCGTCGAGCAGACTACAACTTCGGCCTCGTGCCGGTTAAATTGAAATTACTGCGCGCTATGATGGGGAGTAATGATTTGGACAAGTTATTCCGCTTTGATGAGAAAGATGGCACCGAGATCATCGTCGTACCGCTGAACGATCCCGAGCAGCCAGTTCGGTTCACCGTGGATTCCTTCTGGCAGTGGCATTTCGCCGGAGCCTACGAAAAAGGAGGGCAGATTGTAGTCGATTTTGTGCGCCATCCTGATTTCCGATCACTCGGCGAACTCGATGCCCCAAAAGAACGCTCAGGGCTTGGACGATTGACGAGAGCTTTCTTGGAACCTCGTTCTAAGAAAATGCATGTCGAGATGCTCTGGGAGCATGAGTG
>Ga0114994_10002202_pt1 | contig 14186 bp, 7 predicted proteins | sample ArcticOcean_MG_C_9_FD_87043 | JGI IMG/M metagenome (GOLD analysis project Ga0114994, IMG submission 87043) | Marine microbial communities from western Arctic Ocean - ArcticOcean_MG_CB2_152 | ecosystem: Environmental > Aquatic > Marine > Oceanic | place: Arctic Ocean: Canada Basin | collected... | reverse complement strand
AGCCGTTGCAGTAGTCCTTCTTTGTGGCGACGTCCGCGGCGCTCACCTCGGTGACGTTGAGGCCCCCCCACACGGCCGGGGAGGGCCCGTCGTACTCGGGGCCGCAATCCTGGTCGTCGCTGCCCGTGCCGTCGCTGTCGGTGCAGGTGCCGTCCAGCGTGTTCTTCCACGCGACGTGCCCGCGGTCGCAGGGGCCGTTCACCCACTTGCCGTCGGTGCAGCAGAAGTCGCTCCACTTGGACCCGGGCAGGCCCTGGGGGCAGTACTGCTGCTCGGCTCCGGCAAGACCGTCGCAGGTCCAGCCCCGGCAGTCCGTCGCGTCCGCGGGGTACCGCGTGGGCGCCGAGCTCAGGGCGTCGGCCCAGACGTCGGCGAGCGCGTCGGCGCCCTCGGGCACCTGGATCTGGTAGTCGACGGTGATCGTGGGCGCGTCGGCCGAGCACGCGCCGCCCATCCAGAAGCACTTGCCGTCGTCCCACTCGCACTCGCAGTCGGACGAGGCGTAGCTCCTGCACGACGCCTCGGAGAAGCCGGACTCCTGGCAGAACGCCTCGCCGGCGGCCTTGATTTCCTCGTCGTCGAGGTCGTCGTTGGCCTCAACCGCGCCGGAGTACTGCAGCCGCCGCCGCGCGGCCTCGGTGAAGAGGACGGTGATATCGTCCGCGTCGGGCACGCAGGGCCCCACGGTCCAGGCGCCGGCCGTGGCGCCGCTCTCGAAGAGGCAGCAGTAGTCCTGGGCGTCCGCGCCGGCCTGGACCGCGGCCGGGCAGAGCTGGTTCTCGGTGCCGCACGTCGGCGTCGTGGTCGCCGCCGTGTCGCAGGTCGCGGCGTCGGCGGGCCGCACGCCGCCCGCCACGGTGGCGATCGTCCGCGCGAAGGCGGCGGCGTTCTCCTCCGCGTCCACCGCGCTCACGCCGGTCACCTCGACGGAGCCCTGGACCACGAAGCCCGTGTTGGGCTCGGTCCAGCCGAACTTGAGCTGCCGCGAGGCGCCCCGGCTGCGGCCCCCGCCCGACCCCGACGACGACTGCGTGCCGGCGCTCGACTGCGTACCCCAGGTGGCGTCCCCGCAGTCGCAGGTCTCGTACTTGGCGGCCGCGGCGCACTCGAAGCACTCGGAGCCCTTGAACTTCCAGGTGCACGCGCGCTGGTCGCAAGCGTCCTTGTTGCCCATGCCGTACACGCAGTCCGGGATGCACCGCGAGTAGGGCTCGAGCCACTGGCAGCCGTCCTCCGCCTCGCACAGCGTCGGGCCCTGACGCGTCTCGTTGTAGGTCGCGCAGTGCTCGGTCCAGTCCAGGGTCGGGCTGGCCGAGGGGGCTGAGGTCGGCAGGTGGGTCGGCGTGCTCGAGGAGGGCGCCGTGGAGATGGACGGGGCGGGCGTCGGCACGGCCGAGACCGTGGGGGCGGCCGTGGTCGGCGCCGGCGTGGGCTGGCACGCGCCGTCTATGTTCCGGACGCCACAGGGCGGGTCGCTGAGGATGCACCGCGTGTAGTCGAAGGCGTCCGTCATGTCGACGCAGCCCACGCCCTCCTCCTCCGCGGGACACGACTCCTCGATGCACCAGTCCAGGTCCTGGTCGAAGGCCTCTGCGTGCAGGAACATGTCGTGCATGCTCGTCACGGCGTCGACGTTCCAGCCGGAGATGTTCTCGTTGAAGTACACCTCGTTCTCGAAGAGGTGGGACATGTCCGTCACATTCGACGTGTCCCAAAGGCCGATGGGCGAGTTGCCGTACTTCTCCACGAACTCCTCGTGGTGGTGGATGTACAGGTGGACCGCGCAATCGTGCAGCGCCGCCAGGGTGGCGCCGTTCAGGATGTTCTCGACGCACGTGGCGTCCTCGTCGGCCCCCTCGTAGGACGTGCAGTCGCTGTCCGTCGCGCAGGCGACGGTCTCCGCGTCGGAGCACACGTAGTGGGCGTGGGCGCACTGGATCTCCGCGTCCGTCGCCACCCACACCTTCGTTGACTGAGGCGACGGCACTCCCGTGGGCTGGTAGGTCTCGAAGGTGGGCGGCGCGGTGGGCCCCAGCGGCGACGGCGCCCAGGTCTCGTAGGTGGGAGAGTGGGTCAAGGTGGGCTTGGGCACGGGCACGGGGGTGGGGACCGCCGTCGGCGAGACGGGGGCCGGCGTCGGCCAGTGCAGCTTCTTCGCCTCGCTGTCCGCGTAGTGGTCCGGGTCGCAGGTGCCGGTCTCCAGGGCGTGGTTGCAGCCCTCGTCGCAGTGGCAGCAGCCCGTGGGAGTGCGCTGGTCGAGCCCCAGCGCAATGTATTTTTTGGCGACCAACGCGCTGAGCGCGTCCACGTAGCCCTTGTCAAAGAACAGGGTGCTGATGGAGCCGCCGTCGAGCGTGTACTCGGGCGAGTTGCAGACGTTTTTCCGGAGGCTGCACGTGATGAGGCCCGTCACCAGATTCCAGCAGCTGCCCAGGTTGTCGTCCGTGGGCGCCGACGTGGGCACGGACGTGGGCGCGCCCGTGGGCGCGGGCGAGAGCGTCGGGACCGACGTCGGCGTCGCGGTGGGCACGGAACTCGGGACCGACGTCGGGACGGTGGTCGGCGGCCAGGTCTCGTACGTCGGCGCGCTCGAGGGGACCGACGTCGGCGCCGCCGTCGGGACCGTCGTCGGCTTGCCCGTCGGCACGGCCGTCGGCTTGCTCGTCGGGGCGCCGGACGGCACGGCCGTCGGCAGGCTCGTCGGGGCGCCGGACGGCACGGCCGTCGGCGCATCCGAGGGGTGGGCCGACGACGGCGCCGACGTCGGGACCGCCGTCGGCGCCGACGTCGGGAGCGCACTGGGCAGTTTGGACGGCACGGAGGAGGGGGGCGTCGTCGGCGCGCCGCTCGGCGCGCTCGACGGCGTGCCCGTCGGCGCCGGGGTCGCCGTGGGCGACGACGTCGGGACCGAGGTGGGCAGTTTGGACGGCACGGCCGTCGGCTTGCCCGTCGGCACGGACGTCGGCGGCACGGTGGGCAGCTTGGACGGCGCGGCCGTCGGCGGCACGGTGGGCGCGGCTGTCGGGACCGAGGTGGGCGCTAAGGTCGGGTCGAACGTCATCGTCGGCGCGGACGAGGGCACCGCCGTCGGCACGGACGTCGGGACGCCACTGGGCACCCCGGACGGCATGAAGGAGGGGGGCGCCGTGGGCACGCCGCTGGGCGCGCCCGTCGGCATGGCCGAGGGCGCCGTCGGACCGGGCGAGGGTACGCCCGTGGGGACGCTCGTGGGCACGCCGCTGGGCGCGGCCAGCGACGGCGAGCCCGTCGGCGCGGAGGTCGGGTCCGGGTAGATCTCGTGCAGCTTCCGCTCTACGGTATCGACGTGCCGTCGTGGTGCGGCGGCCAGCGCGTCCTGCGCGGTCATCTGCGCCGTCACAGGCATGACGACGCAGCAGGCCGCCACGACCGCGGCCAGGCGCCACGCGCCGGTCGTAAGCCGCCGCGGCGCGGCGGCCCGGGCGGGCGTCGCTTCATTGTTGGCATCCGGGGCCGGCGACGCGGTGCCGCGTGCCATCGTGCGGTCGCTGCTCGGTCCTCTTGGCCTTCTGGCCCGCGCTCGTGCTGCGGGGCTGCCTCTTGCTCCAAAACGCCACGCGCAAAATGCGTCGAAGCAATTTTTGGGGCAGCCGACGTTGCCCCTCGGCGACGTACGTCGCCTAGTTACGTTATTTTGAGCTCGGCCGCGGCGCATGGAGCGCCCGCGCCGCCCCCGGCGCAAGCCTCATAATGCGAGTGCTGGGGGATTTTTTTTGCAGCTCGCACGTTGTCGCAAGCTGTGCGCAGTACGTGCATGTAACCAAAGGGCGTAGCGAGGCGGTGCAGAGGGGTACGGCCGAGCCCGCGGTCGATCCCGTCGAGCTTTGAAGAGTGAAGAGCGGGTTTTTTGGTTTTAGCGGGTTCTGCTGGCAGGCACAAACACCGCGCCCGCGCGGTGGTGCAAAACTTAATTCCATGCTCGATCGTAGTTCGACGACCTCGTGGCAGGCACGAGCGATGACCACCCATTTCATATGCTAGCGAGGCGGGCAGCATTGGGGCAAGCAACCCATTTCATATGCTAGCGAGGCGGGGGCGAGCAGCCATCATCACCGTGCTGCTCGCTGCGACCCGTGCCCAGCGCCGCTTCAGCCGCCGCTTCCACGCGCGGCCCAGCTTCGCGGGCCAGGAGCGCTTCCGGCGCGCGGACCGGGCCGCCGGCCTCGACGGGCTGAACCGGAGCTGGCTGCCCTCGGCCGCGGCGCTGGAGGCGCAGCCGCTCGTGGGCCGGGCGGCCCAGTTCGCGCGGGACCTGCGGGCCTGGGGGCGCTACGCGGCGTCCCTGCGGTGCGCGCGATGTCGCGCGCCGCTCACGCACGTCACGACGCCGTGCGTCGGGCTCGGGTCCCTGGTGGTGAGCTTCGCGCAGGACTACGCCGGAAACATCGCGCGGGGGAACGCGTCGAAGTTGGTCCAGAAGGAGTGCGGCTGGTTCGTGAAAGACCGGTCGAGACCGTGCGCCGAGCTCTTCGGGTGCTACGCGCCGGCGTTGCACGAGGCGTGTCCCTTAGCATCGTGTGCCATCTTGGCGAAACCGGCCGGCCTCAAATTACTACGGACGTGGGGCCCGACGCTGCACTTCAGCGCCGCGCTGCACCTCGCGCTCCACGGGCACCTCGGGCTGCAGCGGGAAGCGCCGAAACCTATCGCGCCGGAGGACTGCGCCATTATTCACGTGCGGCGGGGCGACGCGTGCCTCAACACGAACCGGCGGTGCCATGCGGACGACGAGTACGTCGAGGCCGCAAAACGACTCAGAGAGACGTACGCGCTAAAGCATCTGCGCATCGTCTCGGACGATCTTAATTTACCGATCGAGCGGTGGGCGGCGTTGGGCTACGCGGTCGAAGTCCTGTCCCGGAAGGAGGCCTACGACATCTCTGAGTCCATGGCCGGCGCCGCCAAGAGTCTAAGGGACCACTTCCCGGAGAAGCGGATGCAACGGGGGGAGCTGGGCCCCGAGGCCACGGCGGACGCCCTGTGCGGGACATGCTCGGGCCGCGCACATTAGAATGTAGAGCGCTCGTCGGGTCGTTCTCCGCGTCGATGACCAAGGCGATCTTCGCCCAATTGATCATAAGGCACCGGCGCGTGCCGCCCTTCATAAGCGTGGGCGGCTGCGTGCGGCAGGCGCGGTTCTTCGACGCGGACACGGAGGACTATACACAAGGCTGCGCGGCGAGTCCGCCCACCGAGGCCGAGCTACGACGGAATCAGGAAGCCGAGGTCCGGGAGCGGAACAGGGACGCGGAGGTCCGGGAGCGCCGCGCGGCATGGGAGAGGCTCCAGAACCAAATGGCGGGAGGAAGCCCAGGACCGCGTACGCGCGCGGCGCTGCGCCTGCGCCGAGCGCGAGAAAGGCGCGTATCTGGTCGCCCCGATGTGTAATTTTTTAGTTGTCGATCTGGCCGGTCGAACCCGCACGCTAGGCGGGTTTTATGCAGAAAATGCGCGCAGCCTCCCGCAGTGCTCCTCGCGCACCACACGCTGCCCGCGCAGCATGCCGGACGGCACCGTCCTCGCGAGCACCGCCCCGCACCGCCGCGAAGCGGCCAGCGCCATGCTGGCATGCTTACCTGGACGGTAGAGCTACATTAAATGATGATTGTGTTGCTGGGGCTCGCGTTGCTCCGCACGGTCGCGGCCCAGGGCGCCTCGGCCATGCACCCCATCGACTTCGACGGCGACGGCGATATTGATATTGTGAAGAGCTCGTCCATCGGAATCGTCTGGCTGGAGAATCATGGCACCGGCCGCGAGTGGGAGACGCACGTCATTTCCTTGAACCAGAACATCAAGGACGCGGTCCTGGCCCACAAGCGGCGCCGGCGCTTCGTGGACGTGATGGAGGGCCGCCGGCCCTTCTCGGTATTGAGCGACGAGCCGCCGGTCTTGGTCGTGGGCGACGGGGGCGTCGAGGTCGTCTCCGTAAAGGAGGCGCCGGCGGCGCGCTACGCCGCGCGGGAGCTGTAAGTAGCGCGAATTCGCCGTCGGGGGCGGGCGGGAGCGCACGCGCCGGGGCGTCGTCGGCGTATGCGCGGCCGGCGACCCTGCGCACGTTAGGAGTCGCCTCCCGGGAAAGGAGCATGCCCAAGGTACTAAGGGTGGCCCTCTTGGAATGCCGGCGCCCCGCACTCGAAAATCGGACTAGCGGACGAACGAACGCTTTTGTTCGGCTCCCAGTTATGGCCGTCCTCGCGCTGGTCACGCTCTCGCTCCTGTCGCCTGTGCGAGCGCCGAGCAAGCTCCCCCCCGGGCAGCGTGCGGCCAAGGTGGCGCTCGTGGGGCTGTGCACCAGGCAGTCCGAACAAATCCCCGGAGCCGACGCAGCGCTCGAGGACCTGGTTCGCGCCCTGCACGACGCGCCGCGCCGACGAGGTCCCGCGCTGCCGGAGCCCTGGGCCTGCACGTGCGTTTGCGGCGCGGGGAAAAATGTCTTCTCGCGCGGGCCGCGGCGCTCTTCGTACATAGTCCTACGAAGCGCTCGATATCGCGCGGTCGCCGCGCACAAAATGTCAACGCGCAGGTGGCGCGACGACCGCGACCTCGACGCGGCCCTCGCCGACGCGACCTTCGGGCGCGGCTGGCGAACGGCGCCGGGCGCGAGCTTTGTGGACGCGCCCGACTGCCTCTCCGACGCGGGTGGCGACGCCGAGGAGATCGCGGCGCGGCTCCGCTACCTGCGCCGCTCGGCGCCGCCCGGCTCGCCCGCGGATGCGTGCACGCTTCGGTGGCGCCCCCTGCGCGTGGCGCCGCCGCCGCCGCCGCCCGGGGAGCTCCTCTTCCGCGATGGCGACTTCGCGGTCCTCCGCGACGCCTACAGCGGCCGCGTCGCCGTCGCGTCGCGGACGGAGGTCACCAAAACGCCGCCGCTCACGCTCGTGTGAGGATTCCACACTACCCCCATCCTGTTAGTAAAACCATGCCTGTCCGATCACTCGAGGACACACACACATAACCTTAGCATACCACGCTACGCCGACGCCCCGCGCACGAAGCGCAGCACGGCCAGGGACTCGTTCCGCGCCTTGGTGCGCGCGACCGTCGTGCCCGCGAGGCCCCGCGCCTCCAAGTAGGAAATAATGGACGCCGGGTCGTTCTCGGCTACGACGACCACGTAGAAGCGCCCGCACGCCGCCAGGACCCGCGGCACGTGCGGCAGCAGGCGATCGAGCACGCGCCGCCCACGCAAACCGCCCGCCCAGGAGGCCTCGATGCCCGACGACCCGACCTCCGCGTCGGGCGTCGGCACGTAGGGCGGGTTGAAAATGAGGGCGTCCACGGTGTTGGAACGCAGGGCGGCGCAGAGGTCGCCCTGCGCCACGTCCACTTTAACAGCATTCGCGGCGGCCGTCCGCTGCGTGAGCGCGCACGCCCGGGCGTTGATGTCAAGCGCCAGCACGTGGGTTCGGGTCAGCGCCGCGAGGTAGGTGGCGACGGCGCCGGAGCCCGGTCCGACTTCGACGACGGTCCGGCTCCCGCGCAACGCGTCGCGGTCGGCGTACAACGCGTCCAGCAGCAAAAAGGTGTCTTCACTTGGCTCGTAGACGTCCTTCCAGTCCGCGAAGGTCGTGTGGTCGAGGCTCGGGACCCAGCCGTCGAGCCGGGCGTCGGCGGCCTGGGCGGCCATCCGCCAGAGACCCACGCAGCCACGCTTTCTACTCAGTAGTGCTGTTCTTCGTTTACGCGATCTGTGCTATGCGCCTTGGACCCGAACGCTAAAAGAAACCCGCGAGATGGGGTTCGGGTTCGGGTTTTCAGCGCGGGTTTCGTCGAGTGCGCTTGACATTTGCGTACCGACAAGCCGCTTCGCCCTCGCACAGCAAGGCGTCTCGAAAAACGCTGACTTGAGCTGTCGCATCGTGCCAGAACTTCGAGTGGTCCAGCTGCCGTCGAAACCCCAGTCCCCTCGCGAAAGCACTTCACCACCATGCTCCGCCCCGCCCTGCGCCGCATGGCCAGCACCAAGCGCGTCGTTGTTGTCGACGGCGCGCGCATCCCATTCGCCATGGCCGGCACGAAGTACAAGGACCAGATGGCCGTGGATTTGATGCGCCTGGCGCTGCGCGGGTTGTTGACAAAAACCGCTCTCCCGCCGAGCGAAGTGGACTACTTGCTGTGCGGGACCGTCGTACAAGAACCCCGGACGTCGAACATCGCGCGCGAGGCCGCGCTGCACGCCGGCCTGCCCAACACCCTTCCGGCCCACACCGTCTCGCTCGCTTGTGTCTCTGCGAACGTGGCCATCTGCCAGGGCGCCGAGAAAATATTGAGCGGCCAGGCGGACGTGGTCATTGCTGGCGGGTGTGAGACATTTTCAGATGTCCCGATCCGGTTCTCACGACCCATAAGAAAGCGATTACTAGGCTTAGCCAAGGCCATGAAGAAGGGACCCCTCGGGGTTCTGTCTCTGCTCAAAGGCCTGAAGCTCAAGGACCTCGCTCCGGAGGCGCCGTCCATAAAGAACTTCACGACGGACGAGGTCATGGGCCACTCGTCCGACCGCCTCGCGACGACGTTCGGCGTCTCTCGGGAAGAGCAGGACGCGTTCACGTTACGGAGCCACCGGAACGCGCAGCAGGCCCACGACGGCGGCTTGTACGCCGAGGAGCTCGTGCCCGGCGTCGAGGGCGACGCTTCATTAGTAGAGAACGGCATCAAAAGTTCCTCGACGCCGGAGCAGCTTGCAAAACTGAAGCCGGCCTTCGTCAAGAACGGCGCGGGCACGCACACCGCGGCCAATTCGAGCTTCCTGACGGACGGCGCCGCGGCCTGTCTGATCATGAGTGAAGAGAAAGCTTTAGCGCTCGGGTTCACACCCAAAGCCTATTTGAACACCTGGACCTTTGCGGCGGTGGACCCCTTCGAGGAGATGCTCCTAGGCCCGACCTACGCCGCGTCGAAAGTCCTGGATAAAGCGGGCATTTCTTTAGAGGAAGTAGATGTGGTGGAATTCCACGAAGCCTTCGCCGGCCAGGTCCTGGCGAACTTCAACGCCATGGACTCCGACGCGTTCGGGCGGGAGAAGCTGGGGCGGACGGGGAAGCTCGGTCGTATGGACCTGGCCAAGGTCAATTTATTGGGCGGGTCCCTGTCGTTGGGCCACCCCTTCGGCGCGACGGGCGCGCGCCTCGTCACGACGGCGGCCAACCGGTTGCAGCGGGAGGGCAAAAGGTTCGCCTTGATCGCGGCGTGCGCGGACGGCGGCGTGGGCCACGCGTGCGTGCTGGAGCGGTACCCGAACTAGCCCCGCGTAACCAAGTACATGTCCCTCGCGTCTGTGTTTTTGTTACGGTGCTAGGACTAGTGGGCGGGGCCCGGGGGGGGGACCGCGCGTCGCCGGTTCATCGGCGGCGGGCGCGGGCGCGCCGCGTCCTGCAGGCCTGTGCTGCGTGTACGGTGCGGGTCTGAAAAAAAAACCGGAGTAGGTCCGAACGGGCGCAATAGGGCACGGCGCGCCACTTATTCGACGCCATCGAACGAGTGAAAGTTTCAGGGGGCAGCGTCGACGCGCCGTGCGGCAGCCTACCTGTGCAGCATCAAAGCAGCCATCCATGTGGGCCCTCGCGCTCCTCGCCGCCACGGCAACCGCCGCCACGCGGACCGGCGACACGCTGGAGGGCGAGTACGGCCAGCGCTGCAGCGAGTGCGTGCAGACGGGCCACCACGCGCAAAGCACGGCGCAAGACCTTGTGCGGGATGGCGAGTTCTGGACTATTGAGCGGTGGCGCGCCGCCATCGACACGGCGTGTTTGCGGAGGCACCCCGACGAACGACCCATGTGCGAGGTCTTCGCGCGCCAGCACGGCGGCGCCGTCGCGTCGGAGATGGTCGACCTGGTCGCGGACGCTGAAAACACCGAGGACGCGTCCATCGCGACGCCGGACGCCGTGGCCGCGGGCCTGTGCGCCTTCGACGGGCTGACGGCCGCCTGTCCCAAAAATGCGCACGCGTTTAGAGCGAAGGCCGTCGGCGCGAAGAGCGAGACGCAGGTCGCCGTGCGCAACACGAAGAAGATCGGCGCGATCGAGGTGCACGAGATCGATAAGACGACCGTGGGGCCTTGCGCGCCGTCCGAGGAGACCGACGCGTCGTTCTACGTCGTGAAGCCGGGCGAGGAAGCGCTGATCGTGCTCACCAAAGCCATGCCGCGCCCGGGCGACAAGGCGGACCACGCCGAGACTTATTTGCGCGTCAAGCCGCGCTTTGCGCCCTGCGGCGACGGGGCGGATTACTACGTGGACCGGAGTCGGCCGTTCTGGGCCGTGGACGTCCTGCCGAATCGGCGCTTCGACGAGGCCGCGCCGCGGTCCGGGGCCAACAAGCCTCTGCGTGTGCAACCCGCCGCGGGCCGCGAGCCGGCCGAGGCATTGCCCGCGGGCCTTCCGCCGAAGAAAAAGCGGAGGCGCCGGCGGGAGCTCTAGGGTAAACGTGTCTAAGTGTCGCCCTCCTGCTGCGTGGCCCGAGCACGCGCTGGCTGCAGAGTGATAAAGCCGGACCTGGATGGACCACTCGTCGGGCCGCGCTCCGAGTAGTGCGGCCGGAAAGCCAAAGTCCCATGAACGAGCTGTGTCGGCCGCGGAGCTGTAGACGGACCAAGCCCCCGGGGATTGTTGTTTTTGAGAATGTTGTTGTTGTTGCTGTTGAAATTGACGGTAAGTTCGGGGCTTTCGATCTGTTTCTCAGGGCGCAGCACAAAGAAACTGCGACCAACCCTGCCGGGGCAGCAGCCACCATGGCCGGACTCAAAGGCGCCGCGCTCTTCCTCTTACTGGGCACAGCCGCCGCCCAGGACTGCGCCGCGGACGGCTCCAGCGCCGCCTACACGGAGTCCATCACCACGACCCAGGGCATAACGCGGCGCGCCATCGTGGCCACGGGCTGCCCCAACCACGAGAGCTTCTGCACCGGCAAGCCGGCGGGCGACTGCGGTTCAGAAGGCGAGACCAGTACGAAAGTCGAGGCCGACGAGCAGGCGCTGAGCGTCGAAGTGCCGGCCAATCCCAAGCTCATTCCGACCAGCGAGTGGAATGCAGTCCTGGCCGTTGCCGTGCCCGACGGCGAGCTCGACTGTGCCATGGGCACCGTGGCCTACGCCCTCAACGGCGTCGGCTTCTACGGCGGCGCGGTCGGCAACAAGCTGCTGGACCCGCCCTGCCCCCAATTAGACGTGTCCGACGCCGAGGCCGAGTGGATCTCCTTCGACTGCTGCGGCGGGCATTCGTCAGGCACGGGCGGCTACCACTACCACTTCCCGCCGTCTTGCTTAGTTGCGCAGGCCAACGCGCAAAACCCCCTATCGGACGGCCACAGTTCCCAGATCGGCTGGGCCCAGGACGGCTTCCCAATCTACGGCCCGCTCGGCCCCGGCGGCGTCGAGATCCGCAACTGCGGTAGTTCAGGCGCCGACGAGTTCTACTGCCAGGATGCGTGCGGCGGCTTCGAGGGCGAATTAAGCGGCGTCGACGACTACAAGTACCGCTACTACATCACGGGCAAGGTCGGTGATTTGAACTCGCTGCCATCCTTCCCCAAGCCCGACGACGCGGACCTCTACTTCCCGTACACGCTCCGGTGCCACCGCGGCTGCGTTTTGAGCTCGGCTTCCGATTTCAAGGAGTGTGAGGAGACGGCCACCGACGGCTTTACGTCATCTCATACGGCCACGGCGAACCCGGGCTACTCCGCGCCCGTCCCGGTCGTGTGCCTCGACGGCAACGGCATCGGGGACTACGACGTCTTCGCCGTAGATTCGGCACCGTCGCCGCGTCCGACACGCGAACCCACGCCCGAGCCCACGCCCGAGCCCTCGTTTGAGCCCACGCCGGAGCCCACACCCGAGCCCACGCTTGAGCCCACGGAGGCGGCCGTGGTGGCGCAACCGACGCTTCGACCGACGCCATTACCGACGCTCCTGTCGACGCAGGCCCCAGCGCCAATGCCCCGGCCCGCAAATTCGCCGCCCACGCGGCAGCCGACGCTGCAGCCGACGGCGGCGCCGGTCGTGACCGGCGACATGACGATCTCCGGGCTGGACCTCGCGACGGCGCAAGCCAACGAGAACGTCTTCGTCACGGCTGTCGCTGTGATGGCAAGCGTCGCCGAGGCGTTGGTGGCGGTGACGATCGCCGAGGCCCGCCGGCGCCTCTCCGGTGACCACGATCACGGCGTGATCGTCACGTACACCATCGCCACCAGCTCCTCGGCCGACGCCGACGCGCTCGTCGGGACGCTGGCGGCCCTCACCACCGAAGACGCCAACACGGCCCTCACGACTGCCGCAGCGACACACGGTGCTGACTCGACAGACGTCACAGTCACGGAACTCGGCGCGCCGGCCGCCGTGGCCGCGACGGACGCCGACGAGAGCGAGGACGCGGGCGAGCTGAGTTCGAACTCCGACGCGGCGGCGGCGCGCCGATTTGCGGTCGTCAGCGCCGTCGCGACGCTCGCGGCGGCCCTTTCCTGAGAAAAGAAAAACTCCGGACGTCGCACGTATAAATTCCTCTTTCTCATACTTCCAAACGTGAACTGCATTCGTTTGTTACTCCGGCGGCGACCGCGCGGACGACGCGTCCGTCCGCGTCGACGCCGCCGACGCGGGCGACCGCTGCGGCTCCGCCCAGTACGGTCCCCCGCAGCCGTCCCGGCTGCGGCCCGAGTCGGCACCGTTCCTGCTGGTGGTCGAGGCCGGCGAGGCGTCCGCGCCGGCGAAGTAGGACGAGACCGAAGGCGCAGTCGTGGCCTCAACATTCGGAGGCGGCGACTCGCCGCGGCGCTGCGCCGTTACGAGCGTCGCGTGGTAGCGCCGCAAATCCTCCGCGACGTCCAGGGGCGACGCCGCCGACCTTAAGCCGCCCTCGTACCGCCGCCTCAGGAGGGCGGGCGTCGCCGCGCTCCACTTCGACACGTCGGACGGCGGCCGCGGCGGCGCGTTCAGCTGCGCCAGGTCCGAGGGCGAGGCCACGTACGCTCTTACCTTGAGCGCGCCCCGACTCCGGCCGTCCGCGGCGGCCGAGCCCCGCTTGAGCGGGAGCCATCTACTTTCGGAAAGGTCAGCCATGTGCGCGCCGCCGGCCGCGAGGACCTCGTCCGAAGAACCGTACAACACGAAGAATTGCACCACGGCCTTGGCGGGGTCAACTTTTCGAGGCACCTCCACGAGGCACCGCTGGTCCCCAAAATCCAACGAGTCGTACCTCACTTTGGTGCGGAAGTGGGCCTCGCCGCCCTCGGCCCAGGCCACGCGGCCCGCGACGCGGTACTGGTGCCTTTGCGCACCGCGTAGGACCGCCTTCCGCAGCGCGGGCAGGTCCCGCGTGGCACTGACCTGCACAGCTAATGGCGGCCTTCGAAACCGCGCCGGCCGCGTCGCCACGCGCTTCACGGTGCGTCGCGTTATCAACCGCTCGGGACTCCGAGGCGCCTGCGCCCGCTTCGTCGACGCGAACGACCGCGTGGCCGCCATAGCCCGCTCCCGCGTGGCGCCCGGCGTCTTCGCCGCCGCCTTCTGCGCGAGGCCCTCGCGCACGCGGTCGACGTGGCGCTGGGCCGACTTCGCCGACCGCCGCGTGGGCGCCTTCTGGGCGTCGAGGCGCGGTGACGGCTCGCTGAACGCGGGAAGCGGCTCCGCGGTCGTGACCGGCGCGCCCGCGAAGTTCATGGGGTCCGTGAGGACGCGGAGCGACGTGCGGATCTCCACGCACGCCCGCACGGCGTCGTCGAGCGCCTCGAGCTCGTCGGCGGGCGGCGCGGGCCGCGGCGCCGGGCGCTGCTTCGCGGCGCTCCTCGTGGGGTTGGCGACTGGCTTCTGGGCCGGTACCGGCGTCTGCGTGGCCGCCGTGGCCATGGTCCGCGTCGCGGCGATGGGCCACGTCCGCTCCTCGATCGGCGCTTCCGGCGGCGCCGCGTCGGGCACGTGCGCTATTTCGGTAACCACGAGCGTTGCGGGCGACGGCAGCGCCGACACGAAGGGTTGGGTGGAGAACGCCGGTGTGGTCGGCTCGGGCCGGTGCCGCGCCGGCCGCGCCGGCGAAGCCGCCTCCTTCCAGCTATAGACGGGCGACGCCGGGTTCGGGACCGCCGCCACGAACGCGGCGAGCCTGGACGGGCTCGTAGGAGGAGGCGGTGATGGTGGTGCCGCGAGT
>Ga0114994_10002201_pt1 | contig 14190 bp, 9 predicted proteins | sample ArcticOcean_MG_C_9_FD_87043 | JGI IMG/M metagenome (GOLD analysis project Ga0114994, IMG submission 87043) | Marine microbial communities from western Arctic Ocean - ArcticOcean_MG_CB2_152 | ecosystem: Environmental > Aquatic > Marine > Oceanic | place: Arctic Ocean: Canada Basin | collected... | reverse complement strand
TCGCCTGTTGTGATTCCTATTCTCATTTGTTCTAATTTATATGTGTAAAGGTAGCTATCTAAAATGTAACTTAGACCTCTATGTTTAGGGCTATATTTTTATTCATGTTTCTACTGATTATGTCAGTAAATGTTATGGCTACACATAACCGAGCTGGCGAGATTACATATAGTCATGTGGAGGGTTTGACCTATGAAGTTCTAATTACAACATACACAAAGGCTTCAGCTCTTGCAGACAGACCCAGTTTATATATTCTGTGGGGAGATGAGAATGGAGCGGATATGGACAGTCTGGAACGCGAGTCTATAAATATCATTGTAGGAGATATTCAGGTGAATACATACAGAGGCACTCATACATATGGCGGTCCTGGGGTTTTTGAATTAAAAATGGAGGATCCTAATAGAAATGAAGGAGTACTCAATATGGTGGGTTCTGTAGACACTCCTTTTGCAATTAGGTCGCTTTTAATTATCGACCCACAAGCAGGACATAATAACAGCGTTAAACTTCTAAATCCGGCAACAGAAAATGCTTGTTTGAATAGAGAGTGGATTCACAACCCTGCTGCATATGATGAAGATGGTGATTTGTTGACATTCAGTCTTGTGTCGTGTAGGGGTTTTAATGGCGATCCCATTCCCACTTATCAATATCCTAACGAGGTAAGTACTGAAGAGGATATTTTCATTATCGATGAATTTTCTGGTGACGTTACTTGGAATAGCCCTCAAATTGTAGGTGAGTATAATATCGCAATTAGAGTAGAAGAATGGAGGTATGTGAATGGCGATCTAAGGAAGGTTGGGGAGGTGGTAAGGGATATGCAGATCGACGTTCAAGTATGTAATAATCAACCTCCAGAAATATCGGATCTTCAAGATACTTGTATCGTAGCGGGGTCATTTTTAACTTGGTATATCAACGCTACAGATCCAGATGGTGATAATATGACATTATCTGCTGTAGGAGGGCCTATAAGTGAAGTGTTGCATCCAGCCATTTTCACAAACCTAGGAGGTGGGATAGGGGAGTTTGCTTGGGCGCCGACATGTTCCGAAGTTAGACTGTTGCCATATCAAGTTGTTTTTAAAGCTAAAGATCAAGGAACTGCAGTCCCGCTTACAGACCTGGAAACAGCATACATTAGGGTAGTTGCTCCATCAGTAGAAGATGTCGTGGCAGAGCCAGTAGGGAATACGGTGTTGTTGTCTTGGAGTGGTGGCACTTGCTCTGATGAATTAGCAAGTTGGCAGCAAGAATTTGGGTTTCATGATATTTATCGAAGGCTAGGGTCAGAACCCTGGAGCCCGACATCCTGTGAAACAGGAGTTCCAGATGAATTAGGTTTTCAGTTGATTGCAACTCAGGCAAATCTTGGCGAAACGACTTATGTGGATGAAGACCTTCTCTCTTTTGGAGCTACATATTGTTACCGAATAGTAATGAGATTTGAAGACGAATCGGAATCACTTTCAAGGGACGAGGTCTGTGCTACCATCATAAAAGATGTGCCTGTAATCACCCACGCTGATGTTGCCTTTACTGACGAAGCAGGAGAAGTAAATGTGGGATGGTCCCCACCAACAGAAATGGATACTCTCATTTTCCCTTATCCGTATACGTATAAGGTATTTAGAAATGTTACTGGAACAACATTGGAAATAGCTACGGATGTAAGTGACACTTCTTATGTTGATAGTTTCGTTGATACTAGATCACTCGCAACGGGCTATTTTATTGAAGCGTGGAGCGAAACTTCAGATGGCCCAGCATTAGTGGGTGAGAGTAGCTTTGCTGACACACCTTTGTTATTGCTAACCTCTGATGACAATCAAATCGAGCTTGAGGTGATTATTTCTGTTCCGTGGAATATGACAGCCTATTTCATAGAAAGAAAAGCTCCGGGAGAATTAAACTTTACTCCATACGACACGTCTTTTACGTCGACATTTTTAGACACCGGATTAATCAACACAACAGAGTATTGTTATAGAGTAAAAACTAAGGGGTATTACGATTCTAATGGTACAGAGGATCCGCTTTTTAACTACTCACAAGAAGCCTGCTCCACACCCTATGATTTCACACCTCCATGTCCGCCCGTGTTAGAAGTGGACGCTAATTGTTTAGATGAGATAGACTATTTGAGTTGGGGAGGAGCAACCTCTTGTGCCGATGACGTGATGGGGTACTCTTTATACTGGGCTCCATTTGAAGGAGATACTTTGCAGCTTTACGCAACCTTTAATTATCAAACTGGACTAAGCCTTGATTCAACATTCACATTCAATGAAAGCGGAGTTGAAGGAACTATTGCAGGTTGCTTTTCTGTAACAGCTTCTGATAGCCTATTGCCCGGTCCTGGTGGTGTTTTGAGACAAAACGAAAGTGTGTTCTCAAATGTTGTATGTGTAGATAACTGTCCTTTTTACTTTTTGCCGAATATTTTCACACCTAACGACGACAATAAGAATGATAAATTTCGTCCGTTTCCATGGAAATTTATTAAAGACATAGATTTGAGAGTACATAATAGATGGGGAATCGAAGTGTTCTCAACACAGGATACAGATATTAATTGGGATGGAAGACATTTTGAATCTGGTGAGGTTTTACCAGATGGGGTTTACTTTTACACCGTGACAGTATATACGATTCGATTGTCGGGTATCGTCCCAGAAATTTTTTCAGGGGAGATTAGCATTCATGGATCGAAAACTATTTTGGAATAAACATGTTTACAGGAATTATTGAATCTTTTGGGGTTGTAGATGCAATTGAACACGAAGGAACGAATGTTCATTTCACTCTTTCATGTGACTTTTCTTCTGAGCTTAAGGTAGACCAAAGCCTAGCACATGACGGTGTTTGCCTTACAGTGACAGAATGCAATTATAAATCATATAGGGTTACAGCTATTGACGAGACGATGAAGCGGACTGCGCTTGGGGTTTGGGCTAAAGGAAGAAAAGTTAACCTAGAAAGATGTGTAAAAGTAGGAGATAGGTTAGATGGCCACATGGTACAAGGGCATGTTGATACCGTAGGTTTTTTGACGGAAATCGACAAGTTAGACGGCTCGTATGAAATGACTTTCGATCACGATAAAAGGGAAGAATGTATGACCGTTCCTAAGGGCTCTATCACTGTGAATGGAATGTCATTGACAGTCATTAAAAGTTCAGACACTTCTTTTTCCGTGGCATTAATTCCATACACTTGGGAACATACGACAATGCATTTATTGAAAGTGGGGGATAGTGTAAACTTAGAATTCGATATTATGGGCAAGTACTTGAGCAGAATGATGTCTGCAAGAAAGTGATGTAAATTTTAACTTCTTAGAACGAAGTTTCTTCCTAAGTAAACTTTCCTAACATGCTCATCTGCGGCAAGAGTCTCGGCTGTTCCTTCTTTGAGGATTTTACCTTCAAAAAGAAGGTATGCCCTGTTAGTAATGTGAAGGGTTTCTTGAACGTTGTGATCGGTAATTAAAACACCAATACCTTTTTTACTGAGCTTTTCAACTATGTTTTGGATGTCCTCTACGGCAATAGGGTCAACTCCTGCGAAAGGTTCGTCTAATAAAATGAATGTGGGATTACAAGCTAATGCTCTTGCTATCTCAGTTCGTCGTCGTTCTCCCCCAGAGAGCACTTTTCCATGACTCTTTCTTACTCTCTGTAGCCCAAATTCATCCAACAACTCTTCTAATCTTGCTAACCTGTCTTCCTTTGATAGGTTCTGTAGTTCAAGAATGGCTGTAATGTTATCTTCGACAGATAGATCACGGAAAACGGATGCTTCTTGGGGTAGGTATCCAATACCTTTTTTAGCTCTAGAGTGCATTGGAAGATGGGTTAGTTCCTCATCTCCTAGAAAAACAGAACCTTTTTCAGAATTCACAAGTCCTACGACGGCATAGAAACTAGTGGTCTTCCCAGCTCCATTAGGACCTAGTAAACCCACTACTTCACCCGGTTTCACATAGAAACTTACATCATTAACAACCTTCCTACCTGAGTAGCTCTTCTCTAAGCCTTCGGCTCTAAGAATTGAGCTTGAATCGATATGTGTATTATTATCTGACACGCTACAAAATTACAATTCGATTGCTATACCTATCCTAATTCCGAAACTTTTCCTCATTCCATCCTTTGTTTCAGTTAATCTAAGGTGACCATCAACGCGTAAAAAACTAAATATATTCTCCAACCCTAATACAGCTTCTGCATATCCCCCATCGAGCCCTGTTGTATTATCTGGAAGTGGTACTAGCTCTTCATGTTTCTTATCCCAACCACCAAGAACCGCTTTAACACCTATGACTTCTCGTAATTCAGCCCTTCTGATAAAAGGTATATGGTTAAGAATCACCCCTTCTCCATGCCACTCTGCGCACCCTCTAATCCACTTGTCTGTGACAAATTCAAAATAACGCAGTAAATTAAAAGCAGGCTGTATTGATAAAGCAGTTTCGTTAGCTGGTTGTAGTTCCATTAGAGCAAATGGAGCTGTTCCTGAATAGAATCCACCTTCGCCATTCCATTCAATTCTTCCCAAGGGGCCGAGTCTTAGCTTACCCTCAACACCTAATGTATATCTACCATATCTAAACTGTGACCCAGCAATTCCTTTCCAACCCTGTGTGGTCGTTGCTGTTATGACAGGCATCTTAGATCCAAGGCTGACTCTATCAAAAGCTCCGCTCACAAATTTCTCATTATGTGCATAACGTAATTGTAGAGTTGTTTCCGCTGTAGTAAGGGTTTGTGATTCGTCTGGGTTATCGGGGTTATCTGGTAGAGGAAATGCTAAGGAGCCCTTAGGTTCTACAAATCTGTGTCTTAGCTCTAGAAATGTTGTCAGACCTGAGCCGGACTCGATAAGGAGGCTAGCTTCGGAAATGGTGGTTAACGCAAGGTGTTCTTGCTCTCCCTCAAGGTTTAATACAGAATTGAAGACATTACCCTGGTCAAAATACCCCATCATTCCCAGCTGTTCTATATCGCGCTGATAAGATGCATACCACTCAATTCTGGGTGTTTTACGTTGTAACCAAACAATATCAGCACCATACTTCCATTCCTTGTCATCTGTTCCCCATGCTACAAATGCACTAGGCATAAATGTTCTGCTGAAGTCATTACTGGTTTGGACTCCTAAACAAAATCTATTACCCTCAACCGCGTTGCGCGAGTATGCATCATACCATGCCCCTAATTCCAACTTACCCGCTATTATGTAACCCGTACCTAAGCCATATAGTAAACCTCTGAGAAAGCTATATTGAGGCATAGATTGTACTGAATCTGCCATATGATATATTGTGGATTCTCTATCGTGGAGTGGGCTAGGCCTCATTTCAATCCATGTTTCCTCTAACACATCATTACTGCCTTCTGCAAAGCTTAAGTCTCTTTTTGAAGTCCAAACAGAATCTGCCCACACCTCTGAAAATTCGAAGTCGTAGTTAGTTAATGAGTTGCGTCCATAAATGCCCATTCCTGATCCAGATAACGACATGTCAATTATATCATTTTGGTCCGTTAGAACCCATGTGTCCTGAATTAATTCGTAACTCTGTGTCCAACTAAAGGATCTGATATAGTTCAAATTTGCCCCTTCACTAATCTTTGCTTCGACTCCTTTAAGACCCAGTGTTAGAGTGTCTATCCACAACTCACCTTCAAAGGTTAATTCACCTCTTCTTCTTGGCACGAAAGCCATATGAAATGTGGGCCTATCATCTATACTCAGTGTGTCAAGGATATAGTATCGATAATGTAGGTTCCCTCTATCATGTAATGGACTTGTGAAGGCTCTATCAATAACCAGGAGTTGATTCTCATATAAGTTGATTTTTAAAAATTCAGAACTTACTGAAGAAGTACTTTGTCCATCTGCTAGCCAAGTTGCTCTAGCTGCTTCAATTCTTTGTTCAACTCTTCTAGGTCGTTTTTGAGATCTGAAAGTTCCTAAAGCCTCTGAGAAAAATGTAGGAAGGTTCACTCTCTTTTCTGTTGAGTCTAAATTGTCCCAAACCCATGCAAACTCACCCCAAAACCTCCTTGAAGGTAATTTATCAGGGATATCATTAATGTCTAATTCTAGCCTTTCGTGAAACTTGTAGCTTAATCCCGGGATCAAAGCGGGATTGTTATTGCTTTTAGCGTCAGCAACCCTTTGCATTAATGGTTTTGCTGGGTTTTTTTGCTTTTTATCAGGTCTAACAATAGCAGCTGATAGCTCAATTCGTTTGGGTTCGAGAGCGACGTCAATATTTTGAATTACTTGTTTTTGAATAGAAATGCTTTGGCTTTGATATCCGATAAATGAAATAGTAATTCTACCGACTTTTTTTTCTGAGACTAACCTGTACTGTCCATCAATATCTGTCATTGTCCCATTTGAAGTCCCAATGAAACTAACGTTTACAAATGGCATTACTTCTCCAGTCTTTCCATCAAATACTCGTCCGGTGACGGTGGTGGTTTGGGCTAAAGAATAAAAACAAATAAAACAAGTGAATATAAATACGCAGGAAAGCTTCATTCTCATGCCTTAGCTTTTTTCGCTCTAAGTTTTTCCTGTCTCTTTGCGATCAATATTCCGATTTCATATAAAAATAAAACGGGAACTGACACTAAAACCTGTGAGGTTACATCTGGAGGTGTAATTACAGCAGAAAGGACTAAGATTCCTACAAGGGCATGTTTTCTATACTTACGTAACATCGCAGCTGTGACTATCCCAGCTTTTGAAAGAAAGAATACCATAATGGGAAGTTGAAAAATCATACCCGATGCTAATGCTATGACTGTAATTGTTTTCACGTATGACATAACGGCAATTCTCGCCTCAACATCCCCCAGCTCATAATGCCCGAGGAATTGTAATGATAAAGGAACGATAACCCAGTACCCAAAAGCCACCCCAGTAAAAAACAATAAAGACGAAGCCGCTCCAGCTCCTCTGATAGTTTTTCGCTCAGCTGTTTTCATAGCGGGTTTAATGAAGCCCCATACTTGAAATATTAGCACTGGGAAAGCGATTATTAGACCACCTGCCATGGAGACCATAATGTGAGCACTGAAATTCCCTGTCATCGAGGTGTTAATTAACTCGTAATTAATTTCCGTGACGCATAATCTATCTCCTACGCCTATGAATTCTGATATTTTACACCAAACCCTAAAACTCAGAAAATTAACATTCCTAGGCCCAAATAATACGACGTCAAATAGCCAATCCTTTTTAATAAACAGAATCAAAGTGCTGATGAATACAGCAATAACAGATTTGAAAAGACGCCCTCTAAGTTCCTCTAAATGCTCGAGGAAACCCATGCGTGTTTCATTTGGTAATTGTTGATCTAGTGGTGCCATTTATGATAGTCTCAATTTACTAAACCTTCTTTTACTAAGTCGTGAATATGCACCATTCCCATATAACCTCCAGCTTCATTCAGAACTAAAATCTGAGAAATGTTACGCTCCTTTATTAGCCGTGCGGCCTTAGCAGCTAACTCAGAACTAGATAGTGATAGTGGTGTAGAGTTCATGATGGATGATGCCATTGTCTTTGAACTTAAGTCTCCCTCCAATGCCCTTCGGAGATCCCCATCAGTTATTATCCCTACAATCTTGTCGTCACCATTTAAACTTTCAATAACTGCAGTAGCTCCGTATCTCCCCTCAGTCATAGAAAGCAGTATGTCTTGTAATGATGCATCTGTTTTCACCTTTGGAGTCCGCCCCTTTTCACAAAGGTCAGCTAGGGTGATGGTTAACTTTTTACCCAAGGTTCCGCCGGGATGAAACTTAGCGAAATCATTTTCATCAAACCCTTTTACTTCCATCAAGCAAAGGGCTAATGCGTCTCCAAGAGCCATTTGGACAGCTGTGCTTGTAGTAGGTGCGAGATCATATGGGCATGCCTCTGGATCAACTCCCGCTAACAAAACAATGTCGGCATGGTTAGCTAAGTTTGAATCCTCCACGCCTGTTACAGCTATTATTGGATGGTTTTGTGCCTTTAATAGTGGAACTAATGCTGCTATTTCGGCGGAATTACCACTTTTTGAAAGACAAATAACAATATCTCCTTTTTGTATTCCACCTAAATCTCCATGCACAGCATCTCCAGCATGGACGAACATAGCGGGCGAACCTGTGGAGTTTAATGTAGCCACAATCTTACGGCCAACATCGGCGCTTTTGCCTACACCTGTTATAACTACGCGTCCGGTAGAGTTCAGGATTAACTCAACGACATCCACAAACTTAGAGTCTAAAGTTCTTGCCAAATTATGGATGGCTTCGCTTTCCATATTGAGAGTTAGAACGGCTCGTTTTAAAATGTTTGAATGCATGCTGCAAATTTATGATTGCAAATTTAATAAATCCGCTTATCTTTATAGAGCAAATCTAATCCATCGATGAACCTAATTGATGATTCGCCGTTAAAGGCGTTAAAAATATATTTTGGATTTAATGAGTTCAAAGGAGAGCAAGAGCTAGCTATCCAAAGTGTCTTAGACGGAATAGACACCTTTGTTATAATGCCTACCGGCGGAGGCAAGTCTCTTTGCTACCAGTTGCCAGCTCTAATGTTAGAAGGAGTCGCTATTGTGGTTTCGCCACTCATAGCATTGATGAAAAATCAAGTTGATGCAATACGCGGTAATCACGAGAATCCTGCTGTAGCTCACTTTTTGAACTCATCTTTAAATAAAATGCAAGCGGAGCAAGTGAGAGCTGATGTGGTTTCTGGCCAAACAAAACTCCTTTATGTAGCACCAGAGACATTAACGAAGCAATCTAATATTGAGTTTTTACAATCCGTAACTATCAGCTTTGTGGCTGTTGATGAAGCCCATTGCATTTCTGAATGGGGACACGATTTCAGACCTGAGTATAGAAAGATCAGACCTATAATTAAGCAAATAGCTGACGTTCCTGTAATTGCTCTGACTGCTACAGCTACACCTAAAGTGCAAGTTGATATCCAGAAAAACCTGGAAATGGTTAATGCAAATCTATTTAAGTCATCATTTAATAGAGATAACCTTTACTATGAGGTAAGACCTAAGAAGGATGCATTGAAACAAATAGTTCAACACGCCATTAACAACAAGGGTAAAAGCGGCATCATATATTGTTTAAGCAGAAAGAAGGTTGAACAGATAGCGGAAACACTTTCAGTCAACGGAATAAAAGTCCTCCCTTATCACGCGGGTAAAGATTCAAAGACTAGGAGCTCCATCCAAGATCAGTTTTTAATGCAAGACGTAGATATTATCGTTGCGACTATTGCATTTGGGATGGGGATAGATAAACCAGACGTGAGATTTGTTATCCACTATGACATCCCTAAAAGTCTAGAGAGCTACTACCAAGAAACTGGTAGAGCAGGTAGAGATGGAGGAGAAGGCCATTGTATTGCTTTTTATAGTCATAAGGACATTGAAAAGCTAGAAAAATTCCTCCAAGGAAAACCATTAGCTGAGCAAGAGATTGGCTCACAACTCTTACAAGAGGTCATGGCTTATGCAGAGACTTCAATGTGTCGGCGCAAGTTTATACTTCATTATTTCGGTGAAGAATTTGATGGGGTAAATGGACCAGGAGCAGAGAATTGTGACAATATGCGATTCCCGAAAACTCAATACGAAGGTCAGGATGAAATTAATCTCGTCCTTAAAACCGTAAACGAGTTTAAGGAGGCCCACAAGATGCAGTTTATTTCAGCCATTCTTATCGGAGAGGAAAACAGGGAGATTGCAGCATATAAGGGTTCTGCAAGTAATAATTGGAAAGCAGGTGCTGGGAAAGACTATAGATATTGGACTGGAGTAATAAGACAAACCATTGTATTAGGACTTCTAAGGAAAGAGGTTGAGCAATACGGTGTTCTTCACATTACAGACAGAGGTAGAGACTTTTTAAAAGCTCCTTATAGTATAAAACTTGCTGAGGAGAGAAACTATGACGATGTAGATACGGGTGATACTATGGTCCAAACAAGAAAGGGCCAAGGAGGAGCTACTGACGATAAACTACGTGCCATGCTTGTCAATTTGAGAAAGCAAATAGCGGATAGAAAAAACCTACCCCCTTATGTCATTTTTCAAGATGTGAGCCTTGATGAGATGTCTATTCATTATCCTATTAAGGAAGAAGAATTATTAAGAATTACTGGTGTAGGTACTGGCAAGGCAAAGAAATTCGGCGCGGAGTTTTTAGACTTAATAAATAAATATGTTGAGGAAGAAGAAATTGAGAGGATAGAAGATCTACTTGTTCGCACCTCATCGAGTAAATCGAGCAATAAGGTCGCTATAATCAAGCAGATTGATAGGAAGATGAGCTTGAAAGACATGTCCTCAAGTACTAACCTTACCACTGAAGAAGTTCTTGTAGAGATAGAACAAATTGTATCGGCTGGAACTAAAGTTAACATCGATCATTGCATTGAAGAGACAATGGATGAAGATTGTGTGGAAGAAATATTTGAGTTTTTCAGCGAATCTGATGATGAGGGGCTTGACGCAGCTTTTGTCGAGTTCAACGATTCATATTCGGAAGATGAAATTAGACTCATGAGAATCAAATTTCTGAGCGACATCGCTAACTAGTTCACTAACTATTATCGCTAACTTCTAACAGCCGCAAAGGCCATTAGCCCTGCACCGATAGTTAAAGCACTTTCATCTATATCGAAGGTCGGAGTATGTAGGCCGCTATGTCCTAAATCGGATGTTTCACTAGACGTCCCGAATCTGTAGAAACATGCAGGTATCTCACGGCCATAAAAACTAAAGTCCTCAGCCGTCATTCTTTGAGGTAGGTCATGCACGTATTCTTCACCAAGATATTCTATCGCAATGGCTTTCATTTTTGAAGATAATTCGGGGTCGTTATACACACTTGGGTAGCCAACTCGGATATCTAATACTGCCGTGGCTGTACGTTTTTCACATATTTCATGTACAATTCTAGCAATTTCCTCATGCACTTCAAACCTCCATTCCTCAGATAAGGACCTGAAAGTTCCCTCAAGACGTACCGAATTGGGAATTACATTAGTAGCACCTAGACCTTCAATAAAACCGAAGCTCAGAACAGTTTTTATGTCTTTATTTTCTCGATTATCCATTAATTCTTCTAGTGCCAAAAGTATTTCAGACGCAACTAGTAAAGGGTTGGTTTGGCCTTTGGGAAGAGCAGCATGTCCCCCCTTGCCATTTATGGTCAAATGAAGTTCGTCCGCTGATGCCATGTACAGCCCAGAGCGAATTCCTATATGCCCTGAAGGAAGATCAGGAAAAACGTGCTGTCCTATTATGTGGCTGGGAATAGGATTTTTAAGGACACCATCCTTAACCATCAAAGTTGCGCCACCAGGTAGCCTTTCCTCACCAGGTTGGAAGATTAACCTCACAGTTCCTTCCCACTCACCCTTATAAGAGTTTAAAATGTAGGCAGCTCCAAGTAAAGATGCAGTATGAGCGTCATGACCACAGGCGTGCATTACGCCATTATTTTTAGAACAATATTCAACTTCGTTAGACTCTGTAATCGGCAGTGCGTCGTGATCGGATCGTAGTGCTATAGTTCTGAGATTCGGATTTATACCTTCTATTGTTGCAACCACACCAGTTTCTCCTACTCCGGATTTAAATTTCACACCCATAACCTGTAATTCGTCACAAATGAATTTCATGGTTTTAAATTCCCGATATGAAAGTTCTGGGTTTGAGTGTATATGCCTACGCCATTCTATAAGCTTAGGTGTAATCTCACTTGCTGTTGTGGCGAATAATGTTTTAAGCTCCATCGTTAGGGAATATTTCTTTCAGTGATTTCAATGCCATAGCAGTTGCAGCATAAAACATAAAAGCAGAAAAGATTAATCTTACTACAGTTGGGGATAATTTCATTGACCATTTACTTCCTAGCCAAGCTCCAACAATAAATGTCAATGCTATCACAGCAGCATAAATCCATTCGATATGTTGTTCTGATTGATACTGCATCGCGGCTAATATTCCTATAGGAGGAAGCATTAGAGCTAGTGATGTACCCTGAGCTGTGTGTTGGTCTAGCCCCAAAAAGTAAATTAATGCGGGTACGATAATTAATCCTCCACCTATGCCTACAAAACCACTTGCCACTCCGGCAATAATGCCTATAGCAAGAAGAATAAAAATAGTTGTGGGTTCCATAGTAAAAATCTAAAGTTAAAAATCAAAGTTTAAACTTAATGTAAAACGACGCTCCATCAGTATACCATTATCTATACCCCACCCGAAATCTGCACAAACCCAATAACCCAGAAGTCTAGATCTCACCCCCCACCCGAAATCATAAATCAGGGGTTCATGGTTGTTGTCTATAGTAACAGTGATGGGATTATTCTCTATGACAGTCGAATTAAATGTGTTTTCTTCAGAATAAGGATGTATTCCTGTCCAAGCTGACCCCGCCTCTACAAACCCGACGATTTGAAGATTATGCATGAAGTCTGATGTGCTTGGAGTTGAAAAAACAGTGCTCCAGACAGGCACTCTAAGCTCCATGTTCGCTATTGCGGCATTGCTTCCGTTTCGTGCGTTGTTTTTGAAGCCCCTCATAGGCGTAATGCTTGCTTGGTAAGCATAATTTTGGGTGACATCTATGGGAGTACCGTGATTATTTGAAAATGCAATTGCATTATCCATGCCCCCTAAAAGATGTAACAATTTAACATCTCCAAGAGACCAATTCCCTGCTAATCTTAACGCTAAGATGCTGTTTGCATATAATTTAATATACCGTCTTGCGTCAAATCCTATTGTGCCGAAGCTTTGGCCTTTTTCATTAAGGAAGTATTCAGACCAAACCTTTGCTCTCATCCCTTCTCTAATATTCAGAGCTAAATTTCTTGTGTTATCGTGAACCCATGCCATCTCTAAACCCATTTGAGTCTTCCATGTATTAGGCATGGTTAGAGTAAACATTTCTGTTCCTTGTGGTACATTCCTGTCGACCCTTAGACCTATAGCTGTTCTAAAGCTCCTTACCTCATCTACTGGAAAATCAAATCGATATTTTGCACAGTGAGAAGCCGTTTCAATGAGTGTGTAATTATCACGGTCTAAACTCGTAGATCCTTGTCTTTGAAAAGTCAATACCTTGTCGACGCGCCCCGCTAAATCAAAATAAGCCAACCCAAATGAGCTATTTCTCAAATCAGCAGGGATATTAAATCCAGCAACGATATGCTTATCGTCGAACAAGTCACTTATCCTAATCTCTGATGCATCCCCCAAACCTGGTTGAAGGCTTATACTTCCATCGTAAGCTCTATAAAAATCAGCCCCAAATGTATTATTCGCCTGAGATTGTACTTTTTCTAATGTATAATTCAGTCTGTAATTATGCGGTCTGAGTTTGATGAGATCCTCTATCACTTTCTGCTCACTCTTAACTTTTTCATCGACCTCCTTTTCTTGCTTAGGCGCACCTCTTTTCTCAACCTCAAAGACATAGTTGTGGATATCGGCTTGTGTTTCACTGAACTCCTCTTCCCACTTAGGTGGTGTGAACTCCAAAGCATCAACGTTATAATGCCCACTATTGCTGAACTCATCAGTTAACCTCTGTGAAGATTGGGGACAACTACCTAAAGCAAGACTATAAAAATGTCTCATCGCCACAGCTTCACCACTCATAGTTAGAGCCACGGTGTCTACAGCGAATTTCAGTATAGGGACATCAATTTTGATGAGTGTTCTGGTGTCAATAAAATGTTGGTAGTGAATGATGGTGTCAATATTTAAGATGGTGCTATCTGCCCAGCCCCACTTTACTTCTTGAGCTCCATCAGGGTATTCTGCTAGGTATACAAACTCATTATTAGGTAGTGGCGTAGGATACCTGTCATCCACTCCTGGAGTACTCACGACTCTCTTTAGAACAAGTTCTTCAGACTCGAGATTGTATACGAATAGATCCAAATCGCTTGCAAAAGAGATATTCTCTCTGTCATTTCTGAGAGTGTCATCAGTCCTGTTTGATGAAAAAATAATTCCACTACCATCTGAAGTAAATCTTGGGTATAAGTCGTCAAACCTATCCTCCCAAAGTGGTTCTTGGATGTTCCCGATTATCCTGTAGATATATAAATCTGATCGACCGC